>ERZ795056.637-NODE-637-length-43686-cov-14.064793_pt1 | contig 43686 bp, 22 predicted proteins | sample MGYA00375140_ERZ795056 | MGnify/ENA primary metagenome ERZ795056 (study PRJEB30185, sample SAMN05720227) | activated sludge metagenome | isolation source: Anaerobic digester | place: USA | collected 2015-03-09 ...
GAAAAGAGCACGGCCGCGATCAAGGAGAAGCGGTCTGAACGCCGGGCGCCCGGCGGCCGCGGCGCCTTTATGATCATGCGCTGAACAGAAAGAGTCCACATGAATATACGTGAAAGTGTCGAGATCGGCCTGGAGGGCATTCGCAGCCACAAACTGCGCTCGATCCTCACTGCCCTCGGGATCATCTTTGGCGTGGCTGCAGTCATCGCCATGCTCTCCATCGGGGAGGGGGCCAAGCAGGAGGCCCTCGAGCAGATCCAGCTCATGGGCATGAACAACATCCTCATCAACGATATCCCGATTGAGGATGAAGAGAGCGGTGCCGGCCGCAGCAATCTCTCGCGCGGGCTTTTGCTCGAGGATGCCGCCGCCCTGCAGACGATCAATCCCCTGGTGGCCATGGCCATCCCGGAGCGTTCGGTCAAAGAGCAGATCTATTTCGGCCAGGAGAGCGTCGAGGCGACTGTGGTCGGCACCCTGCCTGATTATGAGCGAGTGATGGCCTTCACCCCACGCCTGGGCGCCTTTTTCAATTATCAGGATGTCACGGAGGCGCGCCGGGTCTGCGTCCTCGGCGCCGAGGTCCGCTACGCCCTCTTTCTCTTCCAGGATCCGGTCGGTGAGCGCATCAAGATCGGCAGCCAGTGGTATACCGTGCTCGGGGTGATGGAGGAGAAGCCCAGCGCGGGCGCCGGCTCGGGGATTTCCGACAATCTCAACAACAATATCTACATCCCCATCACCGCTGCGGTCAAGCGCTTCCCCCGCTCCGTGTTCGCCAGCGAGATCGACCGTATCATCATCCAGGTCAAGGATTCCGGCCGCATCGAGGAGGCGGCCGCGATCGTCCGCAACAGCCTCATCCGCCGCCACAACCAGGTCAGTGATTTCACGATCACCATCCCCGAGGCGCTGCTGCGTCAAAAGCAGCAGACCCAGCGTATCTTCAACATCGTCATGGGGGCCATTGCCGGCATCTCCCTGCTGGTGGGGGGGATCGGCATCATGAACATCATGCTCGCTTCGGTGATGGAACGGACCCGGGAGATCGGGGTGCGGCGCGCGGTCGGGGCCCGGCAGCGCGACATCCTCGGCCAGTTTCTGGTCGAGGCCATGGTGCTCAGTTTCGCCGGGGGGCTGCTTGGAGTGCTGCTTGGCTTCATTCTGACCAAGGTTATCGCCCTCTATGCAGGCTGGCGCACCCTGGTCAGCTTAAGCGCCATCATTCTGGCTTTCACCGTCTCGGCCGCCGTCGGCATCGTTTTCGGCATTTATCCGGCCCGGCAGGCGGCCAGGCTCGATCCGATCGTTTCCCTGCGTTATGAATAGCGGCTTGCCGCGTGCTAATTCTTGAGGAGCATATGGTTCAGATTCGCTTTTTCCCCGTACTTGTCCTGATCTCCTTCGCGCTTCTGACCGCCGGCGGGCGGGGTTGGTGCCAGGAGAGTTCTGCGCCGGCGCTCGGCGACTCTTCGTCCGTCGCTGTGCCGGAGCATCCCGCTCTCCAGGCCGCAGGAGCTGAAAAAGCCATCCTCACCCTCGACGAGGCGATTAAAATCGCCCTCGAGCAGAGCTACGAGATGAAATCCCTGCGCCTGAGTCTGAATCAGGCGGCGCAGAATCTGATCGCCGCCAAGGGGCGCTTCAAGACCAACGCCGATCTCAGCCTGGAGGCGCCGAACTGGAACGAGACCGTCTCCGAAATCCAGGTGCCCGGTGCTCTGCCGGTCTTTAATACCACCGGCTACACCCGCTTCCTCGGCACCCTCGATATCAACCAGCCCCTGCCGACCGACGGCGCCTTCACCCTGCGCGGCCAAAGCTACCACCGCGATGTCTCGACCTATCTCCAGGAGCAGGATGAGGACGTCTCGCGCAGCGAAATCTACAACTCGATCAGCCTCCGCTTCAAACAGCCCCTCTTCGCGATCAATCAGCTCAAACTGGGATTGAAGAACGCCAACCTCAGCTACGAGCGCACCTTTCAGCGCTTTCGGCGCAGCGAGCTGGATATCGTCTACAGCGTCACCCGCTCCTTCTTTGATTATTATCAGGCGACCCGACGGCATGAGATCACCAGTGAAAACCTCAACCAGCAGCAGGAACTCTACGACCTGGCGGCAAAAAAATATGCGGCCGGCCTCATCCCCGAGGTCGAGGCCCTGCAGATGGAGGTCGATCTGGCGGAAAGCCGGGCCGCCCTGCTCTCGGCTGAAGGAGCCCGGCAGCGCAGCGAGGATAATTTCAAGCAGCTGATCGGACTCCAGCTCTCCGATGCTGTGGCCGTGCGCACTGATTTCGAGCTCGAAAAGGTCAAGGTTGATCTGGAGCGAGCCACGGCACTGGCGATGAAATACCGCACCGAACTGCGCGAGGGGCAGATCGATATCGAAATGGCCCGGCTCGACGTCAAGCAGGCCGATGCGCGCAGCGAAATGCGCGGCGACATCGCCGCCTTTTACGACGTCACCGGGGTGAGCAATTCCAGTCTGCCCTATAAATCACCCTGGGACCGGCTGTGGGATTCGAGTATCGAGGATATGGACCGCCGTCCGCACAACCGCGGCGTCACCTTCACCCTGACCGTGCCGCTCTGGGATTGGGGGGTCAACCACGCCGAGGTGCAGTCGGCGAGGGCGGCCCTTTCGACCAGCGAACTGAGCCTGGAGGAGCAGAAAAAAACCATCCAGCGCGAAGTGCGCGACGTGGTCATGCGATTGCGTGAGGCCGAAAACCGCGTCGAGGTGCTGAAAAGGAACCAGGAGGTGGCCCAGCGCGCTTTCGACATCACCCTCGAGCGCTTCAACAACGGCGATATCACCAGCCAGGACCTGGCCCTCGACCGCAACCGCCTGACCACGGCCAAGACCTCCTATCTCGAGGCCTATGTCGATTTCAAACTCGCGGTAGCAGACCTCCAGCGCAAGACCATGTGGGATTTTGTCCTTGACCGCAGCCTGCTGGATACGGCACCGGAAGCGGGGAAATAAGTTCTGACCGCATTTCCCTCTCTGCAGACCGGCCCTGCTGCGTGTAGAATAGGATGATTAAAGAAGCGTTTTCTTCGCGGACATTAACTTGATGGGACGGGTATGAAACTGACAGTCATCGGTTCCGGGTATGTGGGTTTGGTGGCGGGGGCGTGCTTTGCTGAAGCCGGCAATCAGGTCATCTGCATGGATGTGGACGAAAAAAAGATCGCCGGCCTCCGCAAGGGATTGATCCCGATCTATGAACCCGGTCTGGAGGGACTGGTCGAACGCAATCACAAACTGGAACGGCTCTCTTTCACCACCTCGATAAAGGATGCGGTCGAGCAGTCGGATATCCTCTTCATCGCGGTAGGCACTCCTCCCGAGGAGGACGGATCGGCGGATCTCAGCCACGTTCTGGCGGTCGCCCGGTCCATCGGCAAGCTCATGAACGGCTACAAGATCGTCGTCAACAAGAGCACGGTTCCGGTGGGCACGGCGGACAGGGTGCGCGAGGCCATCGCCGCGGAGACCGATCTCCCCTTCGACGTCGTCTCCAATCCGGAGTTTCTCAAGGAGGGGGCTGCCATCGATGATTTCATGTATCCTGACCGGGTCATCATCGGCACCCGCAATCCCAAGGTGGGGGAGATCATGCGCGAACTCTACCAGCCCTTTGTCCGCACCGGCAATCCGATCCTGGTCATGGATGAACACAGCGCGGAGGTGACCAAATACGCCGCCAATTCCCTGCTGGCGACCAAGATCTCCTTCATCAACGAGATCGCCAATCTCTGTGACCGCGTCGGCGCCGATGTGGAGATGGTGCGCCGCGGCATTGGATCGGACAAGCGCATCGGCCACTCTTTCATTTTTCCCGGCATGGGTTACGGCGGCTCCTGCTTTCCCAAGGATGTCAAGGCGATCATCCATACCGGCAAGCAGTATGGCTGCCGCCTCAAGGTCCTGGAAGCGGTCGAGGCCGCCAATGAGGAACAGAAGACGATTCTGCTGCCCAAGATCCGGGAGCATTTTCAGGGCAAGCTGGCCGGCCTCACCCTCGCCCTCTGGGGGCTCAGCTTCAAGCCGCGCACCGATGACATGCGCGAAGCCCCGGCTATCCCCCTGATCAACGCCCTTGACGCCGAAGGGGTCAAGCTTCAGGCCCACGATCCCGCCGCCCTTCATGAGGCCCGGCGGCTGGGCCTCGACAAGAAGGTCAGGCTGTTCGAAAACAACTATGAAGCACTGCAGGGCGCTGACGGTCTGGTGATTGTCACTGAATGGCTCGATTACCGGGAACCTGATTTCGAGCGCATTCGCAAGGCCCTCAATACTCCGGTCATCTTCGACGGCCGCAATATCTACAATCCGGTCAAGATCCGCGATCTCGGTTTCAGCTATTATGCCATCGGCCGCCCGCAAGCCTGACCCAGCAGCACGCAGACAAAAAAGCCTCCCGGGGCATGCCCCGGGAGGCTTTTTTATTGGAGTTGGCTAAAAGCCCTGATGTTCCGTGCGAGCGATGATTTCATCCTGCAGGGCCTTGCTGAGGTCGAGGAAATAGTCGCTGTAGCCGGCGACGCGGACGATGAGATCGCGGTGCTCTTCGGGGTGAGCCTGGGCGTGGCGGAGGGTGGCGGCGTCCACCACATTGAACTGGATGTGATGGCCGCCGAGGGTGAAATAGCCGCGCACAAGGTGGCTGAGGTGGTCGATTCCCTCCTCCCCCTTGAGCAGGGAGGGGGTGAACTTTTGGTTGAGCAGGGTGCCGCCGGTGCGGACGTGATCCATCTTGGCGGCCGATTTCAGCACCGCCGTCGGCCCCTTGCGGTCAGCCCCCTGGACCGGCGAGATCCCCTCGCTGAGGGGCGTACCCGCCTTGCGCCCGTCCGGCGTGGCGCCGGTGACCGAACCGAAATAGACATGACAGGTGGTCGGCAGCATGTTGATCCGGTAGACCCCCCCCTTGGTGTTGGGGCGGCCGTTGACCAGGCTGTAATAGATCTCAAAAACCTCGCTCATGAGTTCGTCAGCAAAATCGTCATCATTGCCGTATTTAGGGCACTTGTTGATCAGCCACATCCGCGTCACCTCCTCGCCCGCAAAGTCCCCCTGCAGCAGGGCGAGGAATTCGGCCATGCCGAGCCGCTTCTGCTCAAAGACGTACTGCTTCAGGGCCGCCAGGCTGTCGGTGACCGTGCCGATGCCGACCCCCTGGATGTAGCTGGTGTTGTAGCGGGCTCCCCCGGCGTTGTAATCCATCCCCCGGGCGATGCAGTCGTCGATGAGGATGGAGAGAAAGGGCACCGGCATGTGCAGGGCGTAGAGGCGTTCGATGATGTTGTTGCCGGCCAGCTTGATTGCGACAAAGTGGGCCATCTGCTGCCGGAAGGCGGCCATGAGATCGGCAAAGCTGTGCCATTTCGCGGGATCTCCGCTGTGCGGCCCGAGCTGGCGCCCGGTGCGGGGATCGAACCCGTCGTGCAGGGTCAGTTCGAGGAGCTTGGGAATGTTGAAATAGCCGGTGAGGATATAGGCCTCCTTGCCGAAGGCCCCGGTCTCGACGCAGCCCGAGGTGCCCCCCTGGCGGGCATCCTCCACGGACTTGCCCTGGCGCAGCAGCTCCTCGACTATTGTTTCGGCGTTGAAGATCGAGGGTTGGCCCCAGCCCTTGCGCACCACCCTGAGGGCGTGCTTGAGAAAGGCATCGGGATTTTTGCGACTGAGCTGGATGTTAGAGCTGGGCTGGACCAGCCGCATCTCATCGATGACCTCGAGGATGAGGTAGGAGAGCTCGTTGACCCCATCGCTGCCGTCGGCCTTGAGGCCGCCGCTGTTGATGTTGGCGAAATCTGTATAGGTCGAGCTCTCGGCGGCGGTGACGCCGACCTTGGGTGGGGCCGGCTGATTGTTGAACTTGACCCAGAAACACTGCAGCAGCTCGCGCGCTGCCTCCCGGGTCAAACTGCCCTCATCAAGCTCACTTTTGTAAAAGGGGTAGAGGTGCTGGTCGAGGCGGCCGGGATTGAAGGCGTCCCATGGATTGATCTCGGTGATGACCCCGAGATGGATGAACCAGTAATACTGCAGGGCTTCGTGGAGGGTGCGCGGTTTCTCGGCCGGGACGCGGCGGCAGATCGCAGCGATGGTTTTCAGTTCGGCCTTGCGGACAGGATCCTTTTCGTTTTTAACCAGGGCTGCCGCTTTGTCGGCGTAGCGCCTGGCCAGAACGATGATCGATTGCGCGCAAAGACGCATGGCCTTGAGTTCCTCTGCGCGGTCATAAGCGGTGGCATCATTGACGAAGTCGAGCTCAGCCAGCCGGGTCTCGATATCAGCGATAAAATCGTTCATCCCCTTGTGGTAGATCTTGTCGTCGAGCACGGTGTGGCCGGGTCCGCGCTGCTCCATGAACTCGGTGAAGATGCCCGCCTCATAAGCCTGCTTCCACTCCTCACTCATGCTGGCGAGGATCATCTCCCGCATGCTTCGCCCCCTCCAGAAGGGAATGAACTCCTCCCGGTAGAGGCGGCGGGTCCCCTCATCGACCCTGAAAAAGACCTTTTCGCGGCTGTCGAGGATCTCCAGGTCCTGGAGGGAGTGGCAGCAGAGTTCCGGAAAGGTGGAGGTGGCTTTGGGCGCGGGGCCGCGTTCGCCGACGATGAGCTCGCCGTCGTTGATACAGATTTCCTTTTCCTGCATGATGGCGGCAAAAACGCGGGCGCGCAGCATCGGAGGGGAGATGAGGCCGGCTTGACGGTAGATGCGGGTGACAATTTCGGCGCGTTCGGTGGAAAGGGTGGGAACGGCTTGCAGGCTTTTTTCGCGCAAAAGGCGCACGCGTTCGGTCATCATGGCAGCTCCCTGTAATAGTGGGCGGCGATACGGCTTCGGGGTGCACTCTAGCCCCCGATGTGGACCTCTTCGATATGGTTGCGCAGGTCTTGCGCCATTCTCTCGATCGCTGTATGATCGGGCGGAACGGCCTGCTCGAGATGGAAAGCCCGTCCGAGACGGTGATATTTTTCCGCTCCACCTCCGTGGAAGGGGAGGAGATGCAGCCTTTTGGTATGGTGCAATCGCTGGAGCAGCTCGACCAGCCCCTTGATATCCTCCGGGCTGTCGTTGACACCCGGGATGATCGGCAGGCGCAGGCTGATGGCACAGCTTCTGGCGTCAAGTCTGGTCAGATTGTCAAGGATGCGGCGATTGGAAACGCCGGTCCAGCGACGGTGTTTTTCCGGATCGACGATCTTGATGTCAAAAAGGAATCGGCTGGTCAGGGGGGCGATGCGTTCAAAGACGCTCCAGGGGGCATAACCGCAGGTGTCGACGATGGTATGCAGTCCCTCATGCCGGGCGGCGGTGAGCAGGGCGTGCAGGAAATCGGGCTGGCGGGTTGGCTCGCCGCCGGAGAAGGTGACGCCCCCTCCGGACTGGTCGTAAAAGACGCGGTCGGCGAGTATCTCCAGCATCACCTCTGATACACTCATCTCACGGCCGACGCGCACGCGGGCCTCGACGGGGCAGACCTGGGCGCAAATTCCGCAGGCGATGCATTTTTCCCGGTGAGTGACCAGCCCGGCTGCGGTGTTTTCAATCGCCCCCACCGGACAGGCGGCAATGCAGTCGCCGCACATCAGACAAATGTCCGTGCGCAGCATCATCTCCGGCTGCGGTGAAATTGATTCGGGATTGTGACACCAGGCGCACTGCAGGGGGCATCCCTTGACAAATACTGTGGTGCGGATGCCCGGCCCGTCATGCACCGAAAAGCGCATGATGTTAAAGATCAAGCCCGTAATATTCTGGAAATCGGCCATCCTCTCCATTTCGCTGGGTTCGAGGCTATAATATAGCTCCGCCTTGCGAATCGCGCAAGAGATATTTCCAAAGCCCTCCGGTATACGACGCCGCGCGGCGATGAAGGAACGCCCACTCCTTCACCGCCGGATTCGTCAAAGCCGCTCAGTCGATGAGGGTGAAGATCTGCTCGACGGGGGGATGCTGTTTGGGAACGGGTGTGCTTTCGGGAGTGCCTATGGCTACTGCGGTAACCAGCTCCCAGGGCTGCTCCAGCCCGAGCACTTTCTCCAGCTCGGGCCGCGCCACCATCAGGCCGGAGAGCCAGCACGCACCGAGCCCCAACTCGGTGGCGGAGAGCAGGATGTTCTGCACTGCCGCACCGACGCTCTGCAGGTCCGGATGACGGCGCATCGCGTTGAGGGCGTCATGTCCGGTTTCGCCGCTGCCGATTTCATCGGCGATGGCCTGGTAGGGCCGTGCTGCGACGAAGAGGACGGCGGGCGCGTGCTCGAAGACGGTCGAAAAATGGTCAACCGTGCGAAGAATGTTCTCCTTCTCCGCCCCGGCGAAGAGCTGGCTCACGCGCTGATGGACGGCGGCGGCCATCTCCCGGATGACCTCCGCGCGGGTGACGGCGATGAATTTCCACGGCTGACTGTTGTTGATGCTGGGAGCGAGTCCCGCCCGGCGGGCCAACTCCTTCAGACTCTCCGCCGCAACAGGCGCGCTGGAGAATCGGCGTACAGTCCTTCTTTGCTCGATGGCCTTGACAAGTTCCATGTTTCCTCCTGAGATTGACTCACCTATATAATGCCGCCGGGCGGCGATTAATTCCCGCGCCGGGAGGCGAGCCGCAGCTTCCGGCGTGCTGCTGTCCCCTCGATTGCTAACGGGGTGGGCATGGGCTGATTTTTCTCTTGAATCTTGCCCAAACCGCTCCTATATTACGGGTACGGTCAAGGGCGCCCTCATCCTGGTGATTATCCTCGCTTTTAGTGATTCGGATGGCCTGCGAGGGCAAAACCTTGGGTTCTTAATCCTGCTCTCTTTCCTGCTGCGCTCCTACTAACGCCAGCGAGGTCTTTCATGCTGAACGGCAAGTATCAACAGCTTTATAACCGGCTTTTAAAGCACATTCCCTCCAGCCGCATGTTTCACGACGATCTGCGCACCCTGGCCCTCGGCACCGACGCCAGCTTTTACCGGCTTCTGCCCAAGCTGGTTATCCGCGCCAATGATGAGATTGAGATCGGCGCCATCTTGCGCGAATGCACTGCCTTGCAGCTGCCGCTCACCTTCCGCGCTGCCGGCACCAGCCTATCCGGCCAGACCCTTTCGGACTCCGTCCTGGTGGTCATCGAGCAGGGGTGGAACAGGATCCACGTCGAGGAGCAAGGACGCCTTATCCGCCTCCAGCCCGGAGTAAGGGGCTGCGACGCCAACAAGGCCTTGCTGCCCTATAGAAAAAAAATCGCGCCCGATCCCGCCTCGATCAACACGGCCATGATCGGTGGGATTGTCGCCAATAATGCCAGCGGCATGTGCTGCGAGCCTGGACAGGACAGCTACAGCACCCTGGCCGGCATGCGGCTGCTGCTGGCGGATGGCAGCCTGCTCGACAGCAACGATGCCGCATCGCTGCAGAAATATCGCATCGATCAGGCCGACAGGCTCGATCAGCTGGGCAGGCTGCGCAAGAGAGTCCTGGATAATGCAGCGCTCGCCGCCCGGATCCGGCAGAAATACCGCATGAAGAACACCTGCGGATATAGTCTCAATGCCCTGCTCGACTTTGAGGACCCGGTCGATATCCTTCAGCACCTGATGGTCGGGTCGGAGGGAACCCTCGGTTTTCTGGCTGAGGTCACGTTGCGCACAATGACGGAGCATGAGCATAAAGCGTCGAGCCTGATGCTCTTTTCCGATATCGCTTCCACCTGCCATGCGGTCTCCCTTCTCAAGGATGCACCGGTTGAAGCGGTTGAGCTTATGGATCGCACCGCGTTGCGCTCGGTTGAGGGTAAACCCGGCATGCCGGGTTTCCTCTCAGGGCTGGGGGATGAAGCGGCCGCAATTCTGGTGGAGAGCCAGGCCGCCGATGCTGACCTCCTGCAGCAGCAGATCCAGACCATTATGGCCCGTCTTACCGGTCTGAAGCCGCTTATGCCCATCACCTTTACCCTCGACCCCGAGGAGTATGGCAAACTCTGGAACATCCGCAAGGGGCTATTCCCCGCCGTCGGCGCCATGCGCCCCAAGGGCACCACCGTGATTATCGAGGATGTCGGTTTCCCGGTCGAGCGGCTGGCCGAGGCCACCCTCGATCTTCAGGCTCTTTTCAGGAAACATGGTTATGAAGACATCATCATCTTCGGACATGCACTGGAAGGTAATCTGCATTTTGTCCTGAAACAGAATTTCAATATCCCCGCCGAGGTGGCGCGTTACCGGGGTTTCATCGATGAGGTATGCCACATGGTGGTGGAGAAATACGACGGGGCGCTCAAGGCTGAACACGGCACCGGCCGCAACATGGCCCCCTATGTGGGCCTCGAGTGGGGCGAAGAGGCGGTGGAGATCATGCGCGAGATCAAGCGGATTTTCGATCCGGCGGGAATTCTCAATCCCGGGGTCATCCTCAACGCCGATCCGGAGATCCATCTCAAGAACCTCAAACCCCTGCCCGAGGCGCACGAACTCATTGACAAGTGCATCGAGTGCGGCTTCTGCGAGCCTCACTGTGTGGCCAACCAGCTCACCCTGTCGGCGAGGCAGCGCATCATTGTCTACCGCGAGATCTCGCGGCTGGAGGCGGCGGGCGAGGAGCCGCACCGCCTGGCACAGCTCAGAGACGCCTACGACTATTTCGGGGATCAGACCTGCGCCACCGACGGACTCTGCGCCCTCGCTTGTCCCGTCGATATCGACACCGGCAAGCTGATCAAGGAACTGCGCCGGGAAAAGGCCTCCCCACGGGCAAACCGGATGGCTGCTGCGTTGGCCCGGAACATGACGGGCGTCACGGCTGGCGCCCGCATCGGACTGCGCATCGTCCACATTTTCCATTTGTTTCTCGGCCCTGCACTGTTGGGCGGAGTCGCGCGGGGTCTGCGCCGGCTCTCCGGCAACCGTATCCCCCTCTGGACGCCCCAGATGCCCGGACCTGGGCGACGAATCGCCACCGCCGGCCCCTCGGTTCAGGCCGCCCTGCGCAGGGGGGAGGCGCCGAAGGTGGTCTACTTTCCCTCCTGCATCACCCGTTCCATGGGTCCCGCACGGGGGGACAGCGCCGGAGAGGACCTCCCCCATCTGACCGAGCGGCTGCTGCACAAGGCGGGTTTTGAGATCATCTATCCGGAGAGGATGGACGAACTCTGCTGCGGCATGGCCTTCGCCAGCAAGGGCTTCAAGGAGGCGGGAGATGCCAAGGCCGCGGAGCTCAACGCCGCCCTGTGGCGGGCCAGCGCAGAGGGAAAATATCCGGTGCTCGCCGACATGAGCCCCTGCCTCTACCGGATGAAGGAGACTCTCGACGAGCGGCTGAGGCTCTATGAACCTATCGCCTTCACCCTTGAGCAACTGGCACCGCGCCTGGATTTCCATCCCGAACCGGAGACGGTGATGATCCACGCCGTCTGCAGTGCCAAAAAGATGGATCTGGAGGGTCCCTTTTTCACATTGGCGCGCATGTGCGCGGCGAGAGTGGTGGCGACAGAGGGCAACTGCTGCGGCTTCGCCGGCGACCGTGGTTTCACCTATCCCGAACTCAATGCCCACGGTCTGCGCCATCTGCATGAACAGGTGCCCGAGGGGTGTGCAGAGGGCTTTTCGACCAGCCGGACCTGCGAGATCGGTCTCTCCACCCACAGCGGCATCCCCTTCAAGTCGATACTATATCTGGTCGACCGCTGCACCACGCCCAAACCGCTCTGAGCGTGTTGCCGGGGCGGATGCCGGTGCGCCAGCGGCCTGCTGCTGGCGAGCATTAATCTGCATCCGGGATGTAACACGGGCCATTTTCGATGGAGCGGGAGGGAAGCGCCCCGTTCCGCTGAAAACGATTTCGAAATCGTTATTCCTTGCGAAGATCGTAAGAACATAATTAACAACAATGAAAAACCTTCTGGTCTCACTGCCCGCCCCCAATCTTCGAAAATATTTAATAATTTCGAAAAAATGCTTGACTGAAAGCAAAAAAAGTGCTACTTTTTTTTAGGATAACGAAAACGATTTCGAAATAATCCACCGTCTCCCGCCCCTTCCCCCTTTCGCCAGAGGGTGATGACTACCATAAAAAACATCGCCAAGGCCGCCCACTGCTCGGCGGCCACCGTCTCCAAGGCCCTCAACGGCCGCCCCGATGTCGCCGAGGCCACCCGCCAGCGCATCCTCGCCATCGCCAGGGAGCACGATTTTCATCCCAGCGCCCTCGGCAAGGCCCTCAAGAAAAAAATCACCGAAAGCGTCGGGGTCATCTTCTGCCGCGAACAACTGCCCCTCTCCCTCAATCCTTTTTATTCACGCGTGCTCGAGGGCATCGAGGCCGAACTCGCCGTCAGCAACCACAGCCTCGTCCTCCATCTTCTCCCCGAGGGACACACCACCGCCATTCCCAAGATGATCCGTGAGCGTCAGGTCGACGGCCTCATCCTCATCGGGGTGCTGCAGCAGGCGTTTATCGACCAGCTCGCTTCACTCGAGATCGCCACTGTTCTGGTCGACCCCAAGATCACCAGCAACACCTTTTCCCAGGTGCTGATCGACAACGAACACGGCGCCTTTCAGGCCGTCCAGTTCCTTCTTGACCATGGCCATACCCGCATCGGTTTTATCTCCGGCGATCTCGACCGGCTCAGCTTCCGCCAGCGCTTTGAAGGTTATTGCAAGGCCCTCGAATTCGCCCGACTCCCTCTCTGCGAGGAGCTGGTGCGCTGCGGCGGCCTGGAGAAGGGCTATGACCATCTCAGCGCCCTCCTCGACCTGCCCGAACCCCCGAGTGCCATCTTCGCTGCCAACGACATCAATGCCATTTATGGCTACAAGGCGGTCACCGACCACGGCCTCAGCGTTCCTGACGATATCTCCATCATCGGCTTCGATGACATCGAGCTGGGCAAGATGATCTCGCCGCCCCTCTCCACCATCCGCGTCTACAAGGAGCAGATGGGTTCCATCGCAGTGCGCACCCTCTTCAAGGTGCTGAACCATGAAATAGTGCAGCCGGTCACCACCCTCGTCCCGACCCGGCTGATCGAACGGGAATCCGTGGCCGCACGCGTATCGGCGTGAGCAGACCACCGCTCCGCCGGCAGGGCCACACAAGTTCCGGGATTCTATTGCACGAAAAGGAAGGAGGTGAGCCTCGGTTGCAGAGAGTGTGTTGATGCAACGAAGCAGTCCATTTTACTACAGTCGGTTTCATCCATCCAAAACGTATCAGGAGGCAAGCATGAAACTGTTTTCGAAAATGATGGTGGCAGTGCTCGCGGTTTTGCTGCTCAGCGGACTGGCTTTTTCTCAGGTCAAATTTGATTTTGAGAACGCCGCAGAAGGCACGCAAAACTGGGGCATCTGGTGGGGCAATGCCGGCACCGCTCTGGCGCAGGCTGCCGATCCCTCCGGACGCAGCACCGGCGTCCTGAAGCTCTCGTGCACCGCCGCCACCGGCGACGGCAAGGCCGCCATCGGCGTCGATCCCCTGCCTCTGGGCTGGACCGCCGCTGATGTGCAGGGCGCCAAATTCTTCACCATCGATGTCTATGTTCCCGAGGGTTTTCCCGATTCCGCCGTGGTCAAGCTCTGGGCCCAGATTGCAGAAGGCTCCTGGCAGTGGACCGACTATAAATGGTCCATCGCCGGCGAGGGCAACCATTTCAAGGCCGGCCAGTGGGTCACCCTCCACTATCCCGTTTCGGCGATGATGGAGGCCTATGCCAATTTCCAGCCCTGGCTCAAGATCAAGGGCGGCGTAGAGGTTTATTTCCCGAGTGATAAAAGTTCAAGTCCGACCTGGGCCGGAGATGTCCTCTTCGATAATTTCGCCCTGGCGGGTGTCGAGCCCGTCGTGGTGACCGATTTCACTGCCAATAATGGCAATTTCGGCAAATACTGGGGCGATGCCCTGCTCTCGGTTGCGGTCGAGGATGATCCCGCCGTCGCCGGCAACAAGGTGCTGGCCCTCAACTGTGATGCCGCCCAGGGCGATACCAAGGCCGCCATCGGCACCGATCCGGTCAATATGCTCTGGACCTCGGCCGAGGCCCCCGGCGCCTATTTCGCCACTTTCAAGATCTGGGTCCCCGCCGATTTTCCGGCTACTGCGGTCCTGAAGGTCTGGATGCAGATCGCCGAAGGCGCCTGGCAGTGGACCGACTACAAGTTCTCTGTCGGCGGTGAAGGTGAGCGCATCAAGGCCGGCCAGTGGAACACCATTCACTACCCGATCAAACGCGCCATGGAGACCTGGCCCAACTTCCAGCCCTGGCTGAAGGTTAAGGGCGGTATCGAGATCTATTTCGGCGCCGGTCTGACCTGGACGGGCAAGGTCCTGATGGATGATTACACCCTGCACACCCTCGAAGTGGGCGACAAGTGGGTCGTCGCCAACTGGGAAAAGGCCTCGGCCGGCACCCAGAACTTCGTCAACAACAACTGGGGCGCCGGCCTCATCGGCGTCGCCCAGGGTGCTGATCCCTCCGGCCGCACCGCCGGCGTGCTCGTGACCAACTGGGATTTCAGCAAGGCCGTCGCCGGCTCCAAGAAGGGCTCCTTCGACAATGCCAATATCAACCTCGGCTGGCCCACCAAGTCTGACACTGGCGCCACCGCCATCACCATGGATGTCTGGGTTCCTGCCGACGCCCCGCTCGGCGCCCAGATCTCAATCTTCGTCATGGACCATGCCACCTGGACCTGGACCGAGAAATCCTTCTTCCTCAGCGACAGCACCTTCAAGCCGGGCACCTGGAACAAGATGACCTACGATGTGCTCCACTATGTCGGTACCGGCGAAGTCGATCCCACCGCAGTCCTCACCGTCGGCTGCCAGATCTATTATAACGTCGACAACGACTGGGCGGGCACGATCTACTTTGACAACTTTACCCTTCTCGGCGTCAAGGCCCCCGAGGGCAAGGTCTTCTCTCCGGACATCGCGGGCGAGATCGGCACTTTCAGCGCCAACGGGACCTATTTCGAGTACTTCAACGTCACCTGGGAAGACAATGAAATCGGCACCGAAACCTACAACGTCTACATGAGCAAGTCGCCGATTAACAACGTCTCCGATCCGGGCGTCATCCTCATTGGCAATGCTGTCCCTCACGGCACCCAGTACTACTCCTACCGCCCCTGGACGGCCCAGAGCGAACAGGTGACCTACTATTTCGCGGTCGCGGCGGTCGATGCCGAGGGAACTGAATATGATCTCGGTGACAAATCGCGGGTCGGCCCACTCACTTGCAACAGCAGCGTCACTGCCAAGGCCTTCTATGTCGAGAATTTTGCCAGCGTCTTCTCCCTGGACGGCCTGGACAATGAGTTCACCGACTATAAGCAGTATGGCCTCAAGGCCGAGCGTCACAACGGTTCGGACACCACCGGCTGGACCCCGGCTTCCACTGATATGAGCTGGAACGCCACCTTCATCATTGATGCCAATTATCTCTACATCTCCGCTGACGTCACTGATGATGACCTCAATGCTTCCGGCAGCGAGCCGATCGTCTCCGGCAGCCAGGCCTGGATGGGCGATGCCCTCGAGTTCTATCTCGGCTTTTACAATGCCGTGCTCGAACCGCCCCATCTCTACAAGGATGTCGATCTGGCTGGCACCGGCGATTGGCGCATCAGCTTCACCGCCTGGGGCACCACGCAGAAGAGCGGCTCCTCCGATTATGAGTTCCCGGGAGTGGAGCGCACCGTCTACCAGAAATTCACCGGCGATGGCTACATCATCGAAGTCCGCATCGCCCTCGATTCTCTGGCCAAGGGTGGCAATCTCGATGTCGTCGATGGCGCCATGCTGCCCCTGCGCATCGACGGCACCGATCTCGATCCCTCCAAGGGCGACACCGAGCGTACGCTCTGGACCGGTTGGGGCAACCAGGCCAATTCCGAGGATTGGAAGCGTCCCTCCACCTTCGGTTTCCTGCAGGTGGTCGGCGGCCCGACCGCCGTCGAGACCGAGGCCCAGCAGCCCCTGGTCTTCGAGCTCAAGAACAACTATCCGAACCCCTTCAACCCGGTCACCACGATCAACTATCAGGTGGCCCGCAGCACCCAGGTCCGGATTGCGGTCTATGATCTGCTCGGCAAAGAGGTGGCGACCCTGGTCGACGGCCGCATGGCCGCCGGCGCGCATGTCATCACCTGGAATGGTCAGAACAACGCCGGCCAGGCCGTCAGCAGCGGCGTCTATTTCTGCCGCATGGTCACGCCGGAGTACACCCATATTCTCAAGATGACGCTTCTCAAGTAATTCCTCACCGGATGGGGTGGTCTTGTGATCACCCCATCCTTTTTTAACGTCAACCGGCAGCCCCCCGGCCGCGAGGAGAGGGGCTCTGCCGGAGGACAGCGGAAATCTTCATCACCCCTGTCTTCCGGCAGATCCTACTGTCCTTTTCTCACCCATGCAGTGCAATGCCCTAATCTGTTGGAGGCACTATGTCGTACCGCTCCGCTATCCTCCTGCTCGCCCTCCTGGCCTTGTGCGCCGGTCTGCTGCCGGCGCCGCTTATGGCGGGGGAGACGGGAAAAATCTCCGGCCGGGTCACCGATGCCGCGAACGGGCAGCCCCTCATTGGCGCCAACGTGATGATCGTCGAACGCATTGAAAGCGGGCGGGTCATTCCGCTCAGCGGATCGGCCGTTCAGGGGGCTGTCACCGATCCCAACGGCGAGTATTACATCATCAACATCAAGCCCGGGGTCTACACCGTCCGCTTCGTCTATATCGGCTACCAGTCGGTCAACAAGACCCAGGTGGCGGTCAGCGTTGACCTCACCACCAAACTCGACACCCGTCTCTCCACCACGGTGCTCGAGAGCGGGGAATCGATCGACATCATCGCCGACCGGGTGCAGATCCAGAAGGATTTAACCTCCTCCCAGGTCTCCTTCGGGGCGGACAAGATCGACCAGCTGCCGGTGCGCAGCGTCGCCGAACTGGTCAATTTGCAGGCCGGCGTCGTCACCGATGATGGCGGCAACCTCCACATCCGCGGCGGTCGCACCAGCGAGATCACCTACATGGTCGACGGCGTCAAGGTGGTCGATCCCCTCAGCCGCTCGGCGGGCATCAGCATCGACGATCAGGCGATCCAGGAGCTCAAGACCATCACCGGCACCTTCAACGCCGAATATGGCCAGGCCCTCTCGGGCGTGGTCAATATTGTCACCAAGCAGGGCAGCGATGAATTCCGTATCAATGCCACCGGCTATTTCGGAGACCATCTCAGCTTCGACGATGGCACCTATTACGTCATGAACAACCCTGCCTGGGCCAACGCCGCCGCGCGTGCTCTCACCCGCGGGGGCAATTTTATCCTCTACGATTTCGGCGACGTCAATCCCTACACCTCCTCCGCCCAGGCGACCAAGCCCTGGCTGACGAAAAAATCCTATCTCGGCAGCTATGACCCGACCACCAACACCGATTTCCAGGTCAACATCTCGGGACCGCTCCCTTTCACCCAGAAGCGGCTCACCTATTTCATCTCGGGGCGCGTGCAGGACAGCCCGAGCTTCACCCAGGGAGTGCGCTACTTCATGCCCTGGGGCTTCCAGTCCCCGGTCGGCGATACCGTCCACACCTTCGCCGCGGCCGACAACCAGATGGTGCCCCTGGGCTGGTACAAGGGCTATTCCTCCCAGGCCAAATTCTTCCTCGATGCTTCGAGCAAGCTCAAGCTCTCCTACGGCCTCTACTACAACTATGACCGCAGCTACGGGGTCGGCTGGAACTACAAATATGTGCCGGACGCCGGCAAGTTCTACAATACCCGCAGTCAGACCCATATCTTTTCGGCCAAGTATATCGCCTCCAAGAGCACCTTTATCGATTTCAAGGCCAACTATTACGACAAGGCCCACAAGAATTTTCTCTATGAGGACCCGTACGATCCTCGCTACATGCCGACTGAATCGGCGATGATTGAGCAGTATGTTTACGGCCGCAGGGCGGAGGACAACATCTCGGTCATCTCCCGCGTCAATGATTTCACCTATTATGGCAATTCGACCGATATCGGCAAGAACGATGTCGAATATTACAATTTCAGCCTCGATCTGACCAGCCAGATCAACAAGCGCCATCTCGTCAAGATTGGTGCCGCGACCACCTTGAATGATCTGCGCAACGACTGGTTCCAGCTCCAGTTCTCCGACGTCACCTTCCGTCCGATCGTCCCGGATGAGAGCTCGCCATTCCATGTCAAGTATGGCGTCAAGCCCAAGGAGTATTCGGCCTACATCCAGGACAAGATCGAGTTCAACGAATTGATCATCAATATCGGTTTGCGCTATGACCGCTTCGATCCGGACGGGCGCGTCCTGGCCGATCCGATGGATCCCCAGATCTACTCCCCCTTCAAGATGGACCATATTTACCGGAACTATACCCCCTCCACGCCCGACAGCGAGCTGGTCAAGTATACTGTCGCCGAACGGGAGGGCTTTTGGTGGAAAAAGGCCCAGGCCAAGTCGCAGCTCTCGCCGCGCTTCGGGCTCAGTTTTCCGATCACCGACAAGGGGGTCATCCATTTCAGCTACGGCTGGTTTTTCCAGAATCCCCAGCTCAGCTATCTCTACGACAATCCCAATTTTTGGATCACCGGAGCCGGCGCCAGCAATCTGGTCGGCAATGCCGATCTCAATGCCGAGCGCACGGTGATGTACGAACTCGGACTCCAGCAGCAGCTCTCGGAGAATCTCTATCTCCATCTCACCGGCTTTTATCGTGATATCCGCGATTGGCTGGGGACCGGGGAGCCCATTGACACCTATCAGGGCATGACCTATTACATGTATGTCAACAAGGATCATGCGGCGGCCAAGGGGGTCACGCTTTCGGCCAGCTACCGTCTCAGCAAGCTGGCGATCAATCTCGATTATACCTACATGACCGCCAAGGGGACCTCTTCGGATCCACAGGACGCTTATTATGACGCCCTCGCCAAGGAGGCACCGCGCGTCCAGATGATCGACCTCAACTGGGATCAGCGTCAGGCCCTCAATACGGTGATCAGCTACGCCAACCGCGGCTGGTCGACCAGTCTGGTCAGCACGATTAATTCGGGCCTGCCCTACACCCCCTCTTTTGCGCGCGGTGAGGTTTCGGGTTCCGGCACCTTTACGGGCCTGCGCGAGAACAGCGAGCGCAAGCCCCTCACCTATAATCTCGATCTTCGCGTCGGCCGCTTGGTCAATATCGGCACCTTCCGGGCCCAGATTTTTTGCAACATCACCAATCTGCTCGACACCCGCAACGCCACCGGCATCTATTCTGACACCGGCCAGCCCGATTACACCTTGCAGGGGATCAATCAGGTCGACCGCGTGGGGATGCCGGATGTCGAGATCTCCAACGTCGCTGAGTATTTCACCAGGCCCGGCAATTACTCCTCGCCGCGTTTTATTCAATTCGGATTGCGACTGAGCAAGTAAGCAAAAAGAGGATGGTCATGATGAATAAAAGAGTAAAACTTCTGCAGCAGAGAACAAGCGCCGGGAATCTGTTGCTGGCTGCTGCTGTACTGCTGTTCCTGCTCGCCGGGACGGCCCCGCTCCTCGCCCAGAAGGTGAGCGGAGTGGGCACCAGCTCGGCCGCCTTTCTGAAAATCGGGGTCGGTGCCCGCGCCCTGGGCATGGGCGAAGCCGTCGCCACCCAGGCCGAAGATGCTACTGCGATGTTCTGGAATCCCGCCGGACTGGCCAAGATCGAGCGCATGCAAATCCTGCTCAACCACTACGACTATCTGGCGGATATGTCCTTCGAATTCGCCGGCATCGCCATCCCCGTGCGCAATGTGGGTTCCTTCGGTCTATTTTTCTCCTATCTCGGCATGCCCGATATCGAGCGCACCACCATCACCTATCCGGACGGCAACGGCGAAATGGTCTCCGCCAGCTCTTTCGCCGCCGGACTCAGCTATGCCCGCAGCCTGACCGACCGGTTTGCCATCGGCGGCTCGGCCAAGCTCATCCACGAATCAATCTGGCACAGCGATGCCAGCGGGCTGGCCATGGATGTCGGCATCCAGTACCGCACCTTTTTCAAGAACCTCAAAATCGGCATGTCGATCTCCAATTTCGGTTCGGACATGCAGATCGAAGGCCGCGACATGCTGGTCCAGCACGACATCGACCAGACCAGCGATGGCAACAATGGCAGCATCAACGCCCAGCTCTCGACCGATCAGTTCCCCCTGCCGATCCTCTTCCGGGTCGGCCTCTCCGCCAATCTGGCCGAGGATTTCTTCGGGATTCAGGAGCATGATTTCATCGTCGCCGTGGATGCCATCCATCCCAGTGACAACAAGGAGTATCTCAATGTCGGCGCCGAGTATACCTTCAAGCAGCTCTTGTCGCTGCGCGGCGGCTACCGGCAGCTTTTTCTCGCCGACACCCAGGGCGGCCTCACCCTCGGCATGGGGCTGCACGCCAGGGTGCTCCGCACCGAAGTTATGTTCGATTATGCCATGATCGATTATGGCCTCCTCGACAGGCAAAACAAGTTCTCGCTCATTTTAGCGCTGTAAGCAGAGCCGGAAGGAGAATTTCCATGAAAGTACGTCTTTTGATGATGCTGACGCTCTCCACACTTCTGGCCCAGGCGGGAGCGCAGACCACGCACGGCAGTTATCAGAACCGTGCCCGCAACATTCACGCGGGCAACCTGATTCGCGTCACCTTTTACAACCACGGCATGGTCGGCGGGATCAAGGGCGACAACAGCCTGATCTATGCCGGCGAATGGCCCATTAACTCCGGTCATATCCAGATGGGCAACGCCTCCATGTACGTCAGCTCCGCGCTGCGCACCTTCGCCGGCATCGATTCGGTCGGCGACTCCACCTATACGGTGATCACCCCCTGCGTCTTCTGCCAGGGGTGGGACCCCAATATTTTCTCGCACGATTCTCTGGGCGTCTTTCTCGGCTTCGAGCCCCTGCCCGGCTATTATGACCTGGCCAACAAGGAGGCCGATCCCTATCACGCCATCGCCATGAGCCACCAGGCCTACACCTGGCCCTCGATATGGCCGGACAAGATGGATGACGCCACCAAACCCGGCTGGGCCGGCAGCTGGAACGGCTATTTCGGCCGCGACCAGAAGAACTCCGATGAAGAGTCCTTTTATGCCATGGATGACTGGAGCTTCAAGAAGAAAGTCGACGGCCTGCCCCTGCCGCGTCCGATCGCCTCGGAGTCACAGCGCGGCGGCATCGGCCTGCGCCAGAACGTCCGCGGCCTGCAGTGGTCCAATCCCGATGCCCAGGACTGCATCTTCTGGATCTATGAGATCAAGAATATCGGTGAACTCTACCACACCAAGACCATCTTCGGCCTCAACGTCGGCGCCTCCATCGGCGCGACCATCAGCGACAACACCGATTATGACGACGACTGCGCCACCTTTTATCGCGAACTCGATCTGACCGTCAACTATGACTGGGATAATATCGGCACTGCCGGTTACAGCCCTGTGCCCTGGGTGGGCTACGCCTTTCTCGAAAGCCCGGGCAATGCCAGGGACGGCATCGACAATGATGGAGATGGCATCAACGGCGGCGGCCACCTCCTCACCACCGAGGACTTTCTGCGCAGCTATATGGTCGGGGATCCGGTCGTCCTCATCGACTATAGCAGTGACGAATATACCCGTACTGTCGGCTCCATGCCGGCCGAGGGGGTGACCATTCGCCAAAACGGCACGACCTATATCAAAAAGCCGGGCGCGCCCCTGATGGAGATCGAGCGCAATGGCATCGACGATAATCTCAACGGCTTCATCGACGAGTCCGACGGCGCTGTGGCCCCCGATTCAATGGCCTATTACCTCTACATCCGCGACGCCAAGTACAATAACCAGGACTATCTCGCCAAGGATTATCTCACCGGCGAGGGGCTGACCAACCTGCTCATCGACGAACGCCGCGATGACGGCATCGACAACGACGGAGACTGGGATATCAAGACCGATGACATGGGCATGGACGGCAAGAGCGGATCCGGCGACCCCGGCGAAGGGGACGGCCTGCCCACAGCCGGCATCGGCGATCTGCCCGGCGAGCCCAACGTCGACCACACCGACGTCGACGAATCGGACCAGATCGGCCTCACCAGCTTTGTCTTTTATGAATACGGCAACATCACCTACAGCAATGACGCCCAGATGTGGGACGAGTCGGCCCCCGGCTATTTCGACGGTCATCTCGAGAACGTCGATGCCGACTATATCTTCTCCTGCGGCTACTTCCCCCTCAATCCCGGCCAGCAAGAGTTCTTCTCGGTCGCCATGGTCTATGGTGATGATCAGCAGGATATTCTGCGCAACAAGGATATCGTGCAAAAGATCTATAATTCCAACTATAACTTCGCCGTCGCCCCGGAAAAACCCAAACTGCGCGCCGTCGCCGGCGACCGCAAGGTCACCCTCTTCTGGGACAGCCGTGCGGAGGAGAGCGTGGACCGCTACCTGCATGAGTACGACTTTGAGGGCTACAAGATCTACCGCGCCACCGATCCCGGCTTCAAGGATGCCGGCTCGATCAGCGATGGCTACGGCTACACCCGCTACGTCAAGCCCCTGGCCATTTACGACAAGGTCGACAGCGTCTTCGGCTTTTATCAGAACACCTTCGGCACCGGCGTCCAGTTCAACCTCGGCAACGAGACCGGGCTGGTGCATGTCTTTGTCGATTCCCCGCTCGTCAACGGCCGGCGCTATTTCTATGCCGTGAACGCCTACGACCGGGGCAGCATCGAAAAGAACATCGCCCCCTCGGAGACCAACATGTATGTTTCGGTCAACGCCTCGGGAGACATTACCACCGGCGATAATGTCGTCGTGGTGGTGCCCCAGGCGCCCTCGCTCGGCTACAGCGGTCCCGGCCTCTCCGAACAGCCGCGCCAGATCGGCACCGGCAAGACCTCGGGGGCGGTCAACCTCCGCTACCTCAAGCCGGATGAGATCCGCGACGGCGACCGCTACGAGGTGCAGTTCCTCGACCATTCGATGGACCACCGGGACAACGACAACGACGGCCTTATCGACGGAGAGGATGTCGATGAACTGATGCCCACAGTGACCTCCGGATTTGTCCTCCGCAACCTGACACAAACCTCCCTGCCTGAGGATACGGTCATGATCATCCAGCGGGAGTACAGTGCTGGGGAATGGGTCGAAGTGAAAAACCTCTACGAGGATGCCGACAGCGACCCCCGCACCCTCACGACCGTCCTCCACGGCATGGAATTCAACATCTACAATCCCCCTGAGGGCATGATCAACCGGCCGGAGGAGCGCATCTACAACGGCGTACAGTGGAGTTCGAACATCAATTTCACCACCGCCTACAATATCCGCTTCTCCATCTTCAATCTGAGCGGATTCAAGGAGGGGACCTACTATCCCCGCCAGTACATGGTCGTCTTCTATGATGACATCGTCAAGAAATCCGAAACCCTCCAGGTGCCCCTGGCGACCAGCAACAAGACCATCCCCCTGCCTGCGACAGACGCCAACTTCCGCGTCTATGACAAGCAGACCATGGAGGAACTGCCCTTCGCCCTGGTCGACCAGACCCTGACCCCAAAGAAAATCAAGAGGGGAATGTTCTCGGCCAAGGACCGGATCGTCATGTTCGAAAAGCTGCCCAACGATTCGACCCTGATCACTTTCAACATCCTCAATAACGCCTCGGAGGACACGGTTTTCTGGAATACCTACGGCCGCGCCCTCGGCGCCGGGGATACCCTGAATGTCTATCCCGACTTTCCCTTTACCGGCAACGTGCGCTATCAGTTCGTCGTCAAGGGACAAAAGGTGGACAACGCCTTTGCAGCCAGAAATCTCGACAAGATCAAGGTCGTGCCCAATCCCTATGTCGTCGCCGCTGCCTGGGAGCCCACCAACCCCTATACCAGCGGGCGCGGGCCCCGTTCCGTCCAGTTCATCCATTTGCCGCAGAAATGCACCATCCGTATCTTCGCGGTCGACGGCACCCTGGTCAATACCATCGAACATGATTCGGAGATGACCGACGGCTCCGAGGAGTGGGACATGTTCACCAAGGACCGCATGGATATTGCATACGGCGTCTACATCTACCACATCGAGGCCCCGGGCATCGGCAACACCACGGGCCGGATGCTGATCATTAAATAATCAGTTTTGGCAGGGGATGGATTTTTTCACTGCCGCCAAACAAAACCATTATTCCCCGCAGGGAGGCAGAGTACGCAGAGAAGAGCAGTTTTCTCTGCGCCTCTGCGTCTTTGCGCGATTCCGCTTCGGGAGTCCTTATTGACAAGGTGTGCACTTATCGCTCTCTCTTTCGGTCTGCTCCTCCTCGCCTGCGGCAGGAAGGATCCCGCCGTCGCGCGTCTCGGCAGGGAGCGTATCACCCTCGAGGAGTTCAAGACCGCCTATCTGGAGATCATCAAGCAGCCCAACGCCTTTGATTCCCGGGAGCTGCGCGAACAGTTCCTCGACGAGATGATCGACCGGCGGCTGCTTGCGCGTGAGGCGCACGGGCTGGGCATGGCCGCTGACGAACGGCTGGCCTATCGCGTCGGCGCCAATCGCGACCGGAATCTGCGCGACGCCCATTTCCGCAAGGTGATCAAGCCGGGGATCAGCTACAATGAGGCCGATCTCGAGCGCACCTTCGCCTGGATGACCGAGGAGCGCCATATCCGCCATCTCTTCAGTCCGACCCGGGTGGGCATCGATTCCCTTTACCACCTCCTGCAGGAGGGTGCCGACTGGTTCGAACTGGCGCGCGGCCTCTTTGACGACCCGCGCCTCGCTGAAACCGGCGGCGACCTCGGCTGGGTCGCCTGGGAGCAGATGGAGTACGACCTGGGCTTCACCGCCTTCAGCCTCCCCCTCATGGTTTACTCCGAGCCGGTCGCCTCCAGCTATGGCTGGCACATCCTCCAGGTGGCGGACTGGCGCCGGACGCCCCTGCTCCCTGAGGGCCAGTACCAGCTCCAGCGCAATAATGCCCGGGCGGTGCTCGAACGCAAGCTCGGCGACAAGGCGGCCCTCGCCTATATCAGCGGGATGATGAAGGAGAAAAAGATCCAGGTCTATCCGCGCAGCCTGCGCGCCGTCGGCCAGAAGCTCGGCGTGGTGCTCAAACGCCAGCCCTCCACCGCCGATCAACTTCGCACTGAACAACTCAGCGATGCGGAGATGGGGGAGATCGAAGCCTCGCTCTGGGAGATGCGCAAGGAGCCCCTCGCCAGCATTGATGGCGAGATTCTCACCATCGGCGAATTCATCGCCGCGCTCAATTACGTGCCCTACCACGCCGTCCACAGGAGCATGAAGACGGCCCTCGACTTTGTCCTGCGCGACCGTGCCCTCAGCGCGGAAGCGCGGCGGATGGGACTCGAACGCGATGATCAGGTCCGCATCAAGACCGCCCAGTTCGAGCAAAACCGGCTGCAGATGGCCATACGCCAGCGCCTGCTCGCGGAGATCAGGGTGGAGGAGCGGGACCTGCAGCGCTATTTCAATGAGCACTATGGAAAAAAGTATCCCCATCTCGGCCTGGAGGAGACGCGCGATCTCATCGCCCGGGACGCTCTCATCGCGAAACGGGCTGGCACGATGCAGGAGCACCTGCGAAAGCTGCGCAGCCAGCTCCGCATCGAGAGAAATCCGGCGCCGATCCATGCCTGGTACGAAGGGGTGTTGAACAGGCGATAAACTCATCTTCACAGGAGAGCATCATGATGATTTTGCCTAAAAGGTATGCAGCCGTTCTGCTCGCCGCGCTGTTTCTGGCCGGAGGAACACTTTCGGCCGCACCGGCCCCATCAACCTTTGTCCATTTTGTCACGGTCTCCGGCGATCGGCTGATGGATGGTCCCGATCCCCTGCGCTTTATCTCCTTCAATATTCCCAACCTTCACTGCATCGAAGACTATATGCTCTTCGAAGAGACCAATGTCTGGCGCATGCCGGATGCCTTTGAAATCCGCGACGCCCTCGAGTCGATCAGGGCGATGGGGGGGACGGTGACGCGGATGTATACCATCACCGTGCGGCGGGAGGATGACACCCCGGACATCCCGCGCTACGTGACCGGACCCGGGCAGTTCAATGAGGAGGCCTTCCGCGCCCTCGATCAGGTCATGGCCATCGCCAACCAGGTGGGGGTGAGGGTGATCATCCCCTTCGTCGACAACTGGCCCTGGATGGGGGGGAGGGCGGAATACGCCGCCTTCCGCGGCAAAAAGGCGGATGATTTCTGGACGGATCCCCAGATCAAGGAGGATTTCAAGCAGACCATCTCCTACATCATCAACCGCAAAAACTCCATCACCGGCACGACCTACCGCGACGACAAGGCGATCCTGGCCTGGGAGACCGGCAACGAACTCTACAGCCCCGATGCCTGGGTGGAGGAGATCGCGGCCTATATTAAATCTCAGGACAAGAACCACCTCGTCCTCGACGGAGTCGCTCCCAATCGTCTGCGCGATGAAACCCTCGCCAATCCTCATACCGATATCATCACCACCCATCATTACGAGAAGGATCCGCGCGATATGGTGCGCAACATCCGCGCCAGCGCCGCCAAGGCGAAGGGCAAAAAGCCCTACCTGATTGGGGAATTCGGTTTCCTCGGCCTCACCGGTGTTGAGGAAGTGCTGCGGGAGGTGGAATCCCATCCCGGCGTCTGTGGGGCGTTGATCTGGAGCCTGCGCTTCCACAGCCGCGACGGCGGCTTTTACTGGCATTCCGAGCCCGGCAACGGGGGCTATTTCTACAAGGCCTACCACTGGCCGGGTTTCGCGTCGGGTGAGAATTATGCCGAGCGCGAAGTGATGCAGCTGATGCGCGAACGGGGTTTTGCCATCCAGGGCAAATCGGTGCCCATCCTGACGGTGCCAAAGGCCCCGCAGCTGCTTCCCTTCGACGATCCGGCCCATATTTGCTGGCGGGGCTCCGTCGGCGCCTCGGGTTACGACGTTGAGCGCTCCGCCTCCCGCGGCGGCCCCTGGAAGCGGATCGGCTACAACATCTCCGACGCCGAGACCGCGGACCGGCCGCTCTTCCATGACCGCAGCGCCGCGATCGGATCGACATGGTATTATCGCGTGCGCGCCCGAAACGCTGCCGGCCTCTCCAGCCCCTCCAATCTCGTCGGTCCCGTCACCACCCGGCACAAGACCCTGGTCGATGAGTGCTGGAACTTCGCCATCGCTTTCAGCCGGAAGGGCCATCTCTCCCTCGAGACCGCCGATTCCCGCCTCTTCAAGGAGGATGCCCACCGCATCGCCGGGGTGCCGGGGGCGGAGCTGGTCTATTATATCCCCGGTCCGCTGCAGACCCTCAAATTCTATACCTTCGCTGCCTCGGCGGCCAAGAGTATCGAGGTGAGCCTTTCGGCCGACGGGGAGGAGTACACCCCGCTTCAGGTCGAGGCACGGGATTTCTTCGCCGGTGCGGCCGATTACGAGTATCTGCGCCCGCTGCTGTTTGCGAGCAGCGGTCTGCCTGCCGGCATTCACTATGTCCGCGTCGCCTTCCTCGGGGAGGCCCAATTGGGAAGGGCAGAGCTGATCTATGGCAAGTGAAACCTGCAGGCAGCTGGCGGCGAGAACCGAGCGGGAGCTGCTGGATAATATTCTCCCCTTTTGGCTCGAGCAGGCGCCGGATCGGGAACAGGGCGGATTCTGGGCGCGCGTCTCACCGGATCTGCAAGTCCGCGAACGCTCGCCGCGGGGATTGATCCTCACCACCCGCATCCTCTGGACCTTCGCCGCCGCTTTCCACCAGTATAAAAATCCGGCCTATCTGGAGATGGCCCGCAAGGCCTATGAGGAGGTTTGTTCGGCCTTCATCGATCCCCGGTACGGCGGAGTCTTCTGGATGCTCGATGCCGAACGGCGGCCCATCGATGACAGTAAAAAGATCTACGGCCAGGCCTTTGCCATTTACAGCCTCGTCGAATACCATGCCGCCTCCGGCGATGCCGGGGCCCTCGAGCAGGCCCTGGCCATTTACGAACTGATCGAAAAACACAATTACGATCCGCTACATACCGGCTATCTCGAGAGCGCCAACCGCGATTGGTCACCCACTGAGGAACTGCGCCTCAGTGCGATCGATATGAACGAGAAAAAGTCGATGAACACCCATCTCCACCTGCTCGAAGCCTATACCCGGCTCTATCGAGAATGGCGGGATGACGGGCTGCGCGAACGGCTGGTCAGCCTCGTCAATAATTTTCTCGACCATATCATCGACAGCCGCAGCCATCACCTCATCCTTTTCTTTGATGAATCATGGCAACCTAAATCGGGCAAGGTCTCATATGGACATGATATTGAGACCAGTTGGCTGCTTGACGAGGCGACCCAGCTTCTCACCGATCCGATCCTGGCGCGCAAGTGCCAGAAGGTGTCGGTGGCCATGGCCGAGGCGGTGCTCGCCGAGGGAGTGGCCCCGGATGGTGGGCTCATCTATGAACGGGACGAGAGCGGCCGTCCCGACCACGATGTGCACTGGTGGGTGCAGGCGGAGTCAGTGGTTGGATTTGCAAACGCCTACCAGAACAGCGGTCGCCCGGAATTCCTCGCTGCCGCCGTCCGGGCCTGGGATTTCATCGCGGAGCATCTGATCGACCGCATCCACGGGGAGTGGTTCTACAAGGTGGACGGCGAACGGCGGGTAGACAGGCAGCTGCACAAGATATCCGAATGGAAATGCCCTTATCACAACAGCCGTACCTGCCTGGAACTGGCGCGGCGGGTGAAAAAATGCTGAGAGTAACACCGCTCGTTATATTGAAAGTATTATCGAGGAGAAAATGATGCAAGTGGAGTCCTTTGCTGAACGCCTGGCCAGGCTGACCCGGGAACACGAGGCCTATGTCACCCGCCGGAATATGCCGCTGCCCTGGCATAACGGCATCTACCAGCGCTATACCCATCCGGTGCTGACCGCCGGCCATGCCCCCCTCTTCTGGCGTTATGACCTCGATCCCCAGCGCAATCCCTTTCTCATGGAGCGGATGGGCATCAACGCCGCCTTCAACGCCGGCGCCATCGAGCTTGACGGGAAGATCCTGGTCATGGCTCGCGTCGAGGGCTGGGACCGCAAATCCTTCTTCGCTGTCGCCGAGAGCCCCAATGGCATCGATAATTTCCGCTTCCGGGACTTTCCGGTGGTGATGCCCGAAACCGAAGATCCGGACATCAACGTCTACGACATGCGCCTGGTCAGGCACGAGGATGGCTGGATCTACGGCATCTTCTGCACCGAGCGCAAGGACCCCAATGCCCCTCCCGGCGATCTCTCCTCGGCTGTGGCCCAGGCCGGCATCGCCCGCACCCGCGATTTGGTGAAATGGGAGCGGCTCCCCGACCTCAAGAGCCGCTCGCCGCAGCAGCGCAATGTCGTGCTTCATCCCGAGTTCATTGACGGCCAATATGCCTTTTACACCCGTCCCCAGGATGATTTCATCTCGGCTGGCAGCGGCGGCGGCATCGGCTGGGCCCTCTGCAAGGATGTCGCACACGCGGTCATCGAGGAGGAGGCCATCATCGACCAGCGCCTCTATCACACCATCAAGGAGTCGAAGAACGGCCTGGGCCCGGCCCCGATTAAAACCCCTCAGGGCTGGCTGCAGCTGGCCCACGGCGTACGCGGCTGTGCAGCGGGACTGCGTTACGTCCTCTATCTCTTCATGACCGACCTCGACCACCCGGAAAAGCCCATTTATACCCCCGGGGGCTATTTCATCGCACCGCAGGCCGAAGAACGCGTCGGCGACGTTTCCAACGTCGTCTTTTCCAACGGCTGGGTGGCGCGCGACAATGGCGACATCCTGATCTACTATGCCTCCTCTGATACCCGTCTCCATGTCGCCACCACTACGGTGGAGCGCCTGGTCGATTATGTGCGCAACACCCCTCCCGATCCCCTGCGCTCGGCCGCCTGCGTCGCCCAGCGCAACGAACTGATCAACCGCAACCTTGCCCTGCTTCGCAGGGGATGATGGAAAGAGATATGAAAACACTGCGATGGACACTCCTGGTGATTGCGCTGATGGCCTCCACCGCTTTGACACAGGTCCTGACCCACGAGCTTCATTCCAACTGGTCTTTCAGTCCGGACGGCGACCAGACCTCCTGGCTGGATGCGGAAGTGCCGGGGTGCGTCCACACCGATCTCATGCGCCATCACCTCATTCCCGATCCCCATTACCGCATCAACGAAAAATTCATGCAGTGGGTTGGCGAAAGGGAATGGCTCTACCGCACCGGGTTCACCCCTGCTGAGGAGCTGCTCGCGCGGGAAAAGATCGAGCTGGTCTGCGAGGGGCTCGATACCTACGCCCGTGTGTTCCTCAACGGCCACGAGATACTGCACGCCGATAATATGTTTCGTATCTGGCGAGCGGACGTCAAACCCTGGCTTGTCAGGGGTCCCAACCAGCTCGAGATTCGCTTCCGTTCCGTCTTTTCCGAAAACCTGCCCAAATGGGAGGCGGCCCCTTTCAGGCTGACCGCCTATCCCAACAACGACCAGGCCGACGTCAAGATCAACATGTACTCCCGCAAGGCGGGTTTTCACTACGGCTGGGACTGGGGTCCGCGTCTGATCACCTGCGGAATCTGGCGGCCGATCCGCCTCGAGGCCTGGGATGGCTGCCGGCTGGAGGATCTCCAGTTCCGCCAGAGGAGCCTCAGCGACCGCAAGGCCGAGCTGAGCGCAGAATTCACCCTTACGGCGGAGCGCGCTCAGCAGGCGGTGCTTTCGGTGGAGCATGAGGGCCGGCGTTTGGTGCGGCGTGCGGTGAGCCTGAAGCCCGGGCGCAGCACGGTGATACTCGACTTTATCATCAAAAACCCGAAACGCTGGTGGAGCAATGGTCTCGGGGAGCCCTTTCTTTACACCCTGACCGGGCGGGCTGAAACCGCCTCCGCTGGCCAAAGCCAGCCTGCAGCCCGGAAAGGCGTGCAGGAGAAAAGCCGGCGCATCGGATTGCGCACCCTGCGCATTGTGCGCGACAAGGATCAGTGGGGGCGCTCGTTCTACGTCGAACTCAACGGCACGCCCGTATTCATGAAGGGGGCCAATTACATCCCCCAGGATAACTTTCAGAACCGGGTCACCCGGGCGCGCTATGAGCACATTCTCGGTTCGGCCAAGGCGGCCAAGATGAACATGCTGCGCATCTGGGGCGGAGGCATCTGGGAGGAGGATCTCTTTTACGACCTCTGCGATGAATACGGCATCCTGGTCTGGCAGGACCTGATGTTCGCCTGCGCCATGTATCCTGCCGACGAATCCTTTCTCGACAACGTCCGCGCCGAGGTTCGTGACAACATCCGCCGCCTGCGCAACCACCCCTCTATCGCCCTCTGGTGCGGCAACAATGAAAACCAGATCTCCTGGTATGCCTGGGGCTGGCGGGATCAGTATCCCGCCGATGTGCGCGCCCGCTATGAAAGGGATATGCACCATCTCTTCGACGAGGTGCTTCCGGCCGAAATTGGTGCTGTCGATCCGGAACGTTACTACCATCCTGGCAGCCCTGCCACCGGCTATCTGGATATCCCCTATGCCGAGGGCGATGCCCACTACTGGGGGGTCTGGCACAACCGCCATCCCTTCAGCGATTACGACAAGAATGTCGGCCGGTTCATGAGCGAATACGGTTTTCAGTCCTACCCGGAACGCGCCACAGTCGAGGGCTTTTCCCTTCCCGGCGACCGGGAGCTGCACTCCCCGGTCATGTTGGCCCACCAGCGCTGCATGGCCGATGAACGCCGGGACAAGGAGTACGGCAACCGCCTGATCCGCCACTATATGGAGAACGACTACCGCTTGCCGAAGGATTTCAACAGTTACCTCTATCTCAGTCAGGTTCTGCAGGCCGAGGGAGTAAAGCGCGCCTTTCATGCCCACCGCGGCGCCATGCCCTATTGCATGGGCTCACTCTACTGGCAGATCGATGACTGCTGGCCGGTGGCCTCCTGGTCGAGCATCGATTACCACGGCCGCTGGAAGGCCCTGCATTACTTCATCCGCGAGGCCTGCAAGACCTTTCTGCTCGTCCCCGTCGAGGCGGAGGGCGTGCTGCAGGTGAAGGTGGTCTCGGACTCCTTGAGCAATACAGCCGCAGAGCTGGAATTGGTGGTGATGGATTTCTCGGGCCGGAAAGGCTTTACGCGCACGCTGTCGGTGGCCATCAGGGCCAACAGCAGTCAACTCTGCTGCAGTCTGCCCGCGGCGGAACTGCTGGCAGGGTTTGAACGCAGCAGCGCACTGCTTCGGCTGACACTGAGGGTGGGGGAGTTGCTGCTGGCCTCAGACATCCACTATTTCGCCCCGGTCAAATCCCTGACACTGCCGCCGTGCACACTCGATGCCGGGGTGACGGCAGCCCCTGGCGGCTGCGTGATCACCCTCCGCAGCAGCTCCCTGGCCAAAAACCTCTGCCTGGAGTGCAGCGATCCTGAGGGCTTTTTCTCCGATAACTATTTCGATCTCCTGCCCGGCGAGGGCAGAACCATCCATTACCGCACCCGGCTCACACCCGCAGAGGTGAAAGCCGGGCTGCGCTGGCAGACAATCCACGATACTTATCAGGAAGAGAAGGGAAAGGAGCAGGAATGAAGCTGACCTGGATCGATTTTGCCATCATCCTCCTTTACATGCTGGGTGTGACCGCCATCGGCCTGGCCTTCAAAAAACGCGCGAAGGAGGGGACCGGTTCCTATCTGCTCGGGGGCAACAAACTCCCATGGTATTTGCTCGGCCTCTCCAACGCCTCGGGCATGTTCGACATCTCCGGCACCATGTGGCTGGTGACCATCGGTTTCGTCTATGGTCTCAAGAGCATCTGGCTGCCCTGGCTCTGGCCGGTCTTCAACCAGATCTTCCTCATGGTTTTCCTCTCCGCCTGGCTGCGCCGCTCCAATGTCACTACCGGCGCGCAGTGGATTGGCACCCGCTTCGGCCATGACCGCGGCGCTACCCTCTCGCACACCATCGTGGTCGTCTTCGCCCTCATCGGCTGTCTCGGTTTTCTCGCCTATGGTTTTATCGGTCTCGGCAAGTTCATCATGATCTTCATCCCCTGGGAGATCGTTTCGCCCTATATCCCCTTCGATGTACCGGCGCAGTATGTGCCGCATGTCTACGGCATCGTTTTCACCCTGGTGGCGGTCTTTTACACCATCCTCGGCGGCATGACCAGCATCGTGCTGGCTGACCTGCTCCAGTACATCATCATGACCGTAGCGAGTATCGCCATCGCGGTGATTGCCATGTCCGCTCTCAGTGGCTCAACCCTCAATGTGCCGGATGGCTGGATGAGTCCCTTCTTCGGGTGGAAGCTTGACCTTGACTGGAGCAGCATCATCGCCCAGGTCAATGACAAGATCGCCAGCGACCAGTTCGGCCTCTTCACCATCATCGTCATGCTCATGGTCTTCAAGGGGATCCTCGCCAGCGCCGCCGGGCCGGCGCCCAATTATGACATGCAGAAGATTCTGGCGACCAAATCTCCCAAGGAAGCGGCCAAGATGAGCGGATTTGTCTCCCTCATCCTCCAGCCGATTCGTTACCTGATGATCGCCGGCTTTGTCGTGCTCGGTCTGCTCTACTACGACCGCCTCAACCTGATGGTGGGCGGCAAGATCGATTTCGAGCAGATTCTGCCTTCGGCGATCAGCGAATTCGTCCCGGTCGGTCTGCTCGGTCTGCTGCTTGCCGGCCTGCTTGCCGCCTTTACCTCGACCTTCAGCGGCACCCTCAACGCCGCCCAGGCCTATATCATCAACGATCTCTATCTCAAATACATCCGGCCCCATACCACGCAGAAACAAACCACGATGATCAACTATACCTCCGGCCTGATCGTGGTGGTGATCAGCATGGTGCTCGGTTTCTTCGCCCAGGATGTCAACAGCCTGCTGCAGTGGATCGTTTCGGGGCTCTACGGCAGTTACGTCGCCGCTAACGTGCTCAAATGGTACTGGTGGCGTTTTAACAGCTACGGCTACTTCTGGGGCATGCTCGCGGGTCTTATCCCGGCCCTGATCTTCCCGCTGGTCTTCAAGAGCACCCTCGACCTCTATTATTTCCCGGTTCTGCTCCTCATCTCCATCGCCGGCTGTTATCTCGGTTCCTGGCTCACCAAACCCACCGATGAAAAGACCCTGATGTCGTTCTACAAAACAGTGCGGCCATGGGGATTCTGGAAGCCGGTTTATGAAAAGGTCAAGGCTGCGGATCCCTCCTTCGAGCGCAACCGTAATTTCAGCCGCGATGCGGTCAATGTTCTGGTCGGCACCATCTGGCAGACGGCACTGGTGATCATCCCCTTCTATATTGTCTTGATGAAAAAGGGGCCCTTTTTCATCACCCTGGCCATCATTTTCGTCACCAGCTGGTTCCTCAAGAAGAACTGGCTCGATAAACTGACCGAAGAATAGTCTACTTCCATCCCGGGGCGGAGCGCCCGCCCCGGGATGCATCTCGTCCCTGTCAAGGAGTTCCTCATGCGCCGCCGCTTTGCCCTTGTCGCCCTCGCATTTCTGCTTCCTGCCGACCTCCTCGCCCAAGCCATCGCCCCCACCATCGCGCGCCGGAGTGAAAACGCGAACCGGATCGGCCTATATGAAAAATACGAGCTTCAGCTCGAACTGGGCAATGTGGTCTATGCCAACCCCTACAACCCCGAAGAGATCGACGTGCGCGCCCTCTTCACCTCTCCCGGCGGCCGGCAGTGGACCATTTACGGCTTTTATGACCACTATCAGAACCGTAATGAGTGGAAGGTGCGATTCGCCCCGAATGAGGCGGGCACCTGGAGCTATACCCTCATGGTGACCACTCCGGCGGGGAACGGCAGCAGCCCGGCCTACACCTTCGAGGCGGCCGCCTCTGCACACCACGGCTGGCTGCACACCGCGAAGGCGAATCCACATTACCTGGTCCATGACGACGGCACCCCCTTTTACGGCGTCGCTATCTTCTGGCCATGGGGGATTGCGGAACCGGGCCTGAACACCCTGCAGAGCCTGGGCTGCAACTGGGTGGGATTGTGGAACATCACCTACGACACCGGCAATACCCTGATCGAGTCGATGAGCTCCGGACTCGGACGCTATGACCAGAACAAGTGCAAGCGGATCGACGACATCCTCGAATGGCTGGAAAAGCGTGATATGGCCCTTTCGCTCTCGATCTGGCCGCATGACCTTTTCTGCAAGAGCCTCTCCGGCTGGGCGCAGCGCTGGAACGACAATCCCTACAAGCAGCTTTGCGATGTGCTCGAGATTTATGAGAACGAGACCGCCTGGCGCTACATGGAGAAGCAGTACCGCTATATCATCGCCCGCTGGGGCTACAGCCGCGCCATGGGTCCCTGGGAGATCATCAATGAGATCAGCGGCACCGACGCCTGGGCTGCGGGGCGAACTGTTGCAGCGGACGAGTGGACGCGCAAGTCCCTTACTTTTCTGCGGGCGCACGATCCTTTCGACCGGCCGGTGACGGCAAGCCAACACGGCGGCCTTTTCTGGACGGCCGGCTATGGCATCTTCGATCTACCCAACATGCATCTGTATGAGACCGACGGCGGCACCGCCCGGTACGCCAGCAACCCGGTGCGCAGCAGTGTCTGGGCCTATCATGAGGCAGCCCGGCGGATGTGGCAGGGTTATGCCAAGCCGGCGATTCTCGGCGAGGCCGGGGGGGGATCGAACAAGAATTTCGGCGGCTACTCCCCCGGCTCGGCCGAGTATACCCGCATGTTCCACAACGCCCTCTGGGCCAGCTGGTCGAGCGGACTGGCGGCCTCGCCGATGTGGTGGTCTTTCAACACCCATCAGTCGGACAGCCGCTTTCAGGAGCAGCTCAAGGCCTTCAGCCTGGTGGCTCCGGGCATCGATTACGCCCTTCGCCCTTTCCAGCCCGCGGAGGTGACCGTCGCCGGCGCCGACGCCTTTGCCATGGAGGACGGAGAGATGGCCTTCGGCTGGGCGCTCGAGGAGTGGGGCCGGGATCTCTCCATGCGCTCTCTGCAGATCACCGGGCTGCCGGATTCGGTGTACAGTTTGGCCTATTATGATACCTGGAAGGGAACGGCGGTGGCGAGCCACATCCGGCCGGTGGTGGAGGGGCTGCTCATCGACGAGCTGCCACAGATCGCCGCTTCGGCCCCGGATCTCGCCTTCATCATCCGCCCGGCCCCGACCGGAAGCGTGCCCTTTCGCCTGGGGCTGATGGCTTCGCCGCGCCGGCTTTACAGCGACGGCGAGAGCTACGCCGAGGTGCGCTGCCTGATCTTCGATGTGGATGGACGCTTTTGCAGTGAGGCCGGCAGCATCCTCACTTTCAACCTCAACGGTCTTGGGCGTCTGGTGGGCCCGGCCGTCGTCGCAGCGGAGAAGGGGCTGGCCATGATCACGGTGCAGTCGGATTCCGCCGGCAGCGGCGAGGCACAGATCATGGTCGCCTCTCCCGGTCTGATCGGCGATACCCTCTCCATCAGCATGACTGATCTTCAGCTGATCGATGATTTCGAGTCTTATGATCCGGCCAATCCGGTCGGCAATTTCTGGAAGACGACCACCGGCACCTTTGCCGCCCTCATGGTGGAGCCACGGCCGGGCATGGCGGGGGGACAGCGGTTGCGCGTCGACTATGGCATCGGCGGCGGCAAACCGCCCTATACAGGTTTTATTTATACCCTGCCAGCAGCCTTGAAGGGCGCCAAATTCCTGCGCTTCTATCTTCAGGGAGATGGCTCAGGGCGCGGACTGGCCGTGCGCATCAACCGCACCAGCAGCAGCTACTGGCAGTACGAGATGGCCCTGACATCGACGGAAGAGAGCATGGTCGAGCTGCCGCTGAGGGGTTTTTTGCCCAGCGACGGTTCCAGCCCGCTCGATCTCACTCGGGCGCTGAGCCTCTCCTTCCACATCCTCAGGGGGAGTGGCGGCGACGGCTCCGGGACGATAGCCCTCGATGATATCCTCTTCGCCAACAGCTCCACTTCGGGAATCGCAGGTGAGAGGGGGGCGATTTTGCCCGAGGCCCTGCAGCTGCTGCAGAACTGGCCCAACCCCTTCAATGCTTCGACCGAAATCAGTTTTGTGCTGCCGCGGCGGATGCATCCGCAGCTGTCGGTTTATGATATACAGGGCAGGAGGGTGGCAACCCTGGCGGTGGGGGAGCGCCCGGCCGGCCGCCACCGTCTGGTCTGGCAGACGGCGGGCCGGCCTTCAGGCGCCTATTTTCTGGTCCTGGAGGCGGAGGGTGAGCGGGCAATCCAGAAGTGCCTGCTGCTGCGCTAGAGGGCGTTTTGACCCTGGCAGTGGCTGCGGGCCAGAAGCCCGCTGAGAGGCCGGCTGAGGCGCGGGGGATGTCAGGGTTTCCAGCCGCGCAGGAGCTGATCGCGGGTGTACCAGGCTGCAGCCTCCGCTGTGAGGCGCGGCCGGGCGGGCGAGGCTGGGGCGCCGGGGCCGCTGCTGCCGAACTCGAAAAAGCGCGAATCCGGTTCAATTTCGAAAGAAAGTTTTTTCCCGCTCGAGTCGGTTGAGCCGATGGCGGCATAGCCCTCCGGGCCGATATGGTCGTCCATCCAGCAGTTAAGGAATACCGCGCTGCCCGATACCGTGAGATCCCCCTGCGGATGCCAGGGGCGGCCGAGGCGGACCGATCCCGCCGTCACTCCGGGCCCCTGCTTGAGCAACCGGCAGGCGATGAAAAGAAAGCCATAGGGATAGGCTGCTGAAGTGCTTGGTGCGGTGATATATCCGCTTGGATTCTTGCCCGGGCGGTCGCGCGAGACGATCTCACACTCCTCAAAGAGCGCCTGCCCGGCCCCGAAGATAAAATCGACATGGCCGAGGATGCAGCATCTGCTGAACAGGGAGCGCCCGGCATCGGGGAAGAGGGTGTCCTGAAATCCGCTGATGACGCAGTCGGCAAAGCTGATCCTGTCACCACCGGCGCTGATCATCACCGCCACGGCCTGGGGGTGGGCGATTTTGGCGGGGTCGTTTTCGCCGCGCAGGGCATTGGCTGGATAGTCGAAGCAGTTCTCGATGGTGATGTGCTCCGCCGAGAAGCCGGGGGCCCGGATAGTGAGGGTGGCGCTCCCCCGGGTGCCCAGGGTGGAGCCACCCGGAGCGGGGGTGCCGCTGCAGTCATCGAAGGAGAGGATAGCCTCTTCCCGGCTCTCGCCGCGCAGATGCAGGTTGGCGCGGTCGATTGTCACCTTTTCATGATAGCGGCCTTTACGCATGAATATGCGCCAGGGGGTTTCACCTGGCGGCGCGGCGGCGAGCGCCTGGCTCAGAGAGGGGTAACAGGGCACGCCCGCCAATTTCGCCCCTGGTTTCCCCCGATAACCGGCGTCGACGACCGCATCCCACGAAGAGGCGGCCGGTCGGGTGCAGGCCGAAGCGAAAAGTAGGGGCAGCAGCAAACAAAGGCTCTTGTGCATCGTTGTCCTTTCTGATAAAAAAAACTTGATTTACCTTACGAAAAATTAAAGTCGAAGTCAAACTTTTTTCATGGAGGGAGAAGCGCATGAAAAAAATCCTCTCCACCGTTCTGCTCGCAGCCCTTTGGGTGACGACACTTTCCGGCCAGGACCGGGTCATCCGCGTCGCCTGCATCGGCAACAGCATCACCATCGGCAGCGGCGGCTCTACCGCCTGGCCTCAGCAGCTCGGGCAGAGGCTGGGCGCGCAGTATAATGTGCGCAATTTCGGGGTCAGCGGCACCACCCTGCTGCGGCATGGGGATTTCCCCTACTGGAACGAATCGGCTTTCCTGCAGGCCCAGGATTTTGATCCCCATATTGTCATCATCTGCCTGGGCACGAACGACAGCAAGCCCCAGAACCGGGTTCTTCTCGGTGAATTTTTCACTGACTATATGGATTTTATTAAGGTGCTGCGCAAGGATGGCCGCGATCCCCAGATCTATGTTGCCCGACCCTGTCCGGTCTTTGGCGATGGCGGTGGCAGCGGCATCAACGGTGCGGTGCTGCACGGGCAGATCGAACCGATCGTCGATTCCGTTCGCGTCGCCGCCGGCGGCTTTATGATCGATTTTTATCGCGCGATGCTCAGCCATGGCGACCTCTTCCCCGATGGCATCCATCCCAACACCACCGGTTATGCCATGATGGCTGATACTGCGGCCTGGTATCTCAACAACAGCCCCTCCGGCTTCATCCGCCTCTTCGCCGCCACCGACACCGAGGTGGAGGTGGGCGAGACCAGCCAACTCTACTGGGAGGCCACGCCCGGCTCTCAGCTGACCCTCAACGGCGCGCCGGTCGGCGCCTCCGACTCCCTGGTCGTTGCTCCCGCCGCGAAGAGCATTTATTCCCTGATCGCCAGCGGGGCGGTCGCCGACACCAAGCGGGTGGCCATCGACAATATTCCCCCTGGCCGCATCAAGTCCTTGAGCGCTTTCCCCCTCCAGCTTGATGAAGGGGCGGGCGACACCAGCCGCATCTCCTGGATGACCACCAACGGCTCCTCGGTCACCCTTGATGGCGCGGCTGTGGCGCAGAACGGCTCCGTGGCGGTGGTGCCCGCCCGGACGACCACCTACACCCTCGCCGCCGGCGGGGGGGATAGTCAAAGCGCCCGGATCACCATCGAGGTGCTCCCCGCGGCCGTCATCAACCGCGCCCTGCGCCATCCCCTGACGGCCTCCTCAACCCTGCGTGGCGGCAACGCCCAATGGGCGGTGGACGGCGATACCACCACCGCCTGGCAGAGCGCCGGCAAGATCACAGAATGGATTATGGTTGATCTTGGCCGGATGATCACGCTCAAGACCCTGCGGATCCACTGGGGAAACAGCTTTGCAGTCAGCTATACTGTTCATCTACTCAATGCCGATGGAACGGCCATCAAGGCCATAACCCAGAGAAATGGCGACGGCGGCCTGGACGAGATTGTTGATATTGACACACAGGCGCGCTATGTGCGCCTGCTCTGTCAGAAAGTCAGCGGGACCAATTACTCTGTCACCGAATTCGAACTCTATGGCACGACCATGCCGGTCGGCGTGGACCGGCACGACGGAGTGCCCGCCCTCTTTGAACTCGAACAGAACTATCCCAACCCCTTCAACCCGGTCACGACCATCGCCTACAGTCTCACCCGGCCGGCCCCAATCCGGCTGGTGATTTATGACGTCAGCGGGCGCGCTGTCCGCACCCTTGATCCCGGGATACAGGCGGAAGGCCGGCACGAGATTATTGTGGATGCATCCGGCTTCAGTAGTGGCCTCTACTTTTATCAATTGACCGCTGGCCTGGAGAGACGGCAACGACGGATGATGTTGATCAAATGACTCTGATGCAAAAGTCACTAACACTCCACCGAATGCACGATCAATCTGCGGAGGCGGTGCAGCAGCCGGCATCAGTGGGGATATTCTCCTTTTTATCTGGCGCTGATGAAAAGAGGCGCAGTCTGCGGACAAATGGCAGGTTGCTCCAGATTTGATGATGACAGGAGGATAAGATGAGAAAGCTCGTACTGCTTACGACGCTTATGATTGCATTGATCGCACTTTTTCCAATGCATATCATTCTTTCTGGTCAGGTGAGTGTAAAAGGATCTATCCGGGAGATTCCCACTCGAAAAAAACCGCCTTTGCTGCCAGACGGGAAATGGCGGGAGGCGAAGAGTGCATATCCGCGGAGCAGCAATCTGCAGAGTGGTTTGATGAACAGCAGGCTGCAAAATGCTGTTGCAGGTACGGCGACCCTGGAATGGGCGAAGCACTATGGATCCGGAGCTAATGAATCCATCGATGAGGCGACTGCCATCGCTGTCGACAAGTCAGGCAATTTTTTTGTAACAGGCCGCAGCACCCAATTATCCTTTGGGGCGGATTACTGCACTGTTAAATATGATGCTTCAGGCACGGAAATCTGGGTTGCCCGATATGATAGTGGCTATGAGGACCATTCGGTTGCCGTTGCCGTGGATGGCACGGGGAATGTCTATGTGACCGGATACAGCGCGAGTCCATCCTCTTCCTGGGACTTTATTACGATCAAATACGATGCTGATGGAAGAGAAAAATGGGTGAGGCGTTACAACGGGCCGGGCGATTCTGATGATCAGCCCAGCGCTCTTTCAGTTGATTCCTCAGGATATGTCTATATTACCGGGTACAGCACAGGTTCAGACAGTTACAATGATTACGCAACAATCAAGTATACATCCGATGGCGATCAGCTCTGGGTGGCGCGTTATAACGGCGCGCTTAATTCTTATGACGGCGCAAGTGCCCTCGTGGTCGATGGAACGGGGAATGTCTATGTAACAGGGTACAGCGGCGGCTCAGCGACTTCCAATGATTATACCACGATCAAGTACGATGCAGCAGGAGTGCAGGTTTGGGTTTCGCGCTACGACGGTCCACTCTCTTCTGACGATGAGGCTAATGCCCTGGCTGTTGATAAATCGGGAAATGTCTATGTGACAGGATCAAGCAACGGATTGGGCACATATAGTGATTATGCAACAGTCAAATATGATGCTGCTGGAGTTCAACAGTGGGTGGCGCGTTACAATGGGCCGGGTAACTCGCATGATGGGGGGTATGCCCTGGCGGTTGATGGATCAGGAAATGTTTTTGTGACCGGGTTTTGCGAAGATTCAACATCCTATCTGGATTTTGCTACAATCAAATACGATCAGGCAGGAAATGAGAAGTGGGCGGTGAGCTACGATGGTCCGGGCAATTCTGCTGATTACGCCAGCTTTATCTACCTGGATGGCTCGGGGAATGCCTACGTGGCCGGTTCCAGCATTGGTTTTCAAACGTCCAAGGACTACACCACGATCAAATACGATGCAGCAGGCAATGAACAATGGGTGGCGCGCTATAATGGACCGGGATATTCTGATGATCAGCCAGGTGCTTTCGCTGCTGATGAATCCGGCAATATCTATTTAACGGGGTACAGCACCGGTCTCGATACCTATTATGACTATGCCACGGTCAAATACAGCCCGGATGGAAATGAGCAGTTGGCGGTGCGCTATAATGGCCTGGGCAATTCTGATGATGAAGCCAGAGCACTTGCTGTGGATAATTCGGGAAATGTTATCGTAACCGGCCATAGTCTGAGCTCAGATACGTATAAGGATATTGTCACGGTGAAATATGATGCAGCAGGCACTGAAAAGTGGATGATGCGCTTCGACGGATCCTCCTCTTCAGATGATGAGCCTAACGCCCTCGTTGTTGATGGATCGGGCAATGTTTATGTGGCAGGCTATAGCGTGGATTATGAGAATTCGAATGATTTTGCCACGATAAAATACAGTGAGAATGGAGATCAGGTGTGGCTCGCGCGTTATAACGGGCCGTTTAACTCTTATGATGGAGTCAACGCCCTTGCGCTGGATGGTTCGGGCAATGTCTATGTGACAGGATACAGCGTTGGCGCAGACACCTCCTATGATTATGCTACGATCAAATATGACGCGGCTGGAGCGGAACAATGGGTGGCGCGCTATAACGGGCCTGGCAAGGACGACGATGTGGCTAACGCTATTGCCGTTGATGACCTGGGGTTTGTCTATGTGACCGGGCATGGAACAGGCTCAGACACCACCTTTGATATCACTACGATTAAATACAACTCTTCTGGTGTTGAGCAGTGGGTTGCCAGCTACAATGGGCCAGGCCATGCAGATGATGAGGCCTTTGATCTTGCTGTCGATACAGCAGGGAATATCTACATAACCGGTTATAGTACGGGTTCGGGTACATCTTATGATATAACAACGATCAAATATGATGCAGGGGGTAGTGAGCTATGGGTGATGCGCTATGACGGACCGCTCAGTTCTTATGATGCTGCCAATGCTCTTGCAGTAGATGCCTCAGGCAGTGTGTATGTGACGGGATACAGTGGCGGCGCTTACACCTCCTATGACTATACTACGATTAAATACGACGCGGCTGGAAATGAGCAATGGGTAGCGCGCTACAATGGGGCACGAAATTCCTACGATTACGCTAATGCACTCGTTGTGGATGACTTGAAAAATGTATATATCACAGGCACTTGCGTAGGGTCAAATAACTATTATGAATATGCTACGATCAAATATGATGCAGCAGGAAATGAGCAGTGGACGGTGCTTTTTGACCTCCCGGGATACAATGACTCCGGTTCTGATATTGCGGTGGATGCGACCGGAACCGTTTATGTTACCGGAACCAGCGATAACTCATTCGGAACCTCTGCGTATACCACCCTTAAATACAAACAGAATCCCACCCTGGCAGAACAAAGCTTTACGTCAATGCCACAGGAATGTGTGCTAGATCAGAACCATCCAAATCCCTTCAATCCATCCACCCGGATCACCTATCATCTGGCCAGCCCTGTCATGGTTACTTTGACAGTGTACGATCTGCTGGGACGGGAGGTGTCCGTTCTGGTGAACAAACTGCAGCTGGCGGGAGAGCATACAGCTAATTTCAATCTACCCGAAGTGGGTCGCGAACTTGCCAGTGGCCTCTATTTTTACAGGCTTAAAGCCGGCAGATTCATTGAACAGAAAAAAATGTTGTTGGTCAAATAACGGTGATACCAGGAGTATCAATTTTGGCAGGACTTGTACTTGCCCATTC
>ERZ795056.639-NODE-639-length-43582-cov-7.889103_pt1 | contig 43582 bp, 34 predicted proteins | sample MGYA00375140_ERZ795056 | MGnify/ENA primary metagenome ERZ795056 (study PRJEB30185, sample SAMN05720227) | activated sludge metagenome | isolation source: Anaerobic digester | place: USA | collected 2015-03-09 ...
CACGCCGACCGCCACCACCGAATATTCCGTCGAAGAAATCCGAAAAGGGTCCGAAATTTCCGAAGATATCCTCAAACCCCGAGAAGTTCCTCGGATCGTAGGAACCGGCGCCGCCAGCCGCGCTCAACCCCTCATGCCCGTACCTGTCATAGGTGGAACGTTTCTCGTCGTTTGACAAGACTTCGTATGCTTCTGTTGCTTCTTTGAACTTTTCGAGTGCTTCCGGATTGTCACGATTTCGGTCAGGATGGTACTGCATGGCCAACTTGCGGTAGGCTTTTTTGATATCTTCCTTGCCCGTAGTCTTGCCGACACCCAATACTTCGTAATAATCCCGTTTTCCCGAAGCCATCGTACGCTCCATTGAAAAAGGCGGCACGGCCGGTCCTGTCCCGGCTCATGCCGCCCGTTTTATCATTTTTTCTTGTCGTCATCAACCACTTCAAAATCGGCATCCATCACATTGTCAGCCGGCTTCTTGGAACCTGCCGCCGACCCTGCGTCCTGTCCCGAAGCAGCATCCGCAGTTCCGGCCCCGGACTGACCCTTGGACGTCGCCTCGGAATACATATTGTGTGCCGTCTGCGTCAGCGAATCGAGGGCTGCCTTGAGCTTGGTTTCATCACCGCTGTCCAATACGGCTTTTGCTGCATCAATCTCTTTCTGGAGTTTGGCCTTGTTGTCATCCCCAAGTTTGTCACCGTGCTCGCGGAGTGTCTTCTCGGCTTCATAGATCAGGCTGTCCAGCTTGTTCCGGCTCTCGGCAGCCTCACGTTTCTTCTTGTCCTCTTCAGCATGCAGTTCGGCATCCTTGACCATTTTGTCGATCTCGCTCTCGGACAAGCCGCTCGAACTTTCAATGCGGATTTTCTGCTCTTTCCCGGTCCCGAGGTCCTTGGCACTGACATGCACAATTCCGTTCTCGTCGATATCGAACGAAACCTCGATCTGGGGAACACCCCTGGGTGCAGGAGCAATGCCCTCGAGCTCGAACCGGCCGAGAGTCCTGTTGTCCTTGGCAAATTCCCGCTCACCCTGCAACACGTGGATCGAAACAGCCGGCTGGTTGTCCGCGGCCGTCGAGAAGATCTGGCTCTTTTTTGTCGGAATCGTCGTGTTCCTCGGAATGAGCGAGGTCATGACGCCACCAAGGGTTTCGATACCGAGCGAGAGCGGTGTCACATCGAGAAGCAGAACGTCCTTGACGTCACCTGCCAGGATTCCACCCTGAATGGCCGCACCAACCGCCACAACTTCGTCCGGGTTGACCCCTTTGTTCGGTTCTTTTCCGAAAATCTTCCGTACCATCTCCTGGACAGCCGGGATGCGGGTCGAACCACCAACAAGGATCACCTCGTCAATATCCGCGGCTTTGAGCCCGGCATCACGCAGGGCATTTTCGCAGGGAATACGGGTTTTTTCGACCAGGTCCGCTACCAACTGCTCAAACTTGGCACGGGACAGTGAAATGTTGAAGTGCATCGGGACATTGTCGATCGCCGTGATAAATGGGATGCTGATGTCAACAGACTGGCTTCCCGACAGCTGGATCTTTGCCTTTTCGGCTTCGTCTCGCAGTCGCTGCATGGCGACTTTATCCTTGGAGAGGTCAACCGCCTTTTCCTTTTTGAACTCGGTCACCATCCATTCAACCAGTCTCTGGTCGAAATCGTCTCCACCCAGATGGGTGTCTCCATTGGTTGACTTGACTTCAAAAACTCCGTCACCCAGTTCGAGAATGGAGATGTCAAACGTCCCGCCGCCCAGATCATACACGGCGATTTTCTCGTCTTTCTTTTTATCGAGACCGTACGCGAGCGCTGCCGCGGTCGGCTCATTGACGATGCGCTCAACCTTGAGACCGGCAATCCGGCCGGCATCCTTGGTCGCCTGCCGCTGGGCATCGTTGAAATAGGCCGGAACGGTAATCACGGCACTATCGACCTTTGTGCCGAGATACTCTTCGGCCGTCTGTTTCATTTTCATCAAAACACGGGCGGAAATTTCCGGTGGAGTAAACTCCCCTTCACGGGTTGCAACACGGACTTCATCGTTGGAACCACCCTTGACCTCGTACGGAACATACCGGACTTCACTCCCGACTTCCGCGTACCGTCTTCCCATAAAACGTTTGATGGACCGGACAGTGTTGGACGGATTCACGACAGCCTGGTTTTTCGCCTGCTGCCCGACCAGCTGTTCTCCCTTTTCGGTATACGCCACAATGGATGGCGTCGTTCTCTGTCCCTCGCTATTGGCAATGACAACAGGCGCCCCACCTTCCATAACCGAAACGCATGAGTTGGTTGTACCCAAATCGATTCCAATGATCTTTCCCATAGCAATCACCTCTCGCTCTTTGTCTCTCCACCGATGCAGAGCATCGGTCAATGTGTTTCAAAACCTCAACCGCCTTGTCCCCGGGCAACCTTGACCTTGGCCAGGCGCAAAACCTTGTCGTGCAGGAGATACCCCCGCTGCATGACCTGAACAACCTTCTGCCCTTTGTGTTCTCCTTCATCAACAACAAAAAGAGCCTCATGAAATCCAGGATCAAACTCCGAATCCTGCGCATCGATCGGCTGAACACCGTGTTTCTCGAGGATGCCCCGGAATTTTTTGGCAATCATGATCACACCTTCACGCCATGCGGCCAAATCAGCAGTTTCACTGCCTTCAATCGCATTGGCAAACCCGTCCTCGATATCCAAAAGCTCGACAAGCAGGGCTTTGGCTGCGGATTTCCGCATTTCTTCCTGCTCGGTACGGGTTCGTCTGCGAAAATTCTCGAACTCGGCCAGCCTGTACTTGTCTTCTTTTTTGAGATCCTCGCACTGCTTTTCCAGTTCACCAAGTCTGGCCTTGAGTGCTTCATTTTCAGCAGTCAAACGGGCCATCTCGTCTCCTGAATCAGGCGCAGGAACGGGCTCTTCGGTTGTGTGTTCGGTATCATCACAAAGTTCAGTCTCGTCAGACATCGTGACCTCCTTGCGTCCCGTTGTGTATTAACAAATGTTTACCTTTTTGTAAACTACGAAAATCCATCCCTGCTGTCAAATTTTTCACCCCTGAAACAACTCTACAAGCATGGAGTCAAGCCAGAGACGCCCCTTGATTGTCGTTCTCCAGCGCCCGGCCTGCCTGCGCAAGAACCCCTGGGTCTCATACTTTTCCAATCTTTTGCACAGTTCTTCCGGTGAAAAACCGGCCTCCAACGCAAACCCGCAATCCTCCGGCAGGCCGGAGCGACTCCGTAACCCCAGCATCAATGTCTCATGATATTGATCACATGCTGTGAGCCATTCCTCGGTATGTCCGCCCCCCGGATTGGCCAGATACGCCTCAAGGTCAACCGTATTCTGGCGCCGTACCCGCGCGCCCCCAGGCCTGGAGACTGTTCCCACTGCCGCAAGGCCAAAGCCCAGAAGCTCCCGCCCCTCCCATGTCCCCTGATTATGCTTGCAAGGGAACCCGGGAAGTGCATAATTGGAAACCTCGTACTGTTCGTACCCGCCAGTGCTGAGTCTTCGTGCAAGAATCGTAAAGAGTCTGCGTTGCATCCAGTCGGAAACCGGGATGTTCTCCCGACCCCAGGGAGTGCCTTCCTCTATAGAAAGCATGTATGCCGAGATGTGCGGGATTTTGGCTGCCAGCAACGCTTCCAGTCCGGGTCGAAAATTCGCGAGCCTCTCACCCGGCAGGCCGAGGATCAGATCTACCCCGATGGACTCTATTCCGGCACTCCGGAGAATATCAACTGCCTTCCAAAACAGGGGAAGCTGATCCGCTCTCCCAATCGATTCGAGTACGCCCGGATCCATGCTCTGCATCCCGAGCGTCACCCGATCCACACCCGCGGATTTGAGGATACGAGCCACCTCGGGAGTGATATATCCCGGCAGGCTTTCGATACTCCATTCGCGAGTTGCAGGACCGTATGCCACCTTCCGGACAAGAGCCAGGAGACGCGCGAGCCAGTCCGGTCCGGGGAGTGTCGGGGTACCGCCACCGATAAATATTGACCAAGCACCGTCCGCAGGAATCGTTCCAGCACGGGCCCCGATCTCACGCCTGAGAGCCTCAAGATACCGCTCGGGGTCTTCTTTCCCGGGGACTCCGGAGACAAACGCACAATAGGGACAGCGCCGCCTGCAGAAGGGAACGTGTACGTAGACAGAAGGGCGGTGCTCCTCAATCAAGGGAATCAAGCCGCCCAAGAGGCCAGATACGCAGCATGGGAATCCCGGTAATGGAGTCTTCAAAAACCGGGCCCCAGATCCGGCTATCATACCCCGCATCCCGCACATCGTTGAGAACAAACAACATATCTTCAGGAACAACGAGCCAGGCATACCCGGACCTGACCTCGACCAGGTGTTTCGGTTCGTTGTTTTCCGTTTGATACCAGAGATTTCCCGTATCGTCCCAAAGCACAGCCGGGGATTTTGCCGTTTGCCCTGCCCTCAGGATTGAGACTTTCGCATTCTCGTCCCCGAGCACCGTCATGGCCAGCCAGCGTGCCGCCCAGGGAGCAGCCAAAACCTCGTTGGTAACCGGAACGGGGAAAACCCTTGCCGGAAGAGAGCCGCTCCCGTCCTCACTCTCCGCTGTCCTCCAGCTTCCTTCGCTGAAGAGTGACAGGGTCATATCCGGAAGAGGGTCTCCCTGAATTGTGTTTTGGTCAATCACCATCCTGTTGATGATGACGCTTCGAACCACATTCCCGGTTTTATCGGCCCTGTTTCTCAAGGTCAGGTTCCCCTTGATCCGGACCTTCCGTATGGCCTTTCCGTCAACATGCACAGTCCCGGATGCGTCTATCCGGATGCGCTGTCCCTCACGGGCCATCACCCGCACAAGCCGCATCTTCCCGTCTCCGGTCAAGCCGAAGAGCGATGCGGTACAGATATCAAAAAACTCGGCGATACCACTCCACCCCTGCCACGGATGCTTGATCAGGACAAGGTCTCCAACCTCCGGAGTGTAGAAACCGAAAATCCTGAGCGAATTGAACAACGGCACCCTGAATCCGGTTGCGAACCTGTTGACGAGAATGCTCTCTCCCCGGGAAACACCAGGAAGCATCTCGGGTCCATCAATCGTCACGGTTTCAAAAAAAAAGAGCCGGATGATGGCTGAAATGATCAGTGCTGACAGGACGAGCCGCAGGGTCATGGTCAATGGCGTTCGTTTCTTTTCCGGTCTGTATCGTTCCTGGATGCTCATTACTGTACTCTCCCAACCTCATCTTGAATTCCACACAACAGAGGCACTGACAAAAACACTCCTGAAAACGCTCGTGTCGACAACAAGCTGTCCCGCCAAAACCCTCATAAAAGATATACTCTTCCATGATTCAAGATAACGTCTTGTTTTTGGCGCAAACTACGCTACATTTATTGGTAATCAATCCGCCATAGCCTGCGGTGATGACGCAAGGAGTCTGCCATCCAAACCATACGCATATCCGCCACCGGAAGCGCTCTCCCCTCTCGAGTCTTGACCAATGTTGATATCGAGAAACTTGTCGAGACCTCCGACGAATGGATCCGGGAACGAACCGGCATCCGCCAACGCCATATCTGCGCACCCGGTGAATCCGCTTCGGATCTTGCTGTCGCCGCCTGCAAGCGGATGCAAGCCGAATTCCCCGCGGCTTTTGAAGGAATTGACTTCATTCTCGTCGCAACAACAACACCCGATCACCCGCTCTTCCCGTCCGTTGCATCTCTTGTCGGGAACCGTCTGGGACTGGGATTTGTCCCCTGCGTCGATCTTTCGGCCGCATGCACGGGCTTTGTCTATTCTCTCTCTGCCGCGACCGCCTGGATACGGAGTGGCATGTACAAAAAAATCCTTCTGGTCTGTGTGGATACACTGTCGCATTTTCTCGACTGGACCGATCGATCGACCTGCATTCTCTTCGGTGATGGTGCCGGTGCCATGATTCTTGAAGCGGGTCCTGAAGACAGCCCGAGCGATGCGCTGGGATTTGAATTGCACGCGGACGGAGGCGGCTCAAACATGTTGATCGTCCCGGAGGGCGGCTCCCGTAAGCCTTTTTCGGCAGAGACACTGGCCAATCGCGGCCAGTTCTTGCGGATGGACGGCCCTGCCGTCTATAAATTCGCCATCAACGCCATCACCGAATCGGTGAATGCCGTCCTTGAGAAAAGCAGTCTGAGAGTTTCGGATATCACCCACTTTATACCGCACCAGGCGAATATCCGCATCATCGATTCTGCCGCAAAAAAAATCGGGCTCGCCCCCGATGTCATCCGGACAAACCTCGACCGATGCGGAAACACATCATCGGCGTCCATCCCGATTGTACTCGACGAACTCAATCGCCAGGGGAAACTCACCCGGGGCGATATCCTGGTAACCGTCGGCTTTGGTGCCGGATTGACGTGGGGAGCTTCAGTTCTTCGCTGGTAGGGACAGTCCCGGGAAGACCGAGTACTCAAAGCCTTCGTCATCTTCTTTTTTTTCTGTCAAGGGGTCCGGTTTTCGCCATCTTCCATCAATGACGTAGCAAAAGTGGATTTCTCCGGGAGTACTCATCGGAACATAACCGCTCCAAACCCTGGTTCCGAGTGTGTTTGTCAAAAAAAACTGTACCGGATTCCATGCGTTAAAGGAACCCGCTACCGTCACACTTTTTGTTCCTTCGTCAAACTCGCCAGCAAAAAAAACACCATTCCGCATCACTCTGGGACCCATAGCGAGCACGATCCCGGCCTTCTGTCCGTCTTGTTGTATACGGACCTCTCTCGAAGGAGAACACCCGGCCACAAGAAGAGTGGCAATCAGGACAAACTTCATCTCTGGTTACCGACGATCTTTGTGACCTGCTCGGGAAGCGCTATCCGGCTGCCGGGCCGTATCCCATGCCTTGCAAACCAGCCCAGGTTGACTTCGAGCGCATAGAGTATCTCCCCTTTTGGCATGGTCACTGTCGTATCATGGGGTTGCATATCTTCAATATTTACCACATTTCCTTCATGATCAAGAAACGCGATAGAAAGCGGAATCAACGTATTCTTCATCCAAAAACCCCACCGTCCCGGATACTCGAAGACAAACAGCATGCCTGTATCGTCATCAAGGGAGTCCCGATACATCAAGCCACGAGCCCGTTCCCCGGGTGTTGCCGCCACCTCGACGGTCAACTGCGAATTTCCCATACCAATCCGGATTTTTGGCTCTTGCCTGTCTTCGGCAAAAAGGACCCACGCGCCAACTGTCAGCGCGAACAGCAACACCACACTGAAACTCTTCAAAGATTCATCCTCTCACAGAAATTGACAAATTCACGGTCCCGCTCAAGCGCATCTGTATCCCGGACCGGAATCATCTCCCGGGCAAGTTTGCGGACAAATTCCACATCAAGGGCATGACCGGTCTTGTGCCCAATAATATGGGCACGCAGTGGACGACCAAGCAATGCGAGATCACCCATGATATCCAATACCTTGTGACGGACACATTCATCTTCAAAATGCAGATCCGGACTGATCGGACCGGCTTCATCAAACACAAGCACACTCTCATAGTCTCCGCCTCGGGCCAGCCCCTGTTTGCGGAGCATTTCGATATCACCAGTAAAACCGAAGGTTCTTGCCGGTGCTATCTCGGCAGCAAATGTCGCTGCATCGATCCTGATATGACAGGCCTGATACCGTATGGATTTGTGCTTGAAATGGATGGAGCAGGATATGCGCAAATCGTTTGCCGGGAGTGCCAGGAGGTAGCGGTCACCATCTTCAACCCAGACCGGTATGGCTATCCGGCAATACTCTCGGTCAGCCTCTTGCTCCTGCAATCCAGTCTGATTGATGGCCTCAAAAAATGTTTTGGCGCCACCATCACACAGCGGTATTTCGGGACCATGCACATGAATATGGCAATTATCGATACCTGTTGCCGCAAGGGCGGACAAGAGATGTTCCACTGTCTGGATGGAAACGCTCTCCCTGCCTATTGTGACATTGTGCCCCGTATCCAGCACAAAACGCCAGGAAGCCGGTATGGGCATACCAGGCGCCATATCCTCCCGAAAAAAAACATGCCCGCTCCCGGGTTCAGCCGGCGTAATGCGCACTGCAACATCCTGTCCGCTGTGCAGACCCTTGCCTTGAAGCACTATCTGCCCTGAAACCGTTTTCTGCTTCATCGTTCTCCACCGGAATCCTTCAAGCCTATCCAGAAATGTATCACAATTGCCTATAGATATCCGCTGCATCAAGATACCGTTGCAAAATCACGGCCGCTGCCCAATCGTCCATGAATTGACCGGGTTTTTTTCTCTTTCCGGTGGCATGCAACAATTCCAGTGCCTCCCGGCTGGAAAAAGCTTCCGCAACACGGACGACGGGAATGCCTTGCTCCTCCATACGTCCGATACAACCTGATATTGCCGTGCGAACAGATTCAGTCCGCGGATCATCTTCGTCCGGCCAACCCATCACAACACCGACCGCCGAGGAAGATGCGACCTCCTGCAGAATTGTACTCACCACAAACGTATCGGGTTTCCCGTTTCTGTGAAGAATCTTGAGTGGCGAGGCTAGCATCCGGAGCGCATCGGTTCTGGCAAGACCGACTCGTGCCAAACCAAAATCGATTCCGAGCAGAACACCTGATGCGGGAATCTCAGCTCTGCTCATGATCTCTTCCCGGGGCACGTCCGGCAGCAATGCCGCGTTTGGAGGAACGGATAAATTCCGCAAGACAGGCCGCATCCTCGCCCCCGATGGCATCGAGTTTTTCCAAAACGGCCGCAAGAGCCAGCCCTTGTCGATAGAGCAGGCGGAACAATCTCTTGACTGCAAAGCGCCGTTCCTGATCATATCCATTCCGCTTGAGACCGATCGAATTGACACACACGACCCGGGCCGGAACACCTTGGACCGTGCAAAAAGGAGGAATATCCTGACTGATGAAACTCGATGCTCCGATCATGGCAAAACAGCCGATATGTGCATGCTGATGAACGGATACATTGCCGGAAATAAATGCCCGGTCACCGACGACGACATGCCCTGCCAGAAGCGCGGAATTCGCCATGGTGACGTGATTGCCTATTACAGCGTCATGCCCGACATGGCTGCAGGTCATCATGTAGACATGATGGCCTATATAGGTTGTCCCGCCATCATGGGCACTGCGGTGCACCGTCACACCTTCCCTGAAAACCGAATTCTTGCCGATCTGGAGTCCGGAATGCATTGTGATCTGATTATACGAAAAATCCTGTGGCAGACCGCCGAGAGCGGCAAAGGGGTGTACAACACACCCCTCCCCAAGAGTCGTGTCACCGCCAATCCAGGCATGAGCCATGATCCTGCAATTCCGGCCAATTCGCACAGGCCCTTCCAGCACAGCGTACGGGCCAATCTCAACACCTTCATCGATCTGTGCTGAACTGTCTATTATTGCAGTGGGATGAATCATACCTGCTCCATGAGTATCAAGCATCTTCTTTTTTTTGTACCAGCATGGCCGTCATTTCGGCTTCACTCGCAACCTTGCCGTCAACAATGACTTCACCCTGCATCTTGGCCCTGGTACCATTAAAGCTGATGATCTTGACCTTGTAGGTGATGGTATCACCGGGCAAAACCGGCTTTCTGAATTTCACGTTGTTCAGGCTCATGAAGTACACAACATAGGATGACGGATTTTCAACCTTTTGAAAAATCAGACATCCAGCACATTGAGCCAGACCCTCGACCTGCAGCACACCCGGCATGATCGGATGTCCGGGGAAATGCCCCTGGAAGAATGGCTCATTGATTGTGACATTCTTGAGCCCTGTGATCGTTTCTTCGTCGCAATCCACGATCTTGTCGACCATCAAAAAAGGATAACGGTGTGGAAGCAGTTTCATGATCCCGGTTATATCCAGCGTCTTTGACATCTTCTCCTCCTGTTATTCGAGTATTCTCGTTGAACGCACTCACTCAAGTATCATCAGAAATTCCCGGAACGTCCAGCACACAAGAGTACATCAACTCTCTCCGGATTCCGTGGATCTGGCCGCAAGAAGTTCCGGAAGTCTGTGAAACAAAGGCAATATTTTTTGCATCTTTCCCATTTCAATGGCCGGTGTCCCGAAATACACGGTATCCGGTTTGACTCTCCGGATCTGGACCCCAGCCTGCGGTCCGATCACGACACGGTCACCGATCCGGCAATGGTCTGCAACCCCTGCCTGCCCGGCAAAAATACAGCGCTCTCCCGTAACGGTACTCCCTGCGATACCGACCTGGGCTGCAAGAATGTTTTTCGGGCCAATAACGACATTGTGGGCAATCTGGACCAGATTGTCAATCTTTGTGCCGGCTCCGATCACGGTTGAACCGCACGTCGACCTGTCGATTGTGGCATTGGCACCTATTTCAACATCATTTTCGATAACAACATTCCCGATCTGCGGAATCTTTTCATGGGTACCATCGGAATCCTGTCTGTACCCGAATCCGTCTGCACCGATGACGGCCCCGGCATGGATGATGACCCTGTCTCCGAGTCGGCATCCTTCACGGATGACAACATTGGGATGAATCACACAATCGGAACCAACAACGGTTTCTTCACCCAAAAAGACACCCGGCCAGACGACCGTACCCGGGCCGATCGTGACTCCCTGCATGACAACCGCATTTTGCATGACCACGGCATCAGGATGGATCATGGCACCAGGATCAATGGATGCCTGTGGTGAAATTCCTTTTGGCACTGTCAGTCGGGGGGTGAACAATTTCAGGCATTCTATCCAGGCGGATTTCGGATCCTCGACAAGAATGACGGGTTTCGTGACATGTTCCGCATGGGCACTGCTCACAAGGACGGCGGCACAGGATCCGGCATCCGCAATTCGGCAATTGGCCGGTGAAATGGCATACGTAATCGTATCAGATCCTGAGGCATCCAGCGGACCGACACCCCACACCAGAATGGACGCATCACCGGCCGAGCGCAAATCTCCCTTGATATGCCTGGCCAAATCACCCAGCGTCAGGGTCTTACCCCGCAACATGGTTCTTAAAACCGCTGTTTTTGCGAAAGTATCATGCGCAATCGAAGAATCACCTGCTGTGTCAAATCCAGTTCGATGTCATGATAGGCGATGTATGAACGACTGTCGAGAACGATCTTGATTCCCTGCTTGTTGGCCACAAACCTGACCGCCTCATAGATTTCCTGAAGGATCGGCTGCGTGATATCCCGCTCTTCTTTTTCCAGCTCGGCATTCCGCCTGGCAACCAGGCTTGCCAGTTCGTCCTTCTTGAATTCAATTTCTGCAATCCGTCTGCGTCTCTCGCTGTCCGACGCACCGGCCATCTGATCCTTGAGATCGCTTTCCATCTTCCTGATCACAGCGGCCTCATCCCGGATCTCTTTGACAAATCTGGCCTTTTTCTCCCGAACCGACTTTGAAGCTTCGCTCTTGGATGCATATTCCGAAAAGAGCTTGCCCATATCGACAACACCGATCTTGATGATATCCTTGAGCGAGGCAGCGGGCAGCATTGCCGGCAGAATGCAGAGCACAACCGCCGCGAGAATGACAGACTTCTTCATGGTATCCTCCAAAACATATCTGGTCAAAAAACACCTGCCACTGAAAAGACGGTTTCCCATCCATCAAAAGCGCCTGAACCACCAATCCAGTTCACATGGCCAGCATCATCATACTCGAATTTCTTCGCAAAATACAGTCTGATCGGCAAAACGGCGATCTGGAGCCGGAACCCGAATCCGAAGCTGTGCTTGAAGTCCTTGAGATTGAAGGAAACCTTGCTGTAATCCTCCCAAAGCTTCCCGGCATCATAGAAAAACACACCCCAGAGCATCCTCTTGTCAATCGGGTACCGAATTTCCGTCATAGTCGAAATTTTGCCCCGTCCGACCTGGTTGTAACTTCGCCATCCGCGCAATTCGTTCATACCGTCAAATTGGAGTTCATCACCCGGATATATGTTTGAAGATCCATCGAACTGGTCAAGGATGTACTCGAACTTGGTATCCACTGCAAACACGAAGTCCCAGAAGAGGGGGATGAAGAACGAAAAATTGCTCTCGGACATGATTGACTGGCTGTCTCCACCGAGAATGCCTCCTGTATATGTCAGGAACTGGCTGGCATAGATACCGCGCGAAGGACCGCCGACATAGTCACGGGTGTCATACAGAAGACCGAGTCTCAGACTGCTCTTGGTGCTGTACCCTTTTTCGAGGGCATCCCGCAAGCGACGGATATATTCCTGTGTGGTCGAACTCTTGTTCGTCGCATCCGTTTCACTGAGCGGGACAAAATTGGCGTCGTAACTGTCGATCCAGGCGAATGTATAGGAAGAATACCCACGCCACCATTCGGAGAAACTCCGCCCGGCACGGAGCTGGATCTCGAAAGCCTTTCGCATGAAATGGTACTCGTCATCATCTCCGCGTTTGGCTTCAGAAAGCGGTCCATTCAAATAGTTTGTATTGATATTTTCAATCTGGGTGGCACTGTACGAAATGGTAAACCCGAGCGAGACCGGTTCATAGGTGAACGTATACGGTGTATCGATCCCCAAAGAAATGCTCTTGCGTTTCTCACCGAGTTCAAGTCTTTGCGAAACCGTCAACCCCATTCCGAAAAGATTGTTCTCGGAGATCTGTTCATAAAACGTGAAACCGGTCACAGAGCCATACCCGGCTCCAAGCGTAAAAAGTCCGGTCCGGTCTTCCTTGACCGAGAACACAAGATCCATCAGACCCTCGTTGCCCTCAACGGGATCGATTTCGATATTGACATCCTTGAAATAGCGCAGGTTGAATAATCTCTCCTGGGAACGCCTGATCGCGGAACTGTTGAAGATCTCGCCTTCCTTGATTCGCATCTCGCGCTGGATCACGTAATCTTCACTTCGCGTGTTCCCCTTGATCTTGATGTGTCGAACGTGGGCGATCTCTTTCTCCCGGATCTTGTAGGTCAAATTGACAGTCTGCGCCTGTTCGTCAATCTGCCGGATGGGGGTGATTTCGGTGAAAATATATCCTCGCTCTCGATATGCCTGCCAGAGCCCCATCTGATCTTTTTCGTACTGACTGTTGTCGAAGTACTCCCCGGACTTCAATCTGAAGAACTTTGTGACAATTTCATCACTCGGGAAAATGTCATTCCCTTCAAAGACATAGCGCCCCATCCGGTACCGCTTTCCCTCTTCAACATGCACATCGATGAAAATCCCGTACTGGGTGGATCCAGGCTTGACCGGCTCGACCCGGAGATCGACTTTTTTGATCTGCATCTTGATGAAACCGCGATTCCTGTAATACTCGACGATTCTCGATTTGTCTTTTTCAAAGACTTTTTCGTCATAGATGCCGCCGCGGAACAACCCGGATTCATGGGTATCCTCGATGGCATCACGCACCGCACTCTCCGGCAATTCCTTTGTCCCGAGAATACGAATTTTTTGAATGACGATTTTTTTTCCTTCGTCGATATCAAGCCGGATATAGACCTTGCGCAGATCCTTGTCCACTCTGACATTCGTCGTGACTTTGGCATTCCTGAAGCCTTCCTTGCGGTATGCTTCAAGAATGTTCTCGATATTTTTTTGGAGCTGGATCTGGCTGAACACCGAATCCTTGCGCAGAGTCATCACCTCAGCAAGATCGCTTTCCGAGAGCTCGTCGTTTCCCTTGAAAAGGATTTCCTCTATTTTATCATACTCTTCGAAGACGTAGGTCAGAACCATTCCGCCGGCAACAATGACCGAATCGACCTGAATATTGGAGAAATAGCCCAGATAGTACAAGTCCTTGACGTCCCGCGTCACATTCCTGTACGAAAATTTCGAATTGACCTTGCTTGAAAGCAGAGCACGTATCAACGAGGCATCGGTATTGACATTGCCCTTCAGGTCGATTTTGATGATCGTGTAATCTTCATAACCTGCAGACCAGACCGGAATGGATGCCGTCATGGCAAAAATTACCAGTACCAGCCGAAAGCGGGCCAGACAGTTCATTGAATACGCTCCAAATCATTACCCCGACATACCCTCACGCGGTATCCCTAGAACCGCTGGCGAAAGCGAAGCTCGATGCTCTGTTCGTACTCACCGAAACCGCTCTTCTCGGTTGGCTTGATGAGATACCCCAGATTGAGAAAGTCGAAACTCAACTCAAGGCCAACCTGGTGCGTTGGTAAAACATCACCATAGTTTTGTGTATCGTCCTTCAGTACCAAAGTATATTCAACGAACATGAAACTGGTCAAATACTTTCCCAGGGAAAACTGGGTGTCACGAAAGATGGAGAGCTGCCGTTTCGGATCAAGAGCATCCAGACTCTCCCGTTCGAGGATATTTCGGACGATCGGTGTGCGGATGGTAAAAATGTCCAACCCGAACCACTCCCGGATTTCTTTCGTAAGCGGTTTGAGTCCGAGGAGAGAAATCAATTCCGTCGAGCGGAGCATGATGTTCTCGCTTTTCCGTCTGCCATCAACCGAATCTTTCTCCGGCTGCTCGATACCCAGGAGGACCCTGATCTCGTCCTGCGTCCTTTCGGGTTCAGAACTGAAAACGGGATTGATTCCTGCAGACAAGGGGCCGGAAAAAGTCAGATAGATATCCACATCCTCAAGCTCTTCATCCTTGATGCGCAAGCGGCCCCTGAAGGCCAGCCATGGATCCAATCCGTAAGATGTCCGTCTGAATTCGATATACGTCGGTTGCTCTATCCTGAATTCATGGTTGATATAGTCAAAAGTCCCGCGGGCGGCCGTCACCCTCCCATTCACGGAAAATTCCTTGTCGATGATGCTGTTTTTCAATTGCAAAGACGATCCGGGCTGGATCATCGCGGTCACAAGCTGGTTGACATAGCTGACACCATCCAACACGGCAACTTCCATGTTCCAGCGAATTCTCTTTATCCAGTTCTCTCTGCTGGGGATGGCCGAATCTTCCATATAAAAAAATTCGTTGTCGTGGAGCGCAATCCGCCCCTGGACCGTCGGCGCATTGATGTTCCCGCTGATAAACAGATCGGCCAGAACACCGCCAGAGGACCGAATCTCGGGATCCACCAGATCGAGGTCGAGACCGTGCTTCCTGTCCGTCAGCAGACGGACATCAATGTCATCGATCTCCCCATTTCTGATAAACGCTTTCCCCCGTACTGAAAGAGCACCCCGCCCGTTGGTAGCCGCAAGAGAGCCCAAGGTGACAGTCCCCTGTGTGAGACTGGCGACCATTGAAAATTTCGTCAGTGGGGTCCGGAGCATGGCAAGATCAAACCTTGCATCCTGAATGCTTGCCGAACCTGAAATATCGGGATCCTCACCGGAGCCCTGGATATGGAGACTGGCACTCATATTTCCGCGGACTAAACGGAACATGACCGGAAAATTATCGAGGAGGGATAATGGTATTCCTGTCGCTTCACTCCTGATGTCTATCCTGTCTCCAAATCCTCCGTGAAGGGACAACCGCATCCCTCCGACATCCTCATAGCTGATGTCAAGCTTGTTCTCCTCCGGACTGTACCATCCTTGAATCCCTGCTGGCCCCTGTTTCTTGAGAAGGATTCGTTTTCCGGACCGTGTCACAACACTCGAAAAATCGGGAAACCTTGTCTTCCCAAAACGGATATCGGCAATGGCCACAATGACTTCATCACTCCCGCCCTGTGCCAGAAGCCGGCTCTGGATCTGGAAGGGAGCACCCTTCCAGGCGAATCCCCCGTTGAATAAAAACTCGAAACCGTTTTGGGTGTGAATTACATGCCCGTTGCGAACCGTCAGTGCGGCATCACCCAGCACAACCAGGGTCTCTCCGATCTGCATCCCGCCTTGGCGGGGACTTCCCGTCGTCACAACCGAGAATGGTGTCCCATGGAATGATCCCTGCCGGACAGAAAAATTCCAGGACGCATCCGGAATGGAATTTTCCATTTTGAACTCGGCCTTGCCATCAAGTTGCCCACGCAAAATCCCCGGAAAAATCGTGGCCAGATCCACGTTTTCAAATTGGGAGACAACGGAAAATCTGCCAACGAGAGAACTGGCCTGAAATGCCATTCCATTCGCAAAAGCCATCGAAAGATGGGTGGCCCCCTGTTCATCAATCCAGGCTGTTCCACCTCCAATGAGAGCATGCCCCTGTCGCTCAAGAACAAAGCGTGTGATGTCAAACCGCTTTCCTGCTCCTTGAAACTCGATCGACACTGACGGTATTTCCGGATCCTTCATTTGCAGCAACACCTTGCCACCACTGGAAAGCATGCCACCCTTCTGGACTATCGTTCCCTCGCCTGCAAGCATGGCCTCAAGACCGACCGGATGAAGATCAAGATCATGAACGGCAAACGATGCCCGGAGACCATCTGCGGAAATGTCGGCCTGCCCGGAAAAAAGTCCTTCAATTTCAAATCCGGCCCGGGTCATGCCTCCGGTCTGCTTCATGTGTGCCACCAGGGGCCATTCCCTGCCATTGTACAGAACGGTGAATCTCCCGCTTGCGCCATCGTACTCCCGATGGGCTGTCCCGCTGATCGTGAACCAGTCGCTGGACAATTTTTTCAGCTTGATTTCATTTCCTGTAAAGTCAAATTTTGCTCCTAGCTCTCCATAGTCCCCGGTTTGGATCACGGTATCACCGGAGAGTGTCACTCCTGATTCGATGCTTTTGAGTGTAATATTGCCTGTAAGATTCCATCCGGAGATGAAGTCCATTCCCGCGAGTGCTCCGGCAATCGCTCCTGCCTTGAAGCCACGACAGTCCAGTGTCACAACAGTATCACCCTGACCCTCGTCAATCCTGCCACGAAGTGCACCGTCAAATCCATCAATGACAACAGCCGGGCTTTTCCCGTCGACAAGCGCATTCAGCGAACCGATGTATTGACCATTGATACCAAGTCCTTCGATTCCTACGGAAACAAGTCCGTTATTTTTCTCGCGGACTGAGATATTCGCATCCACGCTTGCGGATTCCACCTCGAACCCGCGGACCCTGGCTGCAATTTCGGGAATCCCCTTCCAGTCCCAGTATCCGGAAACACTGATCAGATGCTCGCCTCTCGCCAACTCGAGACGCTCTACAGAGAGAATCTCTTGATTCCCGGTTGCTGCCAGCCGGAAAACCGGTTTTCCCTGACTGTCCTCAATCGCCAAAGAACCGGCCATCCGTGCACCATCTGCTCCAATGTCCAGGGAAATTGTTCCTGATGGTGTGTATCTCTCGCCCTTTGTGAAAAACATTTTTCCCAAAACGCCCAATGATGTTTTGGTCACAAAATTTTCAAATGACTTCAGACTTTTATCCAAGGTCAGAATGAAACTTCCATCCTGCCCTTCCTTCCAGCGACCATCAATCGAGACAGGTTGCCCGAATGTGGAAGAGTCCACCCTGATCTGGCCTTCTTCACGAGTGACAAAAAATCGCAACTCTGGAAGACCAAGCCCGGCAATCCAGGCATCGCTGGTTGTCACCAATGCGTCAACCGAGCCCGTATCAAGATTCAGGATCCCAGAGATATCGACTTTTCCGGCGGCCAGATCCTGCCCGGGAAGAACCGCCAAGCCGGTTTTGATCCCGAAACTCCCCCTGTTCTGGTTCAATTCCATTTTGATATCGGAAAAATCCAGTTCAGCCACAGGTGCAGCCGGTGGTATCGCGGCACGGGAATCCGAAGAATAGACACGAATCTGGCCATTCCTGACATTCAGGTTGACATCAAACTTGGGCGTCGCGACGGTCTTCCCGGATGGGTCCTTTTTTGTCTTGTTTGCCCCGAACTTGTCGAGAAGGGACCCATCCCGATACAGTGCCAGCTCAGGCTTTTCGATATTCACCGAAGCGATCGTCTCCAGCGCATCCTTCGTTCCGAACAACAACGGGAAGATCCGTACCCTGATCTCCGCACTGGCAAGACTGGCCAGAACTGCCTGCTTGTTTGTATCGCCATGCCGGATTTTCAAACCGCGCATGACAACCGTATCAAATGACGCGACTGAGATTGAGTCGTAGTCAATCCGGATATCGTGATCCCGCTCCAATCCTCCCACCAGATCATCTTCGATCGAGACAAGAAGATTGCCAAGTGCGTAATTGACAAGCATTGAAAGGGAAAAAAGAAAAAACAGGATACTCCCGACCATCACGGATGGAAATACCACACCTCTCCGGAATTTCACGGGATTACCTCGGTTGTATGGTAAAGACGATCGTGCCGGTCTGCACTCCTGTTCCAGGAGAGGCAGCTTCGAAGCGGTACATTCGTGCCCGTTGCTCGAGCAGGAGATCCAGACCAGAATCCCCGCTTGGTTCGAGAACAGCCGCGCGGCTGACAATACCTTCCTCCGACACAGTGATCTCGACTTGAACAGAATAGGAGATTCCCTGCCTGCTGAAACGTTCGGGCAATACTACTGTCGGCCGATACAGCAAACTCCGCCCTCGCATGTTTACCAAGCCAGTCACTCCGGCTCCGCGGTCTCCCTGTTTTCCGAAATCGGAGCCTTTGATATCGGGATTTCCGTTTTTCCCGGATTGGCGGGTTGCGTCATCCCTACCGAAGGTCTCTCTCGTCCCTTCTTTGGTTCGTGTATCCCGATCGGTTATTGAAGGTCGGTGAGCCTGCATATCCTTGGAATCCGGATTCCTGTCCAATAGCCCATCCGGAGATTCCTGATCACGACGAAGGGACCCATAATCGAAATCATCTTCTCGTTTTCGGTTCGGAGCATCCCTTTCGGCAACCGGTTGATGGGGAAACGTGGATCTCTCCAGCAGACTCTCCAGCGATTCCTCGGCAGAGCCTGTACTGACCGCATCACGTTTGACCCTACCGGGTGCGCTCTCGCGTTTGACTTCGGCAATCACCTCCCGCGCGACGGGACGGGATTCGATGACGAGCTGGACCGTCTTGATAGCAGGGACTGCACTCCCGCCCCAGAGCAACGAAACAAACAGGAGAAGAAGACAGTGTGCAATAATGGACATAACGACCATGCGGTCAAACCGCAGACTATACTGGTTGCGATCCATTTTCCAGCTCCTCTCCGCCCATCCCCCAACTAACGCTTGGTCGAGAGCGATACATTATAGATACCGGCCAGTCGCGCAATATCCATCACTTCAACAAGGACACCGTATTCAATGACCTCATCTGCCCGGATGATCAAAAAATCCCGTTTGGCCTCTTTATAGACTTTTCGGAGTTTTTGATAGAGATCTTTTTTGGCTACCTTGGCATCATTGAGAAAAATAGCCCCCTCACGACTGATGGAGATGACAAGATCACGATCCGGTTGGGACTCTGCCGATTTTGCGTGGGGTAAAGCCACCTGTATGCCCTGATCTTTGATGATTGATGACGTAATCATGAAAAAAATCAACAAGAGAAAAACAGAATCGATCATGGGAGTCATGTCAATGCCCACACGATACTGCAGCCTACGTTTGAATTTCATGTTTCCCCCAATACTACATCTCTCTTCTATAAATATACTGCACTCAGGGATGAAAAAACCGCCGGGGGGCGGTCTTGATCAGATGGAAACTCCGATTATTTTCCGAGGATTCCGATCGGTTGAAGCTTGGAGAAAACCTTGTCCCCGTGCGGGGACGATGCAATCTGACTGGTGATATCCTGACCGGCAGCGTGACCCTTATGGACACCGGTCTTCCAGGCCGGCACAGCGGAGACGTCGAACACCTTGCCCTTGTAGGCAACCCATGCCGGACGACCATTTTTCCCGTCATTCTTGGCCAAATCAGCCGAAGATATCGTATTTGTCACAGTGCCAGACTGACTCACCCCGCTCTTTTCCTGGTCGACAGCCTTTGATTCATCCGTTTTCCCGCAGGCAAAGACCACCAAACCCACCAACAGAATAACCAAAATTTTCATGGAACCTCCAGTCATTTCATGATTCGTGCAAGCACGGGTACCAAGAGTATCACTTATTTTTTCCAGAATAACCATCCCTTTTTCTTTCCGGTCTCCGCGTTGGCCCCTGACTTCGCCTGCTCCGGCTGGGCAAGCGGATTTTCCCGGAACTTTGCAGATTTTTCAACCGGAGAAACTGGTCCGGCAGAGCGCCCCCGGGAACGATTCCTGTTTGCCTGTCGTTCCATCGGGCCTTTCTGTTCATTTGGATCACCGGGACGGGAGACTTGGGCATTTTTCTGACCCGATCCGGAACCCTTTTCCGTGCTTCTGGTCCTCTCACGGGTATTCTGGCCAGACTGTCTGTTTCTCGAAGACTCGCCTTTTTTTGATCCTGCCTGCTTGCTTTCTTCAAGAACCAGGTCAACAAAACCCTTCTCCGCATTCACGGATTTGATTTTGACCTTGATGATGCTCCCAATGCTGTACACCCGTCGGGTCCGCTCTCCGACCAAGGTATGCCCCCATGTGTCAAGCCGGTAATAATCATCCCGCAACTCGGAGATATGGAGTAGTCCGTCCAGACCCCATTGCAGGAGGGTGATGAACATGCCCCAGGAAGTGACAGATGTCACCTTGCCTTCAAAAGTCTCGCCGATCTTTTTCCCGAGGAATCGAGCGCCCTTGATGCGCGTATACTCCCGCTCGGCATCAACGGCATTCTGTTCCATCTTTGTCGCCTGTTCGGCAATCCGTTCCAGCTCCTTTTGGGTGTACGCCTTTTTCCCTTCGATGGCCGCTGACAACAGCCGGTGGACAACCAGATCGGGATAGCGCCTGATCGGCGAAGTAAAATGCGTATAATCGGCAAATGCAAGACCGAAATGGCCCGGGTTGTCCGTGCTGTACACGGCTTTCTGCATTGTCCGCAAAAGCAGACTGCTCAACACCCCGGCGTTCGGATTAGAACGCACTTCCTCGAGAAGATGCTGCATGGCTCGCGGTGTATTGTCGGCCGGGACCCGCAATCCCAGCCCGATCCCGCGTGCAAACTTGACAAATTCCTGCAGTTTTTCCTGGTCGGGGCTGGCATGGATCCTGAAGATCGATGCCCCTTTTTTCGAAAGGAAACTTGCCACCTGTTCGTTGGCAGCCAGCATGAAGTCTTCGATCATCATCTCGGCTTCATTTCTGACCGGAACCGTGACCCCAACGGCATCACCAGAATCATCCAGGCTGATTCTCACTTCAGGTACTTCGAATTCCAGCCCGCCCTGTTCATGCCGTCTGATCCTGAGGATTTTGGCCAGATCGGCCATGACCTTGAGATGATGCGCGTCGGCATCCTTCTTCCCGCGAAGGATTGCCTCAACCTCATTGTATGAAAACCTTCTTGCAACCTGGATGACCGTTTTTTCAAATCTGGCTGCCGTCACTTTCCCGGTCGTGTCTATCGACAGAAATGCCGAGAGTGCCAATTTTTGGCTGTTTGCATTCAGGCTGCACAGATCATCACTCAATTCATGCGGAAACATCGGTACCACATGACGGTTGAGATACACGCTCGTTCCCCGTGCAAATGCATCCTTGTCGAGAAGGCTGCCCCTCGGGACATAAAAAGAAACATCCGCGATATGCACACCGAGCTCCCATCCATTCCGGACCTGCCGGACCGAAACGGCATCATCGAGATCTTTGGCGCTTTCGGAATCAATAGTGATGATCCATTCATCCAGTTTCTTTCTTTTTGGCAGTTCGCGTTTGGCCGCCTCCCCGCAACGACGTGCCTGGTCAAGGACTGGTTGCGGAAACTCGGCCGGAAGAGAATACTTTTGAAGAACACGGTCAAGATCGTTAAAGCTGTCCGTAAATTCCTCTTTTGGTGTTTTTTCCTTCAGGTGAAAATGCTGCCCCTGATAGACGATTTTTTTCTCCCGAAGAAGTCGCGAAAGTTCGGCAAAAACCCCGGCGATATCAGTCTTTTCGCCGATAATCTGCTCCAATGTGCTGCCTGCATCCGATTCAGAAATCGTGTCAAGAACCGTCTGTTTTTGTGCATTCTTTTTCATTCTTTTTTTCCGTTCTGCTCCGGGAACACCGGCTTTTTGGGCACTGCTTGTTCGTTCGCTCCCCGTTTCCGTGATCCTGTTCGTTTGATACGAACACGGACTATTCGGGTGCTGTCTGCTTCCTCGACGTGGAAGCGATACCCCTCATAGAGAACACTCTCGCTGACGGAGGGAATCCTTTGCATCAGGTGTTCCAAAAATCCTCCAATTGTTTCAAACCCCTTCTTTTCGATCCGTATCCGTAACACCTGCTGGACCTTGTCGACATCTGTCCAACCGTCGGCCAGATACTCGCCCGGAGCCACCTCCTGCATCTCCAGCTCCATCTTCTCGCCCTTGTCCAGAATCTGCCCGACTACATGTTCCGCAATGTCCTCATGGGTGATGATGCCCGCGGTCCCACCCCATTCATCGACGACAAATACCATAGGAAGCCGCTTCTGCCGCATCTCGATCAACAGGCTGTCAATGCACTTGGATTCGGGTATGAAGACCGCCGGACGGAGATACTCGGCACTGCTCGCATTCCGCCTGCTCTGCTTGAGATCGAATGCGGAGATATAGCCAATCATCGTATGCGCATGTTTCCGGTACACAGGTATCCGGGAAAACCCGGCGCGCTCGATCACCTTCACAACCTCTTCAACAGACGTATCTTCCTCGAGCGCAATCACATCGACCAGTGGTGTCATGATCTCACGGGCCGTGGTCTTGGCAAATGCCAGGACTGAACTGAGCAACGCGTAGGAACGGGCGTTGATGGCGCCCTGTTCCATCCCCACATCGGCCAAGAGCGTGATATCCTCACGTGTCAGAACCTGACGGTCTTTTCTCTTACCTCCGACGAGATAGACCATCACTCCCGATATCCCGTTGACAAGCATGAGGACCGGTCTCAGGATCACCCCAAAAACACGGAGCCATGGGGCCACATACCGCGAGAGCTCTTCCGGCCGGCTTTGAAACAGGAGTTTGGGCATGATTTCAGAAGTCATCAGCATGACTATTGTCAACCCGAACGTCGTGATAAAATTGGCTGCATATGACGGAACCCAATGTTCGAGGAGTCTGTTGGTCAACACAGCCGCTGAAACATTGACAATATTGTTCCCGACCAGGACAGTTCCGATCAACAAATCCGGTTTTTGTTTCATGGACAGGATCAGCCGTGACCGCAGATCACCCCTGTCCGCCCGGTGCTGAAGCCGAATGGGATCAGAGAGCATCATCCCGGACTCGGCACCCGAGAAAAAGGCCGACAGAGCCATGCATACCAGAATCCCGCCCGCGAGAAGCCAGATTTCGATCATTTCCGGACCACCTCAATCTGGCTGACATGTTTCCCCTTGAGTGCCATGACACGAAAACGGAATACCCCGTCATCAAAAACATCATTCTCCTGCGGGATTTTCCCCGCAAGCTCAAGAACGTATCCCGAAAGGGTCTGGTAATCATCGCTCGAGAAATCCGTGCCCATCCGTTTATTGAAAATCGCCAACGGGGTTGTTCCGCGAAAGACACATGTCCTGTTTGTCTTGGACCAGTACATGCTTTCATCTTTGTCATTTTCATTGAGCAGCTGCCCCATGATCTCCTCAAGGACATCATCAAGGGTGACGATTCCTGCCGTTCCGCCATATTCATCAACAACCACGGCCAACCGGCTGGTATTCTGCTGCATCTCGGGTAAAAAGTCGGACAGGAGTTTCCCCTCGGGTATCCTGAAAACCGGCCGCATCAATCGCTTGAGCGTTGTCTGCTTCCTGATCCCGGTTATATATGGAAGAAGATCCTTTGCCCTGAGATATCCGACAATATTGTCCTTGTTCGTTTTATACAAAGGTATTTTTGAATAGGGCATCGCCTTGACCATCTCGAAGGCTTCTTTCATTTTGGCGTCCACCGGCAAACCCTGAATGCTGGTCCGGGGCGTCATGATATGCCGCGCCTCGAGCATCGAAAATGTTATGATATTGGCCAGTAATCCACTCTCGCCTTTTTCAAGAGCGCCACTGGCCCCACTGCGCTTGATCGCGCTCTTGAACTCGTCCTCGGTCAACATCTGTGGTTCCGCATCGGCTCCGATTCGTCTCAACATCGGTTTCATCAGCCAGGAAAAGAGATTCCTGATGGGTGAAAGAAGCACCTTGATGAACACCAGCGGCGATGCACTGAATACAACCAATCTGTCGTTGTGCCGCAGACCGAGTCTCTTGGGCGTAACCTCGCCAAAAATCAGGAGGGTAAAAGTGATCGCCACGATTGCTAGCCCGGTATCATCCCCGAAAAGATCGGATGCTGTCGAGGAGAGCGCCGTATTCACAAGCATGTTCCCGATCAGGACAGTCATGATCAGCTCCCGCGGCCGCCGCAAGAGGAGCGACGCCCGCATTGCGGAAGGCCGTTCGTCCCTGGCAAGCTTTGACCGCTTGAGCATGTCCAACGAAAAAAAGGCTGTTTCTGATCCGGAGAAAAAGGCTGACAAAACCAGCAGGACGGAAAACAGAAGAATGTATTCCGTCATTCTGCCACCATCATGGTCCGGCCGGACCGAATAGTACCGCTTTCCATCACATCTTGTCCCCGCGACCTTTTTGGGGTGATTTGGTTCGTGAAAGCATGTCAAGGATCTCGGTCGTCTTGGTTTCCATATCGAGAACCAGCATATTCACCTGGTTGGTAAACCAGTTGTGACAGACAACAACCGGAATGGCAACAAACAGACCGGCCGCAGTTGTGATCAGAGCTTCCGAGATTCCGCCAATCAAACCGACCGGGTTGGATGTTCCGGCAATGGCCAAGTGATTTGAGGATTTTATCATACCAAGAACAGTGCCCAAAAGTCCCAGCAACGGGCTGACGGTTCCTATGGTACCCAGTGCAGGCAAATATTTTTCAAGCCTGGCCACTTCACGGCTGGCTGTCTCTTCGACGGCTTGCCGGATTTCTTCACGGCTTCGGTCATGCAATGCTATCGCGGATTTGACAATGGCAGGCATGGGACCGGTCGTGTTGTCGCAGATCACGAGGGCTTCCATGATGCGATTGGCTCCGACAACGCGAGTGATCTTGTCCATGAATCGCTGTGTCTCAATCCGGACCTTGCGGAGATAAATCACACGTTCAATGATAATCGCCAAAGCAACAATCGATCCAAGGATAATGGGAATCATCATGATTCCACCCTGGACAATCCAGTCAGCCAACGATGTCTTGACGGCTGTCACATTCTCCATTGCGGCTGTATTCGTGACTGCGTTTGTCGCTTTTTCAACTGCTGCAAGCAGAAAAAATGGGGCGTTCATGGGGCTCCTTCCCTTTCGACTCTCTCGTATGAGAATATACTATTCCGGCACGCACCACAAGAGCCGCGCACATGGATGAGACTTCTCCTGCCAATTTCAGAACCGCGCCGAGAATCCGGCATGAAGTGTCAAACCCGGCTGCCAATAAAGGGGTCGCAGACGCCATTTCGTTCCAAGCAGATTCCGGACGTCAACGATGATGGAAGATGTTGAACCGATGGCCTGCTGAAGCCTCAAATCCAGCAGGGTATAGGCACCCAATCCCGGCAAATTCCGGTCGCCTTCGATCTTCAATACCGCCCGAAGGGATGTATCGGAATCCGGGATAAGCACGTCCATCGATGTCGTGATTTCCCAATCTGGCAACCACGGAACTTCCTCGGACGTCAGCCGCTGTTGCCAACCGGCCTTCAAATCGAGCCAGCTCCCCGGAGTGAACCGTATCTCGGCGGAAACAGTCGTGACATCCGGATCACTGAAACTGTATTCATACAAACCATCAGCGTTTTCAACCAGTCCAGGATACCTTGAATAGGATGCATGCACGATTGTCCCGACAAGAGAGAGGCTGGAGGACGGTTGCCAACGGGTCCCTCCCGCCATTCTGAATCTGTCGACCGGGAGTGATGGCAAGACAGCTGAAACAAACGGTTCCTGCAAAACGCTCTGTCTGAATCTCAGGAAAAAAACTTCACGCCCGATATCCCCGAAAAACGCAAACTCGGGTGAAAGTCTCCAATTCGCATCAAGCCCGGGCGAGAACCACGCCGATTCACCGGCCAACAAACGGCCCCCGACGGTCATCGACACCGGTCCAATCGAAAATCCGAACCGTGAACCACCTGAAAACGCTGTAACACTGTTTTCATGAGCCCCGGTTCCGGAATCGGTACTCTCGTCAAACACCAACCCGATATCCGTCTTCAGACTCAAACGTCTCGGCCATTGCATGGTGATCTCCAGAGCGGCATCAGCCGAATAGTTTTCGACCTCCTGTCTCGCTGATGGATGATCCAGAACATGCGTCCCGTGACCAAGCAAAAAATCAAGCTTCATCCTGGTGACCGTCGAAATGATGTATCCCGCCTGCAGTCGCGCATCCAACCCGATCGTGCGAAGCTGGGAAAAATTGGTATTCCCTTGCAATCCGAGCATTCCTCCCGAAAACACGACGCCCGCCGAAAGATCAAACGCATCCCTGTTCCAGGAAAAATCAAAGACGAGCGAATCGCTCCCTCGCAACGAGTTCGCCAACCGTTTTCCGTCCTTGTCAAATCCTTCATCCCGTTTTCGTCGGTATGTGACCTGCCATGCCATATCCCTGGCTTCCAAGCCGGTCGAGACAAGCGCCTCAAGCGTATCATAAAACCCGTACGTGAGTTCAAATGTGGACAAAACATGCCGTGTCCCGGAACCATCTCGACCGCTTCCGTCCAGATCCCCATCCCCTCCGGGGGATGTGGTGTTTTTCCTTTTTTTGCCGTTGTGGTCAAACGCCGGATTCCTTCCGGGTTCGTCAAGCCTGAGTCTGGCTCGTTCGATTTCAGGGAGAAGCAACCTGAGATTCCCGTCCCTTTCGAGACGCATCTCGGAGAGATCCTCAATATTGATGATCGTCGGTGGAAGCCGGATCTTGCCGCTTGTCCCGCCACTGGCCGGGTTGTCTCCAGGCCTCGTATTGGTTGCCAGGACCAGTGCCTTGTCAGCGGTGCTCCCCGGAACCATCATCCGGGAATTCGTGCCCTCTTCGCCACCCCTTTTGAGTGAAAGGTTTTCCTGTTCCGTACCTTCCAACCCGATGAAAGGAAACCAGAACAGGCCGAGAAGTATCCCGATGAAGAGCAATTCTTTCATTGCATGGACTCCTTGAGCGCCCGGGCCTTGACAGCCCATTCCCCATCCGGATATTCCCGAATCAACCGGTCAAGGAGCGAAAGAGCTCCGTTTTTGTTTCCCTGTTTGTGCAGCGAGTCGGCAGCCAGATAGAGCGCTTCTACGACAATCGATTTTTGGTTGGCGTGAAGATACACGGCTTTCATGCATTCATCATACGCTTGCGCGTAGAGTTGTCTGTTTTGCATACCCTTCCCGTAAAAATACCTTCCGAGCTCGAGCCTGGCTTCTCCTCCAGCTTCTCCCTTGTCAGCCTCGGCGGCTTTCCTGAGCAAAGCGAGTCCTTCCTGCTCATTTTTTTCATGACGGATTCGCCAGAGACCCCAATGCCGGTAAGATCGGCTTTTCACTGTTGTTGACAATGCGTTCTCCGCCAAGACCTGAAAATTCCGCATGGCACGGTCATACTCCCGTCGCTGCTCAAATACCAGGGCCTGCTCATAGGCCGCCATTTCCGCTGTTTCAGTCCCGCGGTACCGTTTGATGATTTCCATATATGCATCAACTGCTTCGGCCGATCGCCCCTCCTTGGCAAACATCGCAGCCATCCTCATCCGCGCATCGGCACCATACTCGTTCTCGGGATACTTCTCGATAAATGAACGGAAAATGCCGAGCGCCATCGCCGTTCTGCCTTCGCGGGCATAGGTCCACCCGATCCAGTAGAGAGCATCACCCGCCAAGGGGTTTCCGGCCCAGCTTGCCACCATCTGGTTGAAATGCTGGCGCGCACTGTCATACAATCCTTTATTGAAATAATACTCCCCGAGGCGAAAGACGCCCTCCGGTGTCCATTGGCTCTGCGGAAACTCCTCTGCAAGCCTGTTGATGAAAACACGTGCCATGTCGGGCTGTTCGGACGCCAGCCAGCTTCTCGCCAGCTCGTAGAGAGCCTCGTCCTGGACTGACTTGTACCGTGTGTCACGGATGACAGCCTGAAGTGCCTGGCGCGCGTTGTCCATCTCCTTCCGTGCAAGCGAACAAAGCGCGGACTGGACAAGGGCACGACCGGCAATTTCGTTTCCTGCATGTTGCTTTGCCAGCGTGTCAAAAACGACCGTGGCTTCCTGATACTGCTTCAATCTGTACAATGACATCCCGCGCCAAAACATGGCATCGGTCAGCCTCTTTCCGGTTTTGAATGCGGTCTCATACCGCTCAAACGCCCGGGCAGCCTGGTCGTATCTTGCAACTTTATAGAGGATCCAGCCTGTCTGGAAGACGGCATCTTCGGAGAGTTTTCCAGCCGGAAAGCGGCGCAATTGCTCCTCGAATGAATTGAGGGCCTCTTCGCTCTTTTTTATGTTGAACAGGATCACGCCGCGACGGTACAGAGCGATCTCCGATTCGGGAGCATCCGGATAGAGAGTCACCAACTCGGTATACTTGTCAACGGCCCTGACGTATTGTTTCATGCCATAGTAGCTCCAGGCAATCGCTTCAAGTGCCTTCGGGGCATACGGACTCTCCCGATACTCGCTCGCCACTTTGGAAAATTCCTGGAGGGCGACCGTGTACTGGTCCATCGAGAGGGCCGATTCACCAGAAAGGAAAATCACTTCAGCCAGCCGTTTTGATTTCGGAAAATTCCTCTGCATTCCTAAAAACGACTCCCGGGCTTTCTCGAACATCCGGGTGCGCATATACGCGGTTCCCAGCCAGTACCAGACTTCCTCCGCAAGTTCGTGCGCCGGCCAGGTTTTGATGAATTCTTCATATGCCTGCCTGGCCAGATCCGGTTTACCCATCACCAGTGCCACATCACCCCGGCTTTTCAGCGCCAGGATCCTCTGTTCTTCGGTGGATTGCAATTTGGCGACATCCGAGAACAATCCGGCCGCTCTTTCGTTGTTCCCGAGTTTATAGTGGCAGAGTGCGGCATTGAAAGCTGCCTCGGCCAGGATCTGTCCGGATTCGGGAAAATTCTTGATGACATTTTCATAGTATTTTAAGGCGACATCGTATTCACCGCCCCGTTGTGCAAGCCAGCCAAGTTTGAGCAGGGCCTCCGGAATCATGGCATGTTTTGGCCACCCGGCAACAAACTCCCTGAAATTTGTCCTGGCCGTCTCGAATTCATCCTGCCTGAGCCAGGAAAACGCGATTCTGTATTTAGAATCTCCGGCATATTCGCTTTGTGGCCATTTGGAGAGTATGTTCGCGAATCTCTGTCTGGCTTCAGCGTACTCCTCCAGCCAGTATCTGCTTTCGCCAAGCCAATATTCAGCCTGCGGGACAAGTTCCGGCCGGCCACCCGTATTGATGACCAGGGAAAATTCTCTCGCTGATCCCCTATAGTCCCGCAACCGGAAGAGTGAAAGACCGTACTGCATGCGCGCAAATGGCACCAGTTCATGGATAGACCAGGTTTTCAGAATATGGGAAAACGCTTCTCCCGCCCTGTCATACCGCTTGAGCAGCATGCATCCCTCTCCCAGTGCAAACCAGGCATGCGGCAACACCGGATCATTCTTTTGTCCGGCTACGAGTTTTTCGAGAAGGACAACACTCTCCAAAACTCTTCCATTTTTCTGTTCACTGACAGCGATGTAATATCCGGCAGCGAGACGGTATCCCGAATCCGGATATTGCTGCAACAGCGTCTGCATTTCAAACACAGCCGCCGTGTAATTCTCCTGTCTGAAAAACCCGAGCCCGATATGGTACTGGGCACGGTCAGCCAATTCACTGTCCGGATACTCTGACACAAGGCGCTTGAGATTTCTTCTTGAGAGATCATAAAACCCGTCATCAAACGCGCCCTTTCCGATCCGGTAGAGATCTTGGGCTGTCTCCGCAAAGACAGATCCGGCCAAAAACACCATGACCAAGCCTGCAAGCAGACACCTCATCATCTCCTTCTGGACTCTCATTCCGGACTCCCGTTCTCCTCTTCCGGAATAGCCGGCTTCGGGGATGCAGCTTCGTTTATCATGAAGGTAAAGCCCTCACCATCCTGGAAACCGATGGTGATCTTTGACTGGTCCTTGAACTCCCCGGCAAGGAATCTCTGGGCCAATGGATCCTCGATCTCGCGCTGGATTGTTCGCCTGAGCGGTCTTGCCCCATACTTCCTGTTGTAGCCCCGCCTGATGATTTCCTCACGGGCCCGTTCACTCAATTCCAGTTCCATGCCTTTTTCACTCAGGCGTGCCGAAAGCTCGCGAAGCATCACATCCAGAATACTTGCGATATGTGGCCATGTCAACGAATGGAACACAACGACCTCATCGACACGATTCAGGAATTCGGGACTGAAGGTCCGCCTGAGTTCCCCCATGGCTTTTTCTTTCATGTCGGAGAAATCCTGTTCATCATCCGTGAAGGACGAGAACCCGAGTGATACTTCTTTTGTGATTTCGCGCGCACCGACGTTGGACGTCAGAATGATCACGGTATTCCTGAAATCGACAGTGTGTCCCAGATTGTCTGTCAGCTGTCCGTCTTCCATGACCTGCAGGAGAATATTGAAGACATCCGGATGGGCTTTTTCGATCTCATCGAGCAACAACACGCTGTAGGGTCTTCTCCTGACCTTCTCCGTCAAATCACCGCCTTCATCATACCCGACATACCCGGGGGGCGCCCCGATCAATCTGCTGACCGAATATTTTTCCATGAACTCGCTCATGTCGAACCGGATCAACGCGTCCTCATTCCCGAAGAGCAGTTCGGCAAGCGCCCTGGCCAGTTCCGTTTTTCCAACACCTGTCGGACCCAAAAAGACAAAGGTTCCGGTCGGACGTTTGGGTGACTTCAATCCCGTGCGCGAACGGCGGACAGCCCGGCTGACCGCCGCAATCGCATCCTCCTGTCCGATGACGCGTTTGTGAAGATCCTCCTCCATGCGCAGGAGTTTTTTGGATTCACTCTCCGTCAGACGAGAAAGCGGGATCCCCGTAATCGAAGAGACTATCCGCGAGATGTCCTCGTACCCGATCAGGGGAACATCCTTGTTGATGGATTGACGCCAGGATTCGGTCAACTGCTTGAGCTCTTCCTTGCGCATCTTGACCTTGTCCCGGACGTCGGCGGCTTTTTCATAATTCTGGATCCGGACAAGCTCATCCTTTTCCCTGTTGAGGATTTCTATCTCTTTTTCCAGCTCGACGAATGTTGCCGGACGTGTCGAACTTGCCAGTCTGGCTTTGGCACCGGCCTCGTCCAGAAGGTCTACCGCTTTGTCGGGGAGGAACCGGTCCTTGATGTACCTGTGCGCAAGATTGGCAGCCGCATCAATGGCCTCATCCGAATATTTCACCTTGTGGTGCGTCTCGTAATTCTCCTTGAGTCCATGCAGGATCTGGACGGTCTCGGCGACTGGCGGTTCTTCGACAAGAATCGGCTGGAACCGGCGTTCAAGAGCCGCATCCCGCTCGATGTGCTTGCGGAATTCATTGAGGGTTGTCGCTCCGATACACTGCAACTCGCCCCTGGCCAACGCCGGCTTGAGCATATTGGCCGCATCAATGGCCCCTTCGGCACCGCCGGCTCCGATCAGGGTATGCAATTCATCAATGAACAAAATGATATTGTTGGCCTTCCGGATTTCGTTGATCACGTTCCGCAAACGCTCTTCAAATTCTCCACGGTATTTCGTACCGGCAACAAGGGAGGGCAAATCCAGGGTGACAAGCCGGCGGTTCAACAGAATCTCGGGAACCTCGCCACTGACAATATTCCTCGCAAGGCCCTCCACGATGGCCGTTTTCCCCACACCCGGCTCTCCAATCAGGACCGGATTGTTTTTCTTCCGGCGCGAAAGGATCTGAACAACGCGCTCGATCTCGTTTTGCCTTCCGATCACGGGATCCAGCTTGCCCTGACGGGCTATCTCGGTCAGGTCCCGGCTGAAATCATCCAGAGTCGGTGTCTTGACGGATTCGGTTCCGATACTCTTTGGCATGGTTCCAAAACCGAGCAATTTGAGAATGCTGTTTCGGACCTTGTCGAGCTTGACGCCCCGGGATTCCAGGATCATGGCCGCCTTGGAATTGTCTTCCCGCAAAATTCCCAACAGAAGATGTTCCGTACCGATGTATGTATGCCCGAGATTCTTGGACTCCTCGGCACTGTACCGCAACACCTTTTCAATCCTCGGTGACGGAGGAACCTCGCCCAGCATGAGAATTTCGCCGCTCTTCTTGATCGCATTCTCGATATCACGCTGAAGCTCATCCAGATCAATGCCCAAATTTTTGAGGGTATCGATGGCGATCCCCTGGCCGTGTTTCAGCAACCCAAGAAGAATGTGCTCCGGAACAAGTTTATCGTGATTGAGCCTCTTGGCTTCTTCCTGAGCCATCAGACCGATGATCTTTTGTGCCCTTGGTGTCAATCCCTCAAACATCAGCGGCCTCCTTTGTATGCTGTCATAAATATACTTTTATCCAAGACTGCAAGCCACCCAAGGTACCGCATCAGCACTTCAGGGAGTATATTCTTGTAATATCATCTGTCCTCAAGGATGGGTTGGAGGAAGTGCATGCACAACTGGAATCCACTCTCCTGGCACGATTTTCCGGCCAGACAACAGCCCGATTGGCCGGACCGGACCAAACTGACCCGAATCCTCGAGATTCTCGGGCAGCGGCTCCCCCTCGTGTTTTCCGGTGAGGTTGACATCCTCCGGGACAAAATCGCACAGGCCGCCCGCGGAAAGATGTTCTTGCTCCAGGGCGGAGATTGCGCGGAGCGGTTCTCCCCCCGCCTTGGCGAGATCGAGAACCTCCTGCGCGTCCTCCTCCAGATGAACATGGTCTTGATGTACGCCGCCGCCAAACCGGTCATCAAGGTCGGACGCTTTGCCGGACAATTTGCCAAACCACGCTCGCAACCAACCGAAACCATCAACGGTGAGGAGATTCCAAACTATTTCGGGGATATCGTCAACAGGCTTGATCCCGATCTCAAATCAAGAACGCCTAATCCGAAGAATCTGCTGGATGCGTACAATTTCAGCGCATCCATCCTCAATATTGTCAGGGGCCTCTCGAAGGGCGGCTTTGCTGACCTGCAACAGGTCCATTCGTGGAACGAGGCTTTCATCCTTGACAGTCCCGAGGGGCAACAGTTCCGCATGATCGCCGAGGGGATTTCAAAAGCATTGGCCTTCATGAATGCCTGCGGTGTCAACTCGCGTGAAGAAACCGCAACAACGGATTTCTATACCTCCCACGAAGCCCTGGTGCTTGATTATGAATCCGGACTGACCAGGCTCGATCCTTCAACCGGGCGCTACTACGACCTCTCGGCCCACATGCTTTGGCTTGGCGATCGCACGCGGCAACCTGACGGTGCCCATGTCGAATTCCTGAGAGGCATCCGCAATCCCGTCGGTATCAAGGCAGGTCCGTCCATGACCGGAGACGATCTCTGCCGTCTCCTTGACACCCTCAATCCGGCCAATGAATCCGGACGAATTACGCTCATAACCAGATTCGGAGCACCCAGGATCGGACAGCACCTTCCTTCCCTGATCCGGACCGTCAAAACGCATGGCTATGATGTTCTCTGGAGTTGCGATCCCATGCACGGTAACACAAGCACAACCGAGCATGGATACAAAACCCGTGATTTCGCGCTCGTTGTCGAGGAACTCAAAGCGTTTCTCGAAATCCACAAGGCTGAGGGAACAGTTGCCGGCGGTGTCCATCTGGAACTGACGGGAGAGAATGTGACCGAATGCACCGGGGGCGCCGAAGGACTGGCCGCTGCCGATCTCTCGACAAACTATCAGTCAGCCTGCGATCCCCGCCTGAATGCACGACAGGCATTAGAGCTGGCTTTCCTGATAGCCAAAGAAATTGCCTGAAACCGGCAAGTCCCGGCATGGGTCCGGACGGATACTTGCAGTTCCAGCGATCTCCATCATGTATCCTTGAAGACTTTAAGGATGATGTCCGAGAAGAGGACCGACTCCCTGATACTCCTCTTCATCTCACCCAAAAATCGGACATTCCCGGCCGCACCGATCTTGTGGAGATTGTCCACAATCTCCGGCTTTTCACTGTCGATATCATGCCCGATCCGGACCAGGACAGTCTGAAGATTGACAGTGCAATCCCGGATATCCTGCAACACGGCATGCAACTCCTGGTTGATGGTCGCAATCCGTGCGCCCAACGCCTTTTTGGACGCCAGATCACCCTTGAATTTTTGCAGCATTGACTGGAAGAGGCTTCCCTTTTCCTTCCGGATGTTGACGCTGTTTGAAAACACAATCAATCTGTTGAAAAGATCATCCATCTTGTAAAACTCGTCTGCAAGTGTCCGGCGGGCCAGACTGTCCTTGAAACTCCCATCGACAATCAGTTTGTTCAAAACCCGTTTGATATACTGGTAATATTTTTCCGAGAAGTACCGCATGCTGACATAAAATGCTGTCGGATAGATAAAGTCCGGAAGGTCGAGCTTTCTCAAGATGCCGTTTGTGGCCTCCGAATACAGATAGTCCGGCATTTGCTCCTGTGTCTCGAACAATTCCTTGAGCTTGGCATCAACTTCTTCCTGCTTCCTGCGGGCAAGAACTCGCGAGACTCTGGCTTCCATGGCTGCAACCAGCCCGCGGCCAAACTCCTCGAAAAAATTTGTCCCTCGGGGGTAGATATGCGCCTCATACTCCAGGTTTTTTGTGATATATCTGATCAGGAGACACAACTGCTGGCCGTTCACAATTTTCGACAGAGACGCTGGAATCATGCGGTACCCGCCTTCGGCCATTTTCTGAAAATGAACCAGCGTCTTGGCCACGGTCTCTTCATCAGCAGTTTTTGATCCGTTTTCCTGGAAATACGCTGCCGCCAGCCCAAGGACAGATGGCAAGGCTTTTGTATTGACAGCCAGCAGGATACTTTCGAGATCCTTGAGCATCTCGCCAGTCCCATCCGGGCGGATGTCATGAAAGTCGGGATTTGGATCATCCACCGAGTACCCCGACTGAAATCGTTTTAGGAAAGAAAAGAAATTGTAGGAGAGCAATTCCTTCACGTTGATAAAATCTGCAAATGTTCGATTCAGTCTCCGTCTTGTCTCTTCGTCGATCTTCCGTATGAAGATATCCGTCATTTCATCAATCCGTTTCCGGACCATCGAATCACGGTCGCCCTTCACGTACTCCTTGATACCATCTTCCGTAAACCGGAATATTTCTTCATCTGTAATGGTTGGTACCAAGGTCCGGACATAAAAGAGCTGAAAATCGAGATGACTCTCCGGGTCTGTTTCGCCAAAGACCTCTTCAAAGACAATCCGATACGGCCAGACCAGCTTGAAAAAATCATGTATCAAACCCGCAAACTCGGCGGTGATCGCTTCAGTCTGGAAATTGTAGACTGCCGGCTTGAGTTTCTTGATTGCCAGCTTGAGCTCTTTGATGCGTTTTTTCTTTTCATAATCTGCGGGCGAGAGTCCGGTAAACAACATCACAAAAAATCGGACCAGGCGTTCAAAGAATCCGGCCTTCTTCACGTCTTGCTGGCCTTGTTTGCCTCTTTTTTTTCCGGATTTGTTGTCGGATGCCTCGGCCTTGTTCATGAGGTCACGCTGAGCACCTTCAAAACCCTTGGCCATGCGTTTTTTCTCGTCTTCACTCAGCCCGAGCGCAAGAGGATCAAAGCTGTCGTTGAATATGCCTTTATCCTTGGCTTTGCGAATCGATTCCTCATCGTAGGACATTTTCTCACCCTTTGTCAAAAGAGGTTTCGTGACAGCGCGGCCATCAGATCCATGATGAATGCGATGGCAAAGTGCAGCACCGGACATACCCAGAATGATCGTGCCCGCAAAACGAGAATACCGAGGACCCACGCAGCAATAATGGAACCAAAGGCCTCGGCAACAGGCTTTCCGGCATGCATGATCGCAAACGGGACAAGACCGACCAGTGCGGCCAGCGATCCGATCCTGCGGGAAAGCGGAAAAATGAGCAATCCTCGAAAGAAAAATTCCCAACCGACAAAGTAGAGAAAAAAACAAGTTTCAAGAATGATGAACCAGAAAACAAAATCAGGCTGATGACCGGTTATCCCCTTGACGGCAAACATCGGGTAATACCGTAAAAAACCCTCGATATGGAAAACCTTGATGGCTGCGACAGCCAGAGCCATCACGACGGCAAACGCTGAAAAAATTTTCAATGAGAATAGCCAGTCCCCAAGACCAAGACCATAGTCCTTCAGTCGCAGCCGTGGATGGACAGCTATAAAAACAACCGGTAGCACAAAAAGAATGAAGAATGTCGACAAAAACCATCCCGCATATCTGAGATAATGAATGCTCCGTCCGCGTTCTCCTGCAACCGCACTGTCCTTGGAGACCATGGCATCGAGTTTCTGGATTTTTTGTACTGTCTCCGCCGTTCCCGGTTGCTTTTTCGTTTCCAGTTTGAGCCGGTCCAGTTCGATCCGTCTCTCCCCGGCGGCCACATCTCCCGAAATCAGGGCCGGCAAGCCGTACCCGCTTCCCTTCATGAAGGACTCTTTTCCAAGATAGATGTAGATCATGAAAAGTGCGGCTATGGCCATGAATCCCAGATGAACCCACCGGTTCCTTCCGGTGAGCTCTCTGGTGAAAGGTGAAAACAGATTACGTAAATTTCCAAGCATCCATCAGTTCCTGTTTCGGATAAAAGCCTGCTCAGCCTTGCTGCGGACTTTTTCAAGAACCTGATCGGCATCTGCTTTTGCGGCAAATGGGCCCACCCAGACACGATGCAGCCTTTCGCCGGAAAACTGCCGGATGAAGACAGGAAGCCCCATGGCCTGCAGGCTCCTTAAAAGACTCTCGGCATTGTCAAGGCTCAAAAAAGCGCCGGCCTGGATGACAATCTTCCCAGTCTCAACGGGTTTGACTGTTGCGTTGTCATCATTTTTATGCTGAACATCCTCGGGCCGGATAATCCTCGGCCCATCCGTCAGAGTCGTCCCGGTTCCCCTGGGTGTTTCGACAGCCCCTCCATTGGTCCCTTGATCCGCAGGATACACCGGATTCTGGTTGGCATTCGAGGCCACGGTCACAGCGCTGTTTCGTGTGTCTTCATTTCTGGTGAGCGCCGGAACCGCGCTGGCCGCTGTTGTCGCAGCCTGCATCTTTCCGTCTCCAAGCTGAACCACCCTGATTTCCACTTTCGCAGTCCCTTTCGTCCGGAAATCAAGCAGGGATGCCGCAGCCCGTGATACATCGATGACCCGTTCCTTGGCAAACGGGCCCCGGTCATTGATGCGGACAGTGACGCTCTTGTCGTTCTCGAGATTCGTCACCCGGACAAGTGTTCCAAAAGGAAGCGTCCGGTGGGCTGCTGTCAGCATCGTCATGTCATAGGTCTCACCACTGGCTGTCGTTCTTCCATGGTACACATCACCGTACCAGGAAGCCTCACCATAAAACAGCATCGGGATACCGGCTGTATCGGCTGCCGAAAGCGGCAATCCGGTTACGACAAGCACAAGTACAAGAGCGAGCAGTTTTTTCATTTCGATACGCTCCACATTCTACAGGAATTTGTTTCATTTATCGGTACAATACCAAAATGACTGTAGACTGAAACTCAGGAGCGAGGGAATGGACAAGCAGAGCCTGTATCGATTCGGAAACTTCTTCCCGAAAGTTGATCCCTCGGTGTATATCGCTCCCGGTGCCAGGATCGTCGGCGATGTCACCCTCGGCGAGAACACCAGCATTTGGTGGAACACCGTTCTCCGTGCCGATCTCGCACCAATCATCGTCGGGCCACGTTCCAATATCCAGGACAACGCCACACTGCATGTCGGTCGCAACCAGGCGTGCATTCTCGGAACGGATGTTCTGGTCGGACATGGCGCAATCTGTCATGCCTGTACCATCGATGATGGTGCCCTGATCGGGATGGGAGCGATCATCCTCTCGGGTGTCACCATCGGGCATCATGCCCTGATCGCGGCTGGTTCCCTTGTTTCCGAGCGGACAGAGATTCCCCCGCAAACACTCTGGGCCGGCAATCCGGCCCGTTGTATCAAGAGTCTCGGCCCCGGGATGCTCGAACGCATGCGGGAAGGTTCGGCACTCTATCTGAGCCTGGCTGCTCTCTCGAGAGACGACGGCCCTCACCGTGATACTGACTGATCAAAAACCTGTCGGCGCATCAAGAAAGCAGGTCTCGACTGGCCAGGAAGTGGCGCAATGCTTCATCAGTCGTTTGATGCCAACCGTTTCGCTCAGATAATGGCCGTACAACAGGCAGACGATTCCGCATTCGACAATCTGGTGATAGGAAGCATGGCTCCCCTCCCCGCTGATGAACAGCTCTGCGCCGAGTCGTGCCGCCTCTTCCGCATATTTCAGTCCGCTTCCGGTGATGGCTCCTGCGGAATGGAACACGGTATCCGGAGAACACTCATTCAATATCCGTGTCGGTCCCGAACCAAGCGTCTTCTCCAATGCCCCTATGACGCTCTCGAAACTTCTGCCCTCCTGAGACTGCCCGAAGCTTCCGACCTTGGTACCACGTTCTTCAGCAAAATTTCCCGTGATGGTGAAACCCGCATCCTCAAGGATTCCCGCATTGTTTCCATACAGAGGATGGACATCCAGCGGGAGATGGGCGGCGTACAGCGAGAGGTTACTCTCGATGCAGGCAGCCACGCGCTGTCGGTGCGTACCGGTAATCATCAAGGGCTGATTCCAAAAGAGACCATGGTGCACCACAAGCAAATCCGCTTTGGCCTCGACGGCAAGCTGGATCGTCTTTAGCCCGGCATCCACGGCAAAAGCGATTCTCCGGATCTGGTCACAGCCTTCAATCTGCAAACCATTATTCGACCAGTCTGCAATCCTCTTCCGTTCCAGGAGGGCATCAAGCCCTCCTGTCACCTCGTCCAGCAACATCACTGGACATTCCCTTCCTGTTGGAGCTTGAGATTCTGTTTGAGATCATGTGCCTTCTCGGCCAATCCCTTCTGCTCACGCTGCATGTTGTCAATCGCACGCTGCTGGAGAATCTTCCAGACTTCCTCGTCATCAATATCGTTCTCGATGACTTTGGCGGCATGCCATTCGTAGCGCATTGAAACATTCTTGATATAGAGGATGAAATCGCCGCCAATCTGGTCCATGTTTCTGTAGACAACGAAGGAACTGAACTTGAGGTAGGGGAGATCTTTGGGATACATGGGTTTTCTGATGATGACACGATCCTTGACCTGATCGATGTAGTTCGGATTGACCCATGTCAGCTTGCGCCAGTTGTCAAAAAAGAGATTCCCGAAGAAATACTCATGAGCCTTGTTGTCCTGGTCGAGCATCCGGACGGCAAAATCAAACGGATAGTTTCTTCCTTTGACCCAGACCGAGACATCTTTGACCAGCCCGACATTGGTCACAATCCCGTTCGAGATGTTCGAGAAATTTCCTTTTTTGTCATAGACGTGGAACTCGAACTGTGGCCGGATATAGGCCCTGTCGTTCTGCCGGGTTTCGGGGAAATTGATCCTGACACCAAGGACATTCTGGTTCTGCAATTTGCTGAAAACCGAAAGACATTGCGATTTGACAATATTTGGAATCCGGACACCGGAAGAACGGACTTCGACAATCCAGTTACTGATGGCCATCACCGATGGCGTCAGGATATAATTCGGTGATCCATCCGGGTTTTTCGGTTTAGAGTTTGTACTGATACTCTGGAATTCGGCTGTAATTCTTTTTTCGTAATTGCCAAAATTGATCACAGTGATGTCGCTCAATGCATGAACGATCATTGGAACCAATAAAGCCAATGACAGAATTACAAATACAACAATTTTCATCCGCTTTTGTAACAACATGTCGACCCTCCGGCATACGACACCTCTGTCTCTCCCGAATACTCCGGGACGGGCATCGATTGTGCACATCATGGTTTTTGAAATCCATTTCTGATGGTGACTGCCGGGAAGTCCGTTTCCCTCTCAGATGATCGGATTCCCGTCAAAAAGGTTTAGTGGTTTCGCACCAATCCCCGGAAACAAGTCCTTTCAAAACACCATCATTGTCTGTACAATAGTGGGAGAATCTACCTTTATGGAGGTGCCGGACATGCCAATAAAGCGCAGCCTGAGATTGCATCTTCTGGCAGGTCTCGTGCTTGTTGTAATGACCGCATCCGTTATCATACAATATCTCGTCTCCCGGGATACGCTACGCACTAAAGACAATGACGTCATGAGAATCTTTATTGAACGAGAAATCGGCAATATTGACGGCTGGATCCGTGAGCACGGACAGATGATCAATCTTGCAGGATCACTGGTGCAGAAAGCCGGTGAAACCGAATCCGAGATACTCCACTATCTCACGACATTTCTCGAGTCCGGTCGTGATTTTGTAACACTGTATTTTGGGACGCCTGACAACCGCATGATCAATGCCAGCAAATGGCGGATGCCTCCGGGATTTGACCTTCGCACACGCCCTTGGTATCTCGAAGCACTTCGTGCAGGCGATCTGACAACAACACCTGTTTTTCTCAATGCAAGCAGGGACAGGCTGATCATTACTGTCTGCAAACCTGTCTATGATACAGCCGGAATTCTTAAAGGAGTCGTTGCCGGCGATCTTCCCATCGATTCCCTTCTCGGTAGAATTGCCACTACTTCTCCTGATAACGCCGGATGTTCGTTTGTCGTCGGCACCGAAGGGCGATTGTTGGCACATTCTTCATATCTGTCAAACCGGAACCCGCTTGAAGTACTGTTACCTGATCCTGACTATTCCCCTGTTCTTGCCAGAATCACGCATGGAAAGACCGGTACATTCGAGACCACCCTTTCCGGAGTATCCGGTTTTCTTGTCTTCAAGCACATGGAGCAACTGGATCTGATTGTCGCTGCCTTTGTTCCGGACGACAAACTGGAGCAGACGTTTGGAACACTGAAAATCACATTTTTCGCCATCATTGCCGTCTCTCTAGTGATTTGGGTTTCTTTCGTCTGGTACCAGCGTCGACACATTGATCTTCCGCTCGCTCTCCTCGAGCAAGGTGTCACAGCGATCGATCCTGATGCCAGGCCTTGGTACCGGCTTCCATCGATTCCTTCAAAAGACTTCACCCCGATCGTCCATACCATCAACAGCATCCTGGACAGGATTGAATTGTACTATAACGAGAAAAACTCCGCCGAAACCGCTCTCAGGAAATCTCTTCAGGAAAAAGAATCTCTTCTCAGGGAAGTCCATCACCGGGTGAAAAACAATATGCAAATCGTGGTAAGCCTGCTTGAATCACAGGCAGATTTTCAGCGCGAGCCCCACTCCATCGAGGCATTGCAACAGATCGCTCAGCGGGTGCGGAGTATGGCCATTGTGCATGAGGAACTGTACAGGTCTGAAAACCTTTCCCAAATTCCTTTTGCGCCGGTCGCTGAAAAAATCATCTCGTCGCTTGCGGATCTCCTCGACCACAATCACCGCATTCACTGGACTATTGAAGACTGCGACCGTGGTCTTGATCTCGTCAAAGCCATCCCCTGCGGGTTGATCCTCAATGAACTTGTCTCCAATGTCTTGAAGCATGCTTTTGCCGGAAATGAGCCGGGCGTTCTGCGTGTTTCCCTGACCGCTCTCCATGATGCCCCGCCAAAAAAACAGTTTCTGATGACTGTTGAAGACAATGGTCGCGGATTGCCCGAGGGGCTGGACATGTCGGCAACCCGTTCGTTCGGACTGCAACTGGTCAAAATCCTCTGCAAGCAGCTCCAGGCAGACCTGACACTGGACCGCTCCAACGGGACGCGCTATTCCATCTTTTTCTGATGTTACATCGGGAAGGCAAGGGCGACCTCTGTCCCCTTGCCATGGATGCTTGAAAGAGAAATTGAACCACCGTACGTCTCGATGAAATTCCGGACTATGTACAGCCCGAGACCGGCACCCCTGTTGTACATGTCGTGCGAGGTCCCGGCGCGGTAGAATCTTTCAAAAACTTTGTCAAGCTCTTCCTTACGTATACCAATACCGGTATCCATGATCGTAATATGGCAAAACTGGGAGTCCTGGTTGATGACAATCCTGACACTTCCCGAGTCACGGTTATAGACAACCGCATTGCAGATTACTTCATCCATAATGGTATGAATGATATCCTGGTTCCCCTCGAAGGGATGGACTTCTTCCGGGAACTCGTACTGTATTGACAATTTTCGCTTTCTGATTTCTTCGCCGAGATTCTCGACAATCTCCCGGATCATGATATCCATCCGGATACTGTGCAGATACATCTCGTCAACTTCGTTTTGCAGGGCTGCCATCGAAATGACTTTGTTGACCGTCCGCCTGAGCCATTCCGCAAGATTGATTGCCTCCTGCTGCCTTGAGCAGTCTTCCCCATTGATGAGATCGACCAGTTTCCCGAGAGGCCGTTGGAGATCGGACGAGAGATGTTCAATAAAATTGTTTTTCAGCATGATCATCCGGCGAAGTTCGCGATTCTGCTGACGAAGTCTGTGATACAGCATCGAGTTGTTGAACCCGACCGAAAGCTGGGATGCCAGAATCTCCAAAAATTCGTGATCGATGGCCGAAAAGCCGTCCGCATCCATTGTCCTCTCGAGATACAGGACCCCTATTGTGCGCCCCTCACGGGACAACTTGGCATGCAGTCCGACGACAGAGCGCCCGGCAAGAATGGCCTCCAGAATGCTGTCCGCCTCGGCTTCGTACACAAAACCGCTTCGGGCAATGGGAGTCATGCTTGCACCCGTATACCGTGCAATAAATCCTCTGCTTGCCGAAAAAAGCCGGCAGGCTTCGCGGAGTGTATGTTCAAGAAGATCGTCCACAGGTTGGAGAGCATTCATGCAGACATTCATCGACAGTATTGCAGCCAGGACGGCATCCCGCTGTTTGATCTCGGAAACAGTCAGCATCTCGATCCGGTCATGCGCAGCCAGCATCTGCTCAGCGTGGAGACGTTCCTGGGACGCCAGGTGCTGAATCTCCTCCTGGGCCCGAATCGTTTCCTCGGCGGCCAACCGCTCTTTCTCCGTGAACTCGTGCAACGTTTCCTGGGCCTTGATGGTTTTATCGGCTTGTCTGAGCTCCTGCTCGGCGAGACGCTGCACACCTTCCTGCGCTCGAATGGTCATTTCTGCCGCGATACGCTCCTGCTCCGAAAGACCTTGGAGACGCTCCCGGGCCTCGATCATCCTTTCGGCATCGATGCGTTCCTGCCTCGACAACTCCTCGGCCCGAACGTGCATCTCGTTGATGCGCTCAAGTTCCTCAATCCTGAGATTCTGGCGTTCGATCATGAGCCTCAGTGATTCCAACAAATCACCTTGGTGTTCATCCCGCTTTCGTTTCTGTCCCATTTCTCTTCCGGATCAGGGCTGAATGGTATCGACCAGGCTCAGGTCGGTTGCTTTGAAGACGTAAATCTTTTTATCCGGCGAGTTGACGTAG
>ERZ795056.640-NODE-640-length-43510-cov-16.004625_pt1 | contig 43510 bp, 38 predicted proteins | sample MGYA00375140_ERZ795056 | MGnify/ENA primary metagenome ERZ795056 (study PRJEB30185, sample SAMN05720227) | activated sludge metagenome | isolation source: Anaerobic digester | place: USA | collected 2015-03-09 ...
TAATAATCGAATTCGAGCAGATTTTCGTAGAAGTTCATGAGCACATCTGAAACACGATTCCAACTGAATCCTTGCTTCATTCCAGCCACTTTAGAAGCAATCATTTCTTCTTTATAATCGGAAGGTTGACGTACATGATAGCGAGCGACTGATTCAGATAAATAAACTAATCCCAAATCGGTACTATCAGGCATATTTTCTTTGGAAATAAAAATGGGACGTTTCTTAGGAATTTCATTTAATCGTACGCTGCCTTTGATATATATATCGGATGAAAATGCATCGACTTGTTCTAGATGTTCTTTTCGAGTGCGGATGGCATTTTTCATCACAGCATAGGCTGGATCTTTCGCATTTGCTTTGACTTCAAACGTTTTGATCTGGTAATTCTCGGGTTCGAGAGCGATGCGTAAATCCTGAACATCGGTAGAAATGGTAATTGGAAGCACTTTCTTTTTAAAACCGATGGATGAAGCAACCAGATTTTGATTGTTTTCCTGTTTTAAATCCAAGCTAAAATTTCCGTTTTCGTTGGATGCCGTTCCGATGCTTGTTCCTTCGATAAAGACATTCACAAAGGGCAATTCATTTCCTTGAATATCTGTAGTCTTTCCCTTTATCTGCAGATATTCTTCTTTAATTCCAAGCGAACGCAGCACAAAAGCCATTTCAAATGCGCGGTCTTTCATAGCACCATATCGACCGGAATTTCCACCATGTCCCGCTTCCATGTTAATTTTCAACAAGAGTAAATTGGTGTCGGTTTTTAAACTCCGCATTCTGGCTACCCATTTTGAGGGTTCCCAATATGGCACTTGCGAGTCGTTGTATCCACCCGTAACCAACATGTGAGGATAAGCTTGCGCGCTAACATTTTCATAAGGCGCATAGGATTTCATGTATGCATAATAAGCCGGATCGTTGGGGTTTCCCCATTCGTCATATTCAAATGTGGTAAGCGGCAAACTCGCATCAAGCATGGTGTTAATGACATCTACAAAAGGCACATTTGCGACGACAGCACCAAATAAATCAGGTCGCATATTGACCACAGCACCCATCAACAAACCACCCGCACTTCCGCCTTGTATGGCTAATTTTCCCGATTTAGTATATCCATCTGATATGAGCTTTTCGGCAGCGGAAATAAAATCGGTAAATGTGTTTTTCTTTTTAAATAATTTACCGTTTTCATACCATAAACGACCACAATCATTTCCACCACGTATATGCGCAACAGCTACAACAAAACCTCTTTCTAATAAGGAAATATTGGAAGATGAAAATCCAGGAAGTGAAGGATTACCATACGAACCGTACGATTGTAACCAAGCAGGATTACTCCCGTTTTTTTGAAGTCCTTTTTTATAAATGATGGTTATTGGAATACGAGCACTGTCGGCAGCAATGGCATAAATGCGTTCTGAACTATATTTTTCAGGGTCGTATCCACCTTTTAACGTATCGCGACGAATGAGTGTCCGTTCGCCTGTATTTAAATCATAATCCCATACTTCGGAAGGAAAACGCATACTTGTGAATGAATAGCGAACTTTTGATTCGTTATACTCATAATATCCGCCCAAAGACATGGAAGCGGGTTCGGTGCTAGAAGGCAAATAATAACTTGAATTATCTTTCAAATCAAGAACAGCAATTTTCTGTTGGGCATCGAATTGTTCCACTACCAGGAGTTTTCCGCCAGCCAGAACAGAATTGGCAATCATTACATCTTTGCGATGTGGCACCAATACTTTCCAATTTTTTTGACGTGAATTTGAGATTGGACAGGTCAAAATTTGAAGATTCGGGGCTTGATCATCCGATGAAATAATGAACTCATTTCCTTCATAATGTTCAAGGCCGTATTGATGTCCTCGTCTACGTGGTTCTACTAATTTAAATTGCGGTTGGGCATCGTTTAAGTCCATCACATAGACCTCGTTTGCCATTGTTTGAGACGTATTTAGAAAAATAAATCGCTCTGAATCAGATCTTGAAAGACCGATATTGAATGTGACGTCTTTTTCTTCAAACAAGAATTCATCTTGAATAGTATTTTGTCCAAGTATGTGTTTATAAACACGGTAGGAACGCTTGGTTTTAGGTTCTGGAATGGTGTATAAAACGGCATCATTTCCCATCCAGCATATGCCATTGATATTTTTGAGTGTATCAGTTAAAACACTCCCTGTTAGAATGTCTTTGAAAAAGAGGTTGAAAATGCGGTCTCCTTTTGTGTCGATTCCGTAATACATTTTCTGATTATCGGGACTGATACCGAGCGCTGATATATTGAAATAATTATAGGTTTTAGCTATTTCATTAAAGTTGATAAGCGGGACTTCTGGGGCATTTAAAGAATCTGCTTTTCGAAAATATGCGGGGTAATCCATACCCTTTTCATAGCGTGTGAAATAGAGGTATTTCTTCATGCGACTAGGCAGCGATTCTGTTTGATCAGGAATTCTAACGCGCATTTCCTCAAACATTTTCTTCATCAACAAAGAAGAACCTGCCATTACGCGGTCGCTGTAGCCATTTTCTGCATATAAATGATTAATGAGTTGCGGTTCTGTTTTCTGGCGCATCCAATGATATTCATCTTGACGAATGTCGCCGTGAATAGTATCAGCCCAAGTGATTTTGGCAGCAGAAGGAGGTATGAGTTTCTCAGTTTGAGAATAAAGTGAAGAGATCGAAAAAAGAAAAAAGCACGAAATGATCAATAGGTAATGTTTCATCATAAAGAATGGAATTATCCTAAGTGCAATGAGCTTCGAAAAAGTTACTTAGATAATGAAAACGAATAATTCCAGTTAGGAATTGTTTGACTTTAATTCAAGAATACGTTGTTGTACACTTTCGCTAGAATAACGAGGCATTACAAAGGAACCTTCTACAGATATCGGCAAATAATACGCTGATTTCTGCTCGATTAAATTAGCAACTTCTAAAGCTTCAATCAATCCAAAAATCAACGATTGTCCTTGTTCCAAACCATACGATAGCTTCAATATGTCCCAGACTGGTGAAAGGCAGGTATCGTTCGATTGAAGTGGTGGATAAGCTAAAAATATGTCGGTAATTTCCTTTTGCTGAATAGGATTCGATGTAGGTTTTAGCTGAAGAAATAAGCAAGGAATTTTTCTGATGCGAATCATTTTAAGACGCTGCTCCATATCAACAAGAACTTCAGCTCCTTTATAAGTAAGTGAAAAGTAGTGTCTTTGAAAAATAAAGGCTACATGTACCGGTTGCTTATCAGCATGAAGTATCAGCACATACGGGTGTTCAGAAAGCGGAAGTGTAAGTGCCGTAATATTTTCCACCAAAAAGTGAGAACTCATACTTCAATTTGCCCGGTAAAAACAGGCATAGCTTCACCAGTGAGAAAAACATCTGTAAAATCACCTTCGGGAGATGGAATGAAAGACACTTGCAATTCACCACCTCGAGTAAAGACCTTAACTGGCTGAACTTGAATATGCCCCATGACAAAAGAAGCTATAGCAGAAGCAGTTACACCAGTTCCACAAGATAAAGTTTCGTCTTCAACTCCTCGTTCGTATGTTCTTACAGTTAAAGAATCCCGATGAACTTCAGCAAAATTCACATTTACACCTTCACGAAGGAATCGGCTGGAATTCCTAATCAATCTTCCTTCAATAGGAACATCAACCATTCCTGAATCTTGAACAAATTTTACATAATGAGGTGAACCCGTATTTAATAATAAATCGCTTTCGATTATTTCAGGTAATGCTACCTGTTGCATTTGAAGTCGAACAATGTATCCCGCATCTTTATTCGCAATCAATTCAGCTGAATGAAGTCCATCGTATGCATTGAACATAAATTTACTTTTATCAGGAAAGAATTGAGCTGCAAATGCCGCTGCGCAGCGCCCTCCGTTTCCGCACATGGAACCTTCATATCCATCGGCGTTAAAGTAAATCATCCTAAAATCTAAACCCGGCTCAGACCTAAATAATATCAGTCCATCTGCACCAATTCCGAATTTCCGGTGACATAAAGTCTGAATTAGACTACTGTTTTGAACATTAAATTTTCTATCTCGATCATCAATTAAAATGAAATCGTTACCAGTAGCTTGATATTTTTGAAATTCAATCAGCATTATCTAAACTGTTTTAAAAGACTTTCATCATTCACACGGGAAAATGACTCAAATTTTTCTGTGATGAAAAGTTTATAAACTATTGAACCGTGCTTGAGATAAAATTTATCATCCCAAAAGAAAAGCTTTGAAGGTTCGGCATTATCTAAACCAAAAGCAACAATGACATTTCGAATGAATTTAAATCCTTTGTAATTTATTGGTGACTTCCAAAATTCAATTCGATATTCAAGTGAGTTTGACGTATTTCCTTGAAAAACTTTTAAAAGAGAATCGGACTTATTTTTGGATTGACTCTTATCAAGTAAAATGAGTTTTAAATCTCTGACTTCAATTAGTTCATCCCGTTTGACAATAATTTCGTCTGCACTAACTGTATTATCGAAATGATTAGCAAGTATGTTTGAATCTTGATTTTGAATTGAATTGGTTGAATCAATTTGTTGTATTTCGAGACTATTCTCATCCCGAAAAGTTGTTTTCTTAGTTTTCTCCAGTTTGGGACTTTCAATATTTCTTCTGTCTACAACAGTATCCTGAGAATTAGAACTGGAATGGTCACTAAAAACTGAAAACGGATTTAGTCCATTAACTAAAAGGAAAAACAAACCCAAACCAGCTAAAACACCGATAAGAATACCGCTAAAAAAAGAAATTGTCTTTCCTCCGGGAGTGGTCATTTATTAATCCAAAAAACGTTAAATCCAATTTTCAACACAACACCAAAATTCTCACTTCGTTTAGGGAGCAAACGTAAATTAATTCAGTTGGCGTTCTTAAAGATAGATAACAGAAAGATAAACAGTGAATTGTTCATTGCCTGCCAAACTATCTGGAGGCATGCTTTTTGATGTCGAATTTTCAATCCAAAAACTCTTTATTGTAATATGAAAAAGTTTCTTTCAACCCTTGGAATAGCTTGTGTGGGGGGCCTTGCAGCATTGAGCTTCAGTCACTTTTTCCAGTCCTCAACTAATGGTTATGATCGATTAATTGAGGAACGCACACCCGTTCAATTAGCAAGTACTCACGGAAGTAGCTTAGCTAATGCTCCCGATTTGACAGCTGCAGCAGAACAATCTGTTCATGGTGTAGTTCACGTGAAAACTGTGACATCGAATCGAAGAGCTGCTAGTTACGATCCTTTTTATGATTTCTTTTTTGGTAATCCTTATCGAAATGCACCGCCACAAAAAGCAATGGCATCTGGATCGGGAGTAATCATTTCAGAAGACGGATATATTGTTACGAATAACCACGTAATACAAAATGCAGATAAAGTAGAAATAGTTTTAAACGACAAGCGAGAATATGAAGCTGAAGTAATTGGAAGAGATCCAAGTACCGATTTAGCACTTTTAAAAGTAGATGCTAAGAACCTACCTTTCATTTATTATGGTAATTCAGATCAAGTAAAAGTAGGTGAATGGGCCTTAGCTGTAGGAAATCCATTTAGTTTAACATCAACAGTTACAGCGGGAATTATAAGTGCTAAAGGCAGAAATATCAATATACTGAACGAGAAATTTGCTATTGAATCTTTTATTCAAACTGACGCTGCAGTAAATCCAGGAAATAGTGGAGGAGCGCTGGTTAATGCAAATGGAGAATTAATAGGAATTAACTCAGCAATTGCCTCTAATACAGGCTCATATTCAGGGTATTCTTTTGCAGTTCCAGTAAATATTGTGAGAAAAGTTGTTGCAGATTTACTGGAATATGGTGAAGTACAGCGTGCATTTATTGGAGTTGTATTAGAAGATTTGAATGCTGATTTGGGTAAGAAAAAAGATATCGCTGACCTGAAAGGTGTTTATGTATCAGGATTGAATGCAGGAGGTGCAGCAGAAGAAGGAGGAGTAAAAGAAGGCGATATCATTTTAAAAATTCAGGATGTGATAGTTAATAATGTTCCCGAATTACAAGAGCAAATTGGCAGATATAGACCTGGCGATAAAGTTCAGCTGTTAATCAATCGTGGAGGAACAGAGAAGGTTTTATCACTGATTTTGAAAAATAAAAATGGTGATACTCGCTTAATCCGTTATGCTGAATCAATTAAGGATGAACTCGGTGCCGATTTTGCGCCCATCAATTCAAACGAGAAAAGTTCACTTCGAATTCAACATGGACTTAGAGTTGAGAATATTCGAGAAGGGCGACTTAGGAATATTGGAATTCGAGAAGGATTTATAATAACCAACATTGGAGAAAGAAAAGTTGATTCGCTTGAAGATTTAACTGAAGCATTAAAATCTGAACGTAAAGGTTTGCTTATTGAAGGTTTATACCCGAATGGAGCTAGAGCTTATTACGGTTTAGGTATTTGAAAAATATAACAAAACAAAAAAGCCTGTCTAATAACTAGACAGGCTTTTTTGTTTGATGAAATATGTATTAATCTGTGCTTCCAAGGAAAAAGAAATTTCTAATTTCGCGACGTCAAATCAATAACAAAACTATTTCTATGGAGAATGCTTCAGCAACGGCCTATGAGACCGAATTAAACGAGTGGATTCGCGATGAAAAAGCAGCGATTGAACTCATTCATATCATCGGTGAACTCTGGTTTGATCGGAGTATTGAATTAGTCATATTCCGAAATCAACTAGTAGATAGAAGTGCAAGTGAGATTCTCCAACTTCATAACTATGCCTTGAACATGGTTGGAAAGCCAATCACTATTCAAGATTCGCTATTATTAGCTAAAGAGATCCTTTCAGCAGAAATTGCTCCTGCACGTATTGATTTAGGGAGATTAGCTACAGAATGGTTGAATGAAAAAGCAGCATATGAGTCTTCAAAAGATTTCATTTCTGACAAGCTGCATTCATTTTTAGGTAAAGACAAACGTGTTTTGAAACCTAAAGACATTGTGTTATATGGATTTGGTCGTATTGGTCGTATTGCTGCACGTGAACTTATAATTCAAGCAGGTAAAGGAGAGCAATTACGTTTACGTGCTATTGTAACTCGCAGTAATTCAGACGAAGATATTAGCAAGCGAGCAGCACTACTTCGTACCGATTCTGTTCATGGTCCTTTCCCAGGGACAGTGATTGAAGACTATGAAAACAAAGCATTAATCATCAATGGCCATACTGTTAAAATGATTGCAGGAAGTAATCCGGCAGCCATTGATTATACAGCTTATGGAATTTCAAATGCATTATTAATTGACAATACTGGTTCATCCAGAGATCGTGAAGGATTAAGCGAGCATTTGAAGGCAAAAGGAATTAGCAAAGTTCTACTTACAGCTCCAGGAAAAGGTGATATTCCGAATGTAGTTCATGGAGTTAATCATGCATCCTTTGATCATCAAGCAGAAACTATTTTCTCGGCAGCATCTTGTACAACCAATGCGATAGTTCCAGTTTTACAGGTTATTCAAAAAAATCTCGGGATTTTAAGTGGTCATATTGAAACGATTCACTCGTATACAAACGATCAGAATCTTTTAGATAATTTCCATAAGAAGTATCGTCGTGGCCGTTCTGCTGCATTGAATATGGTTATTACAGAAACCGGAGCTGGAAGTGCAGTAACGAAGGTTATTCCTGACTTAGCTGGAAAATTAACTTCTAATTCGGTTCGTGTACCAACACCAGATGTTTCTTTAGCAATTCTCAAATTGACTGTTGAAACAGATACCAATAAGGATGATGTAAACAGTGTTTTACGAAATGCCGCACTTAAGGGTGATTTAGTAGAACAGATTCAATATTCTATTTCAAACGAACTTGTATCGAGTGATTTGATTGGTAATCCTTGTGCGTCAATTGTTGACAGTCCTGCAACCATTGTAGCAAATGATAAAAGGAATATCGTATTGTATGTTTGGTATGACAACGAATATGGTTATACAAGACAAGTAATTCGTTATGCAAAACACATTTCAGATGTTATTCGCTTAACGTATTATTGATCCTAATTCAATTCATAAAAAAAGCCGGAAATAAATTTCCGGCTTTTTTTATGATGGACTATTTCTAGTTTAGTATTTGTTGAATGATGGACTCTACACTTAAGCCTTCAGCTTCAGCCTTATAATTTCTGATAATACGATGGCGAAGAATAGCAACGGCTACAGCATTAACATCTTCAATGTCGGGAGAATATCGACCTCTAATAGCTGCATGACATTTAGCTCCCAAAACAAGGAATTGAGAAGCACGTGGACCAGCACCCCAAGCAAGATATTTTTTCACTACTTCGGGAGCATGTTCTGAGTTAGGACGTGTCTTAACAGCCAATTTTACTGCATATTCCAATACTTTATCTGTTACAGGAACTCGTCTTACTAAGTCTTGATAAAACAGAATTTCTTCGGCAGAAAGAATGGATTTAAGTTCAACTTTCGTGTCAGAAGTGGTGCTTTTCACCACCAATAATTCGTCTTCATACTTAGGATAATCGACCCAAATATTGAACATAAAACGGTCAAGTTGCGCTTCTGGAAGTGGATATGTACCTTCTTGTTCAATTGGATTTTGAGTAGCTAAAACAAAGAAAGGTTGATCTAATTCGTATCGTTTACCTGCAGCAGTGATCGCTTTCTCCTGCATTGCTTCTAAGAGCGCAGCTTGAGTTTTAGGAGGAGTTCGGTTAATCTCATCGGCCAAAATAATGTTGGCAAAAAGAGGCCCTTTGATAAAACGAAAATGTCTGTCTTCGTCTAGAATCTCAGTACCAACGATATCAGAAGGCATCAAATCGGGAGTGAATTGAATCCGGTTATAATCAAGCCCAAGAACTCTAGAGATTGTTGTAACAAGCAATGTTTTAGCTAGTCCGGGTACACCAACGAGTAAACAATGTCCTTTGCTGAATATGGAAATGATAACGTCTTTAACAACATCCTCTTGGCCAATTACCACTTTCCCGATCTCAGCATCCAGGCGTTGGTATGCGTCTTTGAGACTATCAATTGCTTCTACGTCGGAATTGAATTTTTGCATGAAAAGAATTAATTAGTTAGTTGTTCCAAGTGTTCTGGAAATGGCAATTTGAGAATTCAGCATCAATTTTAATGAAAAATGATTGACGTTTTCTTTGAATCCATTCTTGAACAAGCTTCGATTTTTTCTCCGCTTCAGCAGCTTGTTGAATTCGTTGATAATCGTCTTTCAGATTTGCACGATGAGGTTCTGTACGCGCTTTAAGTGAAACTATACGATACGATTCTTTCTTTTCACCAACTCGAACGGTTACAGGATCAGAAAGTTCTCCGATCTTCATTTTATCTACCACAAAGAAGATGCTTTGATCCATTTGAGAAACTTCAAACCAGGTTGAACCTGAGTTTGGATTAATCATAAGACCTCCATTATTTTTGGTATCAGCATCATCTGAATACTTTAAAGCTGCTTCCTCAAATGAAATTCTACCTAAACGAATCGCTTGAGAAATACTATCCAACTTAACACGAGCAACATCTAGATCAGAAGCGGATGCTTTGGGAGAGATTAGAATGTGTCGAACATTTATGGTCTCCCCTCTTCGTTCAATTAATTGTATGATATGAAATCCGAACATGGTTTCAACAATCTCCGATATCTCCTTTCCTTTTAATGAAAAAGCTACAGCTTCGAATTCAGGAACAAGATCACCTCGGTTAACGAAACCTAATTCACCTCCTTTAGCTGCAGAAACAACATCTTCAGAATAAAAAGCAGCCATTGAAGCGAAAGAACGACCATCAACGATTTTTTGTCGAATCTCTTGTAATTCCTTGCGAACACGCTCTCTTTCAACTTGATTGATTGGTGGTTTCTTTAAGATTTGAGCTACCTGAATTTCACTTTCGATGAACGGAACGCTGTCTTTAGGAATTGCATCGTAATAGGCTCTTACTTCAGCGGGTGACACTTTCACATCGCCTGCAATTTTACCTTGCATTTGCTGCACAACTAATTGATCGCGAATACGCTCTCTGAAATCATCCTTAATCTGGACTATTGATTTTCCTAAGTATGCTTCTAACTTTTCGACTGATCCAATTTGACCAACGAAATACCGTATCTTCTTATTCAATTCTCCATCTACTTGATCGTCTGAAACAACAACACTATCCTTTTCAGCTTGATTAAGTAGTAGTTTCTGAATGATCATATCTTCGAGAATGTTGCAACGAAGGTATGGGTCAGGATTTCCCGATTGTTGCTCTACTTGCAAGGCTTGAGCTTCAATATCAGAAAGGAGTATTGCTTTGTCGCCAACAACAGCAACAATTTTATCGATTGTTTCAGATTGAGCGAACAGACTGCCCGAATTTAAACACACGAGGATAAGAAAGAGGATTCTATTTACCTGCATTCGGACGTTCAATATTATTTTCATTCATGGCATCGTTATAGGCATCTTGCTGCATTTGTTCAATTAGCCTGATTTTGCGTTTATTAAGAATAATATTTCGGATATTATCCTTTTCAAAACTAAGAGGAGCATTACTGTCTTTCACCATAAAACCGGTAATGGCAACAAGGTAGTGGTATTCCTTATCATCTAGTTCTAATAAACGTCTGTTGCTAGAAAAATCTGAATTGGAATAATTTCCCATTGGAATTTCCTTGATTACATCGTCTAATAATAACCAGTTAGAATCATCTAGCAGGAAATTAACGGCATAGAGATTTGCAAATTGCTCCAGTTTATTTTTATCGTCTTTGTTTGATGAAAGAAACCATTTTCTGGCCTTATCAACGTTAGGAGTTTTAAGAGGTAGTTTGAGGTATTTTAAACGTATAATGTTACTTCTCAATTCAAAATTTGCTGCATTTTCCTGATAATACTTTTCAATTTCAGCATTAGATACCGTTGTATCAAGCTTTTGGCGTATTAATTCTCGTTCATAAGCGAAAATTATTAATGAAGCTCGATAATCTTCTAATTGCTGAGTAACATCCTTTTGGTTATCGGTTAAATTATTTTCGGCACGTTGAAGAACAACGTTTTTCTTAATCCATTGTTCGATGTAATCGTTTGCAAAAGTTGCACTATCTTTTTTGGAAAGCCCATAAGGCAAAGCGGCTTGCAGTTCTTTCAAGCTTAAGTACTTATCATTAACTCGTGCAACCATGTTATCCTCCTTATTATCTCCTCCGCAGGAAGAGATAGTAAACAGAACGAAACACATGCAAATTAATCTAAGCAGAATCATGAAAGTGTGTATGCGTCGGGAGAAAATCAAACGGCCCGTTCAGGTTAATCTACCAAAACGGGCCGAAATGAAATCAATTAATTATTTAATGGAATTAAAAACATCCTGCTTAACATCAACAGCGTATTTAGCTTTCAATTCTTTTATCCATTCTTGTTCTAGGTATGTTTGATAATCGGCTGTAATCATACCACGAGCTTCTTGAAGCGTTTTAGGAGTTGGCTCAACAACTTTAGTAATCTCAACAAAAGTTACAGAACCATCCGCATTGATCTTATCAGGTGATATTCCAACAGTCCAACTAACTGCATCGATAACTTCATTGTCGCCTTTAGAGAAAATACCTTTTTCGGTTTGGAGATTCAATTGAGAAGACTTGTTAATCTTCGTAGAAATCTCTTCGATACTTGTACCTTTTTTCATGCGTTTTTCTACCAGTTTACGAGTTGCTTTAGCAGTAGCTACATCTTTAGATTTGTAAACTACAGCTTCAACTCGATCGCTCCACATGTATTTCCCCTTATTTTGAGCATGAAAATTCTCAAGTCCTACTGTGTCTTTAAGAGCTTTTGACCAAACATTTTCGTCGGTAATTTCGAATAACAAAATTCCATCCCGGTATTCTTGCATTAACATGCGGAACTCAGGATATTTTTGTTCTAAACGGGCATCTTCGTATGCAATGATTTTTTCATTTCTGAAGTAATCATAAGATTTACGAACTAAAGCTTCAACTACACTTTCTTTAGGTTGTTTGCTTTGATTTTGAGCTAAGAATTGCGCAAAATCGTATTGAGTTGTTGTTTCATCCCCCAATTTGAACAGTGGTTTGATCATCGCTTTAGTAGCATCTGATTTCCAATGAGCACTTAAGAAGCTAGTATCGACCTTAGTGATTAGTTCATTAAGAGCTTTAGCATCTTCTGTAAAACCACTTTCCTTTTTAATTCGAAGAATTACAGCATCACGACTCACTTGAGAGCGAGAGTCTTTGCTGATCTTTTGTTTCAATTCAGCTTTTACTTCATCGAACGATTGAACTCCTTTTCTTTCCAATCGTTTAACGATATGCCAACCATATTGAGTTTTAAAAGGTTCGCTTACTTCATTATCATTTTTTAAATCGAAAGCTACTTTCTCAAATTCAGGAACCATTTTACCAGTACCAAACCAAGGTAGTTGTCCACCATTTTTTCCTGAAGTTCTGTCATCAGAAAACTGAGAGGCTAATTGTCCGAAATCTTCTCCTTTTTTAATTCGTTCGGAGATTTCATCCATTTTCTTTTTGTTTGCTGCAACTACAGAATCTTTAGCATTCTCAGGGGTTTTCACCATGATGTGAGCAACATGAACTTGACCTTGAGCATCACGAACATTTGTCACTTTAAGAATGTGGTAACCAAATTTTGTACGAACTGGCATTGATACTTCTCCTACAGGAGTAGTATAAGCTGATGTTTCAAAAGGATAAACCATCATCATGGAAGTAAAATATCCTAAATCACCACCATTTTGTTTGGCTGAAGGATCTTCTGAATTTTGGCTAGCAAGCGTTGCGAAATCCTCTCCTTTAAGAACACGTGCACGAATTGCCATTGCTTTGTTATAGGCGGCTAACGTATCCTTAGGAAGTGGGTCAGCAGGAAGACTAATAAGGATATGACTTGCTCTGACATCTTTTTTCATGCGATCGTATGCTTCTTGAATAAGCTTATCGTTCACATTTTTATCTGTCAAATAAGGAGTTGCTAATTGGCGTCGATAGCCTTTTAATTCATTAATAAAAGCTTGCGCGGTGTCTTTACCTACTGCTTTTGCAGCTTTTACTTTTAATTTAAAGTTTATAAATAACTGAAGATATTCTTCCAGAGCTTTCCGGTCGGAGCTTGTTTCTTTCGAGTTATTTTTTCTGTAGATACTTTCAAATTCTCCTCGTGTAACGGGATCCCCACCAACAATTAGTAAAACAGGATCTTCAATAACAGGAGTTGAACTAACAACCGGAACAGCAGCTGCCGGTAAAGAGGTAGAAGTAACCTTTTTTTTCACGGCAGTTTGTCCAAAAGCCAGTGAACCTGAAAGGATACAGGTTGCCAATAAAATCTTGTTTCTCTGCATTTTATTTGTTCTTACGTAATAGAGCCTGCGAAAATAGTCGAATACTCAGATAAATCAAAGGATACAATCTTATATAGACAGGTGTAGTAATTTAGGATGATTTTAAGATATATTTGCACGAAACAGGCCCTCTATATCGTGGAATCTAAGGAGAAAATACTTGATTTTACAGAAAAACTACCCAACCGGGAAGGTTCTGCTGAACAGGAAAGGAATAACCGAATCATTAATTCGGCTGTTGCCTATATGGCTGCATTCTCCATTGCATACGTGAGTTTCAACGTTGTTACTTCACTTTTTGCGAAGCGATTCCACCTCTTCTACAAACTGTTTTTCTTCAAAGTTGAATTCACACAGAATTACGATTTGTGGACAATTGAGTCGGTATTGAAGACTTTTATTTCTGGTCCTACTTTTTGCTTGATAGCAGGAGTTCTAGCTTTACTAATTCAAAAGTTTTATCGAAAACGCCCCGGTATTTTAAAAACATTTTGGTTGTGGCTTGGTCTTCACTACCTGAACTTTTTCTGTACCGAATTGGTTCTAATGCCTATTAAGAATACTGGTTCGCAAGGAATTAATGCTAGTTATTTAGGAATTGTAGCTGATTACCTTTATTGGGAAGATTTCGCCAAGCTTATTGCGTCAATTTTAGCAACTCTAATGCTCATTTTCATTGGAGCAATAACCGCTAAATCATTTATTCAGATCACTAATAGTACTCAACACGTTTTCAAAAACGAAAACAGAATTATTTATTTATTCCAAACCGTATTATTACCTTATTTAATTTGCTCTGGAATAGCATTAATCTATTTCTCCGATGGTTCCTTTATTTTGAATTTAGGATTAGTCTTCACCATGTTTGTGGTAGTGGTATCGATTTTCATTAATGCCATGAAGAATAAGATGATCATGATTTACAGGTTGCCCGAATCAGGTATGATTGAGAACCGATTTCTGATCATATTAGCATCAACCCTTATTCTGATGAAGATTCTTCTGAATAACGGAATTATGTTCTAGGCGGATTTATCGCCTTGAATAATTCGGAGCTTCACGCGTAATATTTACATCATGTGGATGCGATTCTCGCACACCTGCTGCTGTGATACGAATGAGTTTCTTAGTTTGTAAGACTTGAATGTTTTGTGCACCGCAGTATCCCATTCCAGCTCTTAATCCACCAATCATTTGATATAATACTTCCGACAATGTTCCTTTAAAAGGCACTTGCCCAACGATACCTTCTGGAACTAGTTTCTTAATATCATCCTCGGCATCTTGAAAATATCGGTCTTTGGAACCTGTTTGCATAGCTTCAATTGAACCCATGCCTCGGTAAGACTTGAATTTTCGTCCTTCGAAAATGATTGTTTCTCCTGGAGATTCTTCTACACCAGCGAATAAAGAACCAGCCATGATGGTAGATGCTCCGGCAGCAATTGCTTTAGCAATATCACCCGAAAAACGAATTCCGCCATCAGCAATAACAGGAACACCCGTGCCTTGAAGCTCACGTGCTACATCCATAACAGCAGTTAATTGAGGAACTCCAACACCTGCTATCACACGAGTAGTGCAAATAGAACCTGGTCCAATTCCAACTTTTACCGCATCAGCACCTGCTTCAACCAACATTCTAGCGGCAGCGGCAGTTGCGATATTACCTACTACAACTTGAAGATTAGGAAAAGCGGCCTTTACTTCTTTCAATTTTTCGATAACACCTTTGGAATGCCCGTGTGCCGTATCGATAATAACAGCATCTGCACCAGCTTTGACAAGGGCAGAAACTCGCTCTAATGTATCGCCTGTAACTCCTACTGCTGCGGCAACTCGTAATCGACCAAAATCATCTTTACATGCGTTAGGTCGAAGTCGGTTTTTAATAATGTCTTTGTAGGTAATTAATCCGACCAATCGATAATCCTGATCAACAACGGGTAGTTTTTCAATTTTATAATCCTGTAAAAGGATTTCAGCTTTTGCTAAATCGGTTTTAGTCGTAGTGATGAGGTTTTCTTTGGTCATCACTTCTTTCACTGGTTTATCGAAACGTTTTTCGAACCGAAGATCTCGGTTGGTGATAATTCCGACTAGTTTTCGATTATCATCGACAACTGGAATACCACCGATTTTATTTTCCTTCATTAACTGAAGTGCATCTGCAACAACGGCATTTTCATGTAAAACAACTGGATCGATAATCATCCCACTTTCGGAACGCTTCACCTTTTTCACTTCAGCAGCCTGTAGAGCAATGCTCATGTTTTTATGCAAAACGCCTATTCCTCCTTCCTGAGCTATAGCAATCGCTAAAGCTGATTCGGTAACAGTATCCATAGCAGCAGAAACGATTGGAACGTTTAGCTTTATGGATTTAGTAAAATGAGTGCTGATATCAGTTTCTCGAGGAAGTACTTCCGAATAATCTGGAATTAAAAGTACGTCGTCGTATGTTAAACCTTCCGCGAATTTTGAATGGTGTTCCATGGCAACCGGGTGAACGGGCTTAGTCCCGAATTGCGCGCAAATGTAGGAATTTTAACTGCCTGAATTATTCCGAAATATTAAATTAATAATACACTTCCGTCAATTCTATTTCTTGCCAAACTTCAAGAGTGCTATAAAAGAAACGCTGCAACCTAACGCTTACATCCTTCATTTGAATGATGGTAAGCAATCCCGGCAGCAGCGTTTTGTGATAAACTAATAGATTATTTTTTTCCGACAACCAATTCAAGTAAATCGTCTTCTTGTAACCACGTTTTAGCGAGTTCCTGCAACTTATGAGGACTCACAGCACGAATGGCGGCGGTATATTGCTGGTAATAATCGTTGCCAACACCATACAAATGAAGATTCTTGAATCGCTCCATGCGTTCAAACGGTCCTTCAAAACTTTTCAATAAAGAGCCTAAGAGATAATTCTTCACCAAATCGAGCTCTTCATTGCTTACCAATTCATCACGAAGCGTGCGTATTTCCTTATAAATCTCATCGAGTGCAGCTGAACAAACATCAGATCCAACTTCGGTGCTGATATAGAAATAGCTATCCGAACGATAGGGCATCACACCTGCACCAATTCCGTATGTATAGCCTTTGTCTTCTCGGATATTGGTCATTAATCGTGAACCAAAATAGCCACCTAATATGGTTGTTAGCACTTTCATGGCGAAATAATCCGGATTGCTTTTTGGAAACATTCGTCTTCCGATACGAATAGCAGATTGAATTGCATCTTCTTTTGGAATGAATTGTTTCCGTTCAGAAAATGTTACGGGAGTAGCGAGTGCTAATGCCGGCAAGAATTTACCGTCACCTTTTAATTGACCAAACGTGGATTCCAATAATTGATGAATGGAATCATCCATTTTTCCACTCACAAACAATTTAGCTGCAGTTGGAGCATATTGATTTTGATAGAAATGGATTAACTCATTTCGTTGCATAGCGCGATAATCATTCACATCGAATGAAGTTCCATAAGGAGTTTCTGCATAAAGCAGTTCTTGAAAACGCTTACCCGCTACAAATCCAACTTTGCCAAGATTAACCGTGTATTTCTGAATTCGGTTGGAGCGCATAATTTCCCATTCTTCTTCGGGGAAGGTGGAATTCATCAAGATATCTTCCACTACAGGAAGTGTTTTCGCTAAGTGCTTATTGAGCGAATACAATGTGATACCTGAGAAATCTTTATCAATATCGAGTTCTAGAAAAGCACCATAATCATCCACATCATTGGCAATTTGTGCAGCATTCCTTTGGTGTGTTCCTTCCTGAAGCATAGATGCTGTAAAAGAGGGAATTAAGGAATTGCTATAACGTGATGTACCCGCAGCAAATAGCAATTCAACTTTGAGCACTTCTTGAGAACCCGCCGACAAACTATACACTTCCATTCCATTGGAAAGCGAGAATTGTTCAGGGAACTGCGGATTTACCGTATCTATTGGATGTGTGGCAGGAGCTGTTAAACGATCAGGCTGTATCATTCGGCACGGAGATAATAAAGGGTAGAACAATTTTCTTCACGCAAAATGCTCTTGGCAGCTTGCATCACATCAGTAACAGTAACCGCTTGCAAACGTGCAATCTCGGTATTCACCATTTCAATATCACCCAACAATTCGCCAAATGCTAAATTCATGGCCTTATTGAGCACACTCACTTCCCCAAAAACATGGGTACTTTCTGCTTTATTTTTCACTTTGCTTAATTCCTGCTCCGAGATTCCTTCATTCAGCAATCGTGAAATCTCCGATTGAATTCCAGCTTCTGCCTCTTCTGGTTTCACTCCATTTCGAAGTCGCCCAGAAATCACAAACAAGCCTTTTTCAAAACTTCCACTTACATGAGCCGACAAATCGGTAAACAGCTGACGGTCTTTCACCAAAGCATTGTAGAAACGGGAAGATTGACCACGTCCCAGCACATCCGAAAGTAAATCTTGAGCATGGTATTCTTTGTCCATACGTGCCGCCATGTGATATACTTTATGAATCGCATCCGAAGGCACATCGCGATGAACAGTGCTTCGACGAGGTTCAGTTTGTTCAGGCTCAACGATGGTTTTACGTTCAGGTCTTTTGCCAGAAGGAATTGGAGCAAACCACTTTTCAGCTAGACGTTTCACATCATCATGCTTAACATTTCCAGCTACTACCATAATGGCATTAGATGGCAAATAGAAACGATGAAAAAACGCCTTCACATCTTCCATGGTAGCATCTTCAATATGCTTTATTTCCTTCCCAATTGTAGCCCAACGATAAGGATGCACGTGATAAGCTAAGGGGCGTAAAAGCAACCATTCATCCCCATAAGGCTGATTTAAATAACGTTGCTTGAATTCTTCAATCACCACACTACGTTGCACTTCCAAACTTTTTTCTGAAAAGGCTAGACTGAGCATACGATCGGATTCTAACCAAAATCCAGTTTCTAAGTTTTGAGCTGGAAGGGTGAGGTAATAATTGGTGATGTCATTATTGGTGAATGCATTGTTTTCACCACCGGCTTCCTGCAAAGGTGTGTCGTAGCTTGGAATGTTGATCGAACCACCAAACATGAGATGCTCAAATAAATGAGCAAATCCGGTTTGTTCAGGAGATTCATCCCTTGCACCTACATCGTAGAGGATATTTATGCAAGCCAATGGCGTGGAAGGATCTTCATGAACAATGACTTTTAGCCCATTGTCGAGCGTAAAACGAGTATATGAAATCATGGGGCGAATATACTGCTTGTTACTAGTGATGCTGGAGTTAGAAAAAATTGATTCCAAGATTTATTCAATCTACTAACCATTAACTGTGAAAGAAGGTTCAATGGATTATCTTTGGGGCATTATGCAAGCAACTATAGAACAAGCCTGGGAAAACAGGGAATTACTGAAAGACACTGCTGTACAGAAAGTCATCCGTCAAGTAATTGAAGAAATAGACAAAGGTCGATTACGTGTGGCTGAACCTTCAGGAGATTCTTGGAAAGTAAACGATTGGGTAAAAAAAGCGGTAATCCTGTATTTCCCTATCCAGCAAATGAAAACCATAGAACTCGGACCATTCGAGTTTCACGATAAAATGCAACTTAAGACTGGCTATGCTGCTTTAGGAGTTCGTGTAGTTCCGCATGCAGTTGCTCGTTACGGAAGCTTCATCGCTCCAGGAACGATTTTAATGCCCTCGTATGTGAATATTGGAGCATATGTAGATGAAGGAACTATGGTTGATACTTGGGCTACTGTTGGTTCATGTGCTCAAATTGGGAAGAATGTTCACTTGAGTGGTGGAGTTGGAATTGGAGGAGTATTAGAACCAGTTCAGGCTAGTCCAGTTATCATTGAAGATGGCTGTTTTATTGGCTCGCGTTGTATTGTTGTAGAAGGCGTGCATGTTGGGAAAGAAGCTGTTTTAGGTGCGAATGTAGTTATCACGCAAAGCACTAAAATTATTGACGTTACCGGTGAGAAACCAATTGAATATAAGGGACATGTTCCTGCGAGATCTGTGGTTATTCCGGGCTCTTATACTAAGTCATTTCCTGCAGGCGATTTTCAAGTTCCTTGTGCCTTAATTATTGGACAACGAAAAGCATCAACCGATTTAAAAACATCGCTCAATGATGCTCTTCGCGAGCATAGTGTTGCTGTTTAAGAGAAGCTTTGAAAAAGATCCTGATTATTCAAACGGCATTTATTGGTGATGTGATTTTAGCCACACCCATTTTGGAAGCATTATACACTGCTTATCCAGATGCGAAGATTGACATGGTGGTTAGGAAAGGAAATCAAGCCTTATTTAAAGGCCATCCTTTTTTAAAAACTGCCTTTGTTTGGGATAAAGAAGGAGGGAAATACAAGAATTTATTGTTGATTTTAATTGCTATTCGTCGGCAGAAATACGACTTAGTAATTAATTGTCAACGCTTTGCTGCATCTGGATTTCTAACTGGTTTTTCGGGAGCTAAAAAGACAATTGGTTTCGATAAAAATCCTTTTTCGTTTCGATTTACTCATAAAATCAAACATGAAATTGGGAATGGATTGCATGAATGTGAGCGTAATCTCAAACTTCTCAGTCCCTTAGGAATAACTGGAAATAAACAACCCCGATTGTATCCTGCCGCCTTAGAAAACAAACCTAGTCAGCCGTATGTGTGTTTAGCACCAGCATCGGTATGGTTTACGAAACAGTGGCCTGAACATAAATGGCTAGAGTTGATTGAAACTATACCAGCAAACCTGGACGTTTTTTTAACGGGCGGTCCATCTGATCGGGATTTATGCAATCGAATACTTGAAAAAAGTTCAAGAAAAAATCTGATTTCTGTTTGTGGGGAGATGAGTTTACTGGATTCGGCAGCCTTAATGAAAGGTGCTCAAATGAACTATGTGAACGATTCTGCACCGATGCATTTATGTTCCGCGGTAGATGCGCCAGTAACAGCAATATTCTGTAGCACAGTGCCTTCATTTGGCTTTGGTCCTTTGTCAAGCATTTCGCGGGTTGTTGAAACGGAGGAGAAATTATCCTGTCGGCCATGTGGATTACATGGATTTAAAGCCTGTCCGAAAGGTCACTTTAAATGTGCCGAAGGAATATCTGCTGAAAAAGTGCTTGGTAACTGAGCAGTAATTACTGGATAAAAAACCTAATTTGCGCCCGTTTTGGCGACAATAAACCTTACCGGACCTGTATTTGAGCTTCTCCGAAAATCGGTTTCAGAACTCGATGTGCGAGCTTTTGTTATTGGTGGATATGTGCGTGATGAACTCTTGGGACGACCATGCAAAGACATTGATGTGGTTGTTGAGGGCAGTGGAATTGACTTAGCTAAAAAAGTGGCAGCTAAGATTGGTAAAGGCGCACACGTGAATATCTTCAAGAATTTCGGAACAGCGATGATTCATTTTGAGGATCTCGAATTGGAATTTGTTGGGGCACGAAAAGAGTCTTATCGGAATGATTCGCGCAAGCCGATTGTAGAAGATGGAACGATTCAAGAAGATCAAGAACGAAGAGATTTCACGATTAATGCACTAGCTATTGCGCTTCATTCAACAAGTAATGAAGTAATTGATCCTTTTTCAGGTTTAGAAGATCTTCGAAATGGGATTTTGCGAACACCATTAGCTCCCGACCAAACTTATAGCGACGATCCTTTGCGGATGATGCGTGCGATTCGCTTTGCTTCGCAATTAGGATTTGAAATTGAAAAAGATTCCCTCGCTTCTATTAGTAGAAATAAAGATAGAATACGCATAGTTTCTAAAGAACGAATTGCTGAGGAACTCAATAAAATAGTATTGTCACCCGTCCCTTCGGTTGGTTTCAAACATTTGTTTGATACGGGTTTACTTCAATTGATTTTCCCTGAAATGGCAGCCTTATATGGCGTTGATGTTATTCATGGGAAGGCACACAAGGACAATTTTTACCATACTTTACAAGTGCTTGATAACATCAGTGAGCATACTGATAATTTATGGCTACGCTGGTCTGCAATCTTGCACGACATTGCCAAGCCAGCTACCAAGCGATTTGAACCAGAACATGGTTGGACATTTCATGGGCATGAAGATAAAGGTGCTCGAATGGTACCCAACATTTTCAGGAATTTGAAATTACCTCAGAATGAGAAAATGAAGTACGTACAGAAATTGGTGCAACTTCATTTACGTCCAATCGTACTGAGCAAGGAAACTGTAACCGACTCAGCTGTAAGAAGGCTATTGTTTGAAGCTGGGGATGAAATTGATGACTTGATGATTTTATGTCAAGCAGATATTACCTCAAAAAACAAAGAGAAGGTAAAGCGGTATTTGGCTAACTTTGAAATCGTCAAGAAAAAACTACTCGAGATAGAGGAAAAAGACCGCTTACGGAACTGGCAACCACCTGTAAGTGGAATTGATATTATGGAAACATTTGGAATAGGTCCGGGAATTATGATTGGTCAATTAAAAAGCACAATTCGCGAAGCTATTCTTGAAGGAGATATTCAAAACTGTTTTCCAGAAGCTTATCAATTCATGTTAAAAGAAGGAGAAAAACTAGGTTTAACACCCGTTCGAATTCTTACTGAATCTATCTCTGAAATTGAATAATTACGTATGAGCATACTCCGTTTTCGCGTCACTTTTGATGATTACGATGATATTCATCGTGATATAGATTTACAAGTTGATCACAGTTTTGCTGATTTCTTTTTTGAAATCTTGAAATCAATTGGTTTTGATTCTAAGCATGAAGGTGAATTTTTCCTAGCTGATCATAATTGGCGTAAAGGAGAATCCATAGGGAAAATTAGTGGCGAAGATCAAGTCTCTTTGAAAAAGGTCGATTTGGTAGATCACATCGATGATCCACATCAAAAATTCCTTTTTATCTATGACCAAGAAGTTCGTTGGTCATTCAATATTGAATTGATTAAAATCATGGGTTCGCCCGAATACAAAGCTGTTTATCCTAAAGTAGCTAGTTCGGTAGGTGTTCCGCCAGTTCAATACAAGGAAACTTTGATTATTCCAACCCGTGAGCGTCCTTTAGAAGATGGTCGTGGAAGAAAGCCTAAAGCAAAAGTTGAAGAAGATGATGATGATCTTTTATTGATGGCTTTAGCTGGTGCTGTTGATGATGAAGAAGAAACTGAAGAACTTGAAGGAGAAGAAATCGCTTTAAGTGCCGAAGATCTTGAAACAGATACCGAAATAGCCAAACTTGCAGAAGAGTTTAATAACACTACTGAGGTGGATGAGAATGATAGTCAGGCGGATGCTTTTGGAAGTAACGAAGACGATGATGAGTTTGGAGCAGAAGGTGGTGAAGATGATGAATATGGCAGTTATGGAGGTGGCGGAGGCGGAAGTGATTATGATGAATAACTAGTGTGCAAAAGCCATTATTGATCATAATTGGTGGGCCAACCGGATCTGGTAAAACCGACTTGAGTATTCGATTAGCTCAAGAACTCTCCTGTTCAATTATTTCGGCAGATTCACGTCAAGTTTTTAGAGAGTTGGCAATTGGAAGTGCAGCACCCGAACCGGAACAATTGGCGCTTGTAAAACATTACCTGATAGGAAGCAAGTCGATCACAGAGCCTTTCAATGCTGGAATGTTTGAGCAGGAATCGTTGAAACTGTTAGATCAATTCTTTACCGATAATCCAGTACAAATTGTTTGTGGTGGAACGGGTTTATATATAGATGCCTTATTGAATGGATTAGATCAGTTTCCTGACATTGATCCACTCATTCGGGATGAATTAAATACTCAATTACAAGTTGAAGGACTTGAATCTCTTCAAGCTGAGTTGAAAATAAAGGATCCTATTTATTATGATCAGATTGATCAACAGAATCCTCAACGCTTGATTCGTGCATTGGAAATCATTCGAAGTACTGGTCAATTATATAGTTCACTGAGAAAAAACACAAAAACGGAACGGGCATTTGATTCGATTTATTTAGCGACCGATCTACCTCGTGAAGAATTGTATTCGAATATTGAAAAACGAACCGATTCCATGTTAGCGAAAGGTTGGATAAAAGAAACGGAGTTGCTCCTGCCCTATCGACATTTGAATTCTCTCCAAACAGTTGGCTACAAAGAATTATTTCGCTTTTTGGATGGTGAACTTAAATTGGAAGATGCTATAGAACTTATCAAACAGAATACGCGTCGCTATGCAAAACGCCAAGTGACTTGGTTACGAAATAAAGCACAAGTAAATTGGGTGCATCCTCAAACAGATGCAAAAGAACTGATTACTATATATTTGAGTAATAAATTAACTTAAGAGAGCTTTACGCATCATCTTACGTTTCAGAACTGTTTCAATCTCTTGGGCGCGAGGAATAAGAATCTCGTCTTCGACTTTAGCATGTGTAAGTAGATCGATTTCGAAAATCCGTAACTCATAAAATAACGTGGTAATCTGCACTTTGTGATTGTTGGCTTCGGAGTAATTATTCAACCTTCTTCTAATTTCACCCAAATCATCCACCACATGATGATGATCGTTTATGAAATGTGTGATTGCATTCTTTTCGAGTAAGTTAAATAAATTGACGGCAGTCAAATCTTCATCTGCACTTCGAATAAGCTTGAGCACGTATGGAAATAAGTCGCGCTCTTCGATACAGATATGCGCATACATATCACGCTTATAATCTTGGAAATAGTCTTTTAGCAGATAAAGCTGCATATCAAACTTTCCGTAATGGTCAATTAGTAGATCAATAAACTGTTCAATTCGAGGTAAGCGTGAATTGATATAGTATACGTGGGTTTTGATTAAGTACTCAATTAAGGATTCTAGCGGAAGTTGACGAAGTTCTTCTTTAGGAAAGTAGTTGTTTTCTGAAAAAGCTTTCAGCATTTCTAGAAGCAAACCTGCATCAACCTGATCCATTTCACAGGCTTTCTCTAAACTCAAGGTCCACTTGGAATATGAGATACCAAAACGATCTACAACTGAAGCCAGTAGCGGATTGTCTTTCACGATATCTAACAGAATCCTGTCTTTAGTAATTGTCATTCCCCTCGCAATTTGGATAAAGATACTAACATTTATTTCTTAATAAAAACGACAGCGAGTACATTTTTCTTACACTATCGGAAAAATCTTTCCATCCTCAGCAGTATAAACGTTTGGAAATAGAGCTTCAACTTCCAATCTAAGATCTTCAATTTGCCCATACCGGGAAGAGTAATGACCAATAATTAAATGTTTGGCTTCTACTTGATTAGCTGTATTTGCAGCCTGAATAGTAGTACTATGAAAGGTGTCAATTGCTCTATTTTCTAATTCGTTTAAGAAAGTAGCTTCGTGATATAACCAGTCTACTCCTTGAATAAAAGATGCTAATCTAATATCAGGAGCAGTATCGGAACAAAATGCGTAACTAACCGATGGAGACGGAGGAAAAGTTAGGTCGCTGTTGGGAATTATCTGTCCATTCTCTTTTACATAATCTGCACCCGCTTTTATCGCTTTCATTTGACCAATTGGAACTTGAAGTTGTGTTATTACATCACGACGAATATTACGTGGGCGTTGCTTCTCCTTAAATAAAAAGCCTGTACAGGGAATTCGGTGATTTAATGGGAATGAATGAATAGTAAATGTAGAAGTGTCGACTAGGAGTTCTTTTTGATCCGGATTAGTTGGAATGAATTCGAGAGGATATTTGAGTTCTGTTTCTGATGCAGCAAAAATCTGTTCAAGAATACCTGCTAATGCAGGAGGTCCGAAGAGAGTCAATTTATTCCTTCTTCCCATAAGGTGCATGGTTGAAAGAAGTCCGGGCAATCCAAAAAAATGATCTCCATGGAGATGTGAAATAAAAATTGCCTTGAGCTTATTTATCTTCAGTCGAAGCTTAAGCATCTGTAATTGAGCGCCTTCGCCACAGTCTATCAAGAACTCACTTGACCCAATTCGAATATGTTGCGCAGTTGGATTTCGCGAAAGTGTTGGTGTAGCAGAGCCACAACCGAGTATGGTAAGTTCGAAAGACATCTATGAAACGAAATACAGGAATTATTTCGGCAATAAAAAACCCTGTCCGAATTAACAGACAGGGTTATAAAATAGTTTGAATGACTTAGTTTTGAGAAACGGTCATTTTACGAGTCACTGATTTTTTACCATCGCTGATTGTGTAGAAATAAATTCCTGGCACCAGTTGATCAGCTTGAATAGTGATTGCATTTTGACCACGATCAGCTTTAACCGTGCGTGACAGAACTTGCTTCCCAACCATGTTACGAACATCTAAAGAAATATCTTTACGGCTAGCGGAAGAGAAACGGATTTCGGTAGAATTAGAGAAAGGGTTAGGATAATTTCCTTGAATCTCAAATGCTGCATTATCAATTTCGATGGTAGCAAGAGGTAGACAACCTGAAGCAGAACTTGGACGAACCTTAACTACATATCCAGAAACAGGAATAGCCTGAATACCAGGTATAGTAGTAATTTGAGAAAGCCATTTACCAGCCAATACGAAATTAGCTAATGTATTATCTGTTGAATTTATCTTCGCATCAACTGTAACAACTAATGGAAAATCGGCTCCATTAGGATTTGTGTCGATGATGCTTTGAACAGCAGATTGACTAGCAAGGAGCGACATACAACCTTGAACAGAAATATAATCAGGTACAGTGCCTTCATTATTCCAAGAAGCAGCATTTGGGATGTAACTAAAGCCTGTAGGCAAACCTGTTACACCATTTACTCTAAAAGCCTCTATATATGCAGTTACATTACCGAAGCCAGTTACGCTAACTGTTGTATCTGTTAATGTTTTAATATCAATAACAGTGTTATAACCACCAGCTTCGTCAGCAAATGCACATGGAAGATTGGTGATCGTATCAGGCCAGATTCCAAATGTTGAATCGTTATAAAGCGGATCGGGATTACACTGAGCAGATGCGATTCCATGTAGAGAAAGCACTGCAAAAGCAGCTAGAATGTAGCGTTTTAGCATAGATTGGGTATTATTCGTTATTCAGATCTTTTTCAATGGATTCCATAAACAAATAGTCGATTGCTTCGCTCACTGTGGGCACAATGTGAAGAACCGGATCTAATTGAGAAATGGTAATAAGTTTGCGAACGGATGGTTGTAGACCAACTAAAACCAATGTGCCATTTTCGTTTTTGCACAATCTGTTTCCTACTAAAACGGAAGATAGTCCAGATGAATCGCAATAGCGAGTATTAGTCAAATCAAGAATAATATTCACTACTCCATCTTTGTTTAACATGAGTAAATCGGACTTCAAATCAGGTGCGATTGTACTGTCGAGCTTTTCAGCTAGAACTCTCAGAATGGTATAATGCTCTGTTTTTTCGTGAGCGAATTGCATACTCTATAACATTTGTTCAAACCTACGTAAAAGGATTGAATGCTACAATGCTTCTTACATTTCATTAAAAAGATGAAAAAACGAATTATTCGTTGCGATTGGCAAGTAAGTAAAGTGCTGCCATACGAACAGCAACTCCATTCTCAACTTGCTGAAGAATAATCGAATGCGAGCTATCAGCAACATCCGAAGTAATCTCCACTCCCCTATTAATTGGACCGGGATGCATGATTACAATTTCTTTATTTAGGTTGTCGAGTAGCTCTTTATTCAAGCCATAAAGCATCGCATACTCCCTTAAAGAGGGGAAATATTGGATATCCTGACGTTCGAGTTGAATACGCAGCATGTTTGCAACATCACACCATTCAAGTGTTTTTTTTAGATCCGATTCTACACGAACACCTAAAGATTGGATATCACGAGGGATTAAAGTAGGAGGACCACAAACTACTACTTCGGCGCCCATCTTTTGGAGGCAAAAAATATTCGAAAGTGCTACACGAGAATGAAGAATATCACCAATAATAGCAACCTTCTTTCCTTCAATTCCTCCCAATTTCCGACGAATGGAAAATGCATCTAATAATGCTTGAGTAGGATGCTCATGTGCACCATCTCCAGCATTGATTATTTTGGCATTCACATGTTTAGATAGAAAGTGAGCAGCTCCTGCTTTGGGATGACGCATAACAACCATATCTACTTTCATAGCTAAGATGTTATTCACCGTGTCGATAAGCGTTTCGCCCTTACTTACAGATGAAGAAGAGGCACTAAAATTTATAACATCAGCAGAAAGACGTTTTTCTGCTAATTCAAAGGATAAACGTGTACGAGTTGAGTTCTCAAAAAATAGATTGACAATCGTGATATCCCGAAGTGAAGGAACCTTCTTAATTGGGCGGTTGATTACATCCAGAAAATTGTCAGCAGTATGCAAAATGAGTTCAATATCTTCTTTTTGAAGGTATTTTATTCCAAGCAAGTGGCGGACGCTCAACATAGTCAGGATTCCTTGTTTTTAAGTAAGACTTCTGCATGCGTTTCTTCCGAATTCCAATTAAGTACTACTTGTTCAGAGAAAATGGCATCAACTGTAAGTCCGGTATAATCGGGTTGAACTGGTACATGGCGACTTAAGCGACGATCTACCAGTACAAGTAATTCTACATTTGCCGGTCTTCCGAAATGTTGAAGTGCATCTAAAGCGGCACGAATGGAGCGACCGGTAAAAAGTACATCATCGATTAGAACTACTTTTTTTCCTTCCACCACAAAATCGATAGAAGTACTAGCAGGAACTAATGGTTTGATTCGAAAATCGTCGCGAAAAAAGGTCGTATCTAATTCTCCGTAAATCAGTGATTTCCCGAGCAGTTTACCGAGTTCATTTCGAATACATCGGGAAAGAAGAATGCCTCGTGGTTGAAGACCAATGATGACAGTGTTTTCGAACTTATCGTGATTTTCGATGAGTTGATAACAAAGGCGTTTTAAAGTAAGCTGGAAGCGTTGATGATCAAGAATGATCCGATGCGACATGCTGATATTGCTTGCGTCAAATATAGCGTATTCCACCTTTTATTAATCAGTTGTTATTTGATTTTCGTGATAAGGCAAAAAAAAACGTCCATCGGTTAGGATGGACGTTTCGATATAGTTTGAAATCAAAAATTAGTCTTTCGATTTTTTAGCAGCAGCTTTTTTCTCGCTTTGCTCTAAATCAGACTTCAAATTAGCTAATACGTCAAGATCTCCAAGAGTTGATTTTTCTTGGCTATCTTTTACTTTACGCATTGCTTTTTTGGTATCGTCAGCACGACTTTCTTTCGTTTCAGTTTTCTCTTCACGAGCACCAGCTTTCTCTTCTTCGTGTGTACGAGCGTGAGAAACGATGATTTTTTTGCTGTCTTTAGCGAATTCAATCACTTTGAAATCAAGTGTTTCTTCCGCTTTAGCAACAGAACCATCAGCTTTAGCAAGGTGTTTATTTGGAGCGAAACCTTCTACACCATAAGGAAGAGCAACAACTCCACCTTTATCGTTCATAGAAGTGATTGTTCCTTGGTGTACTGAACCTTCTGTGAAGATAGTTTCGAATACATCCCATGGATTTTCTTCCAATTGTTTGTGACCTAAGCTTAAGCGGCGATTTTCTTTATCGGTATCCAAAACAACCACATCAATGTCTTCACCGATTTTAGTGAATTCACTAGGGTGCTTGATTTTTTTGCTCCAGCTCAAATCAGAGATGTGAATTAAGCCATCAACACCTTCTTCCAATTCTACAAACACACCGAAGTTGGTGAAGTTGCGAACTTTAGCAGAGTGCTTAGAGTTAACTGGATATTTAGTTTCGATATCAGCCCAAGGATCAGGCATCAATTGTTTAATACCCAATGACATTTTACGCTCTTCGCGATCAAGGCTAAGGATGATACATTCTACTTCATCACCAACTTTCAAGAAATCTTGAGCAGAACGTAAATGTTGTGACCAAGACATTTCAGAAACGTGAACTAGACCTTCGAAGCCTGGCTCGATTTCAACGAATGCGCCGTAATCAGCAAGAACTACAACTTTACCTTTTACTTTATCGCCTACGTTCAAGTTAGCATCAACTTTATCCCAAGGATGTGAAGTCAATTGTTTCAAGCCAAGAGCGATACGTTTTTTACCTTCGTCGAAGTCAAGGATAACCACCTGAATTTTCTCGTCAAGCTTAACGATTTCTTCTGGGTGATTGATACGACCCCAGCTAAGGTCAGTAATGTGGATAAGTCCATCAACACCACCAAGGTCAACGAATACACCGTAAGAAGTAATGTTCTTAACAGTTCCTTCAAGTACTTGACCTTTTTCAAGTTTAGAGATGATTTCAGCTTTTTGTGCTTCAAGTTCTTCCTCGATAAGTGCTTTGTGAGAAACAACCACGTTTTTGAATTCTTTGTTGATTTTCACCACTTTGAATTCCATGGATTTACCCACGTACACATCGTAATCACGAATTGGTTTCACATCGATTTGTGAACCTGGAAGGAAAGCTTCGATACCAAATACGTCAACGATCAAACCACCTTTTGTGCGGCATTTCACGTATCCTTTGATGATCTCGTCGTTTTCTAAAGCTGCGTTAACACGATCCCAAGATTTAAGTGAACGTGCTTTTTTATGAGAAAGAAGAAGCTGTCCGCTTTTGTCTTCTTTTGATTCAATGTACACTTCTAAACGATCACCAACTTTAATTTCTGGATCGTAACGAAGTTCAGATAATGCAACAATACCATCGGATTTGTACCCGATATTAACAACTGCATCTTTTGAAGTCATAGCAACGATAACACCGTCAACAACTTCGTGTTCTGTAATTGAACTTAATGATTTTTCATACAGCGATTCCATGCGCTCGCGCTCAGATTTGCTGTAGTTGCTTGATTTTTTACCTACTGAATCCCAATCGAAATCTAAACTAGAAATAGATTCAATTGGAGTTTTAGAGGCTTTGGACGTTTCAGCAACTGCTGCTGGTGCAGTAGTTTCTGGTGTGTCCTGATTGATTTCTGACATTACGTCAATAATTAAAAAGGTTAAAAGAACTGATGCTCAATGCATCACCCTCGATTTTCGAAGGGCTGCAAAGGTAAAAAATTAATTAGTTGAAAATAAGACGGATTAAAAATTTAGATGAAATTGTATAATACTTCCATCAACCACTGATTGAATGAGTTATGCGCTTTTACTCAATTGATGTAGCCAAGTAGTTGAAGAATCCGAGATAATTTCCTCCGCTTCCCAAGTGAAAATAAACCGAGAGCCTTCGCCAATATTAGATTCCAAGCGAATTGAACCACCATTTTCTTCCACAATTTTACGGGCAATTGCTAAACCAGCACCAGTACTTTCAAACTTATCTCTTGCCTCTAACGTTTGAAAAATGACAAATATTTTTTCATGAAAATCAGCGTGTATTCCCGGACCGTTGTCGCTAACAGTGAATTTCAATTTTCCCAATTCTGAGAATAAATCTATCTGAATGGTAGGAATTTCTTGGTGATTAAACTGAATTGCATTTTTAATTAGTGCGCTGAAAACTGCTTCCAATTTCAAAGGAAAAGTCTTGATTACTGGCAAATTAGCAGGAAGTTCATAGTTTATCTCACGACCATTAGAATGCTTCACCAATAAGCCAAGTATTAAAGCTCGTATGTCGACTTTTGATATTTCTTGATTCTTGCGGTCAGCTCTTGAAAATTCTAGAAGAGCAGTCAATAGATGATCCATTCGATTCACACGCCCATGAATGATTTTGAGTTTTTCATGTGTATCGAAACAAAGTGATTGATCATCTTCCAAAATCATATCTGTTAATGATCCAATTGCACGAAGTGGAGAACGTAAATCGTGAGAAGCAACTGAAGCAAATTTATCGAGCTCTGCATTTTTCTTTTCTAAAGCACGATTGTTTTTCTCTAGTAAAGCATTTTGTGTTTCCAAGGTGTTTTTTGCATCAACTAAACTCTGAATAACCACATTACGACCACTTTGCAAATAACTACTCAATGCCGAAATCATCGCAAATGTGAGAAGTATATTCACCAGAAAATCTTCATTTATCAAATCAATACGATCTTGAAAAAGAGAAAATGAAGTAAGGTCGGTGTATGTAGCTAAAATGAATAAATAGATGATGTGGATTCCGCAGGCGATGCTCATTATCCATCCTCCTCTGCTACCTAAAAGCATGAAAGAATAAATAATCACAGCCGACATGAAAAAAGTACCACCGGTTCTAATTCCACCACAGGTATAGGAAACAAGATGTAATAAAACGAAACAGGATACCATCATAATGGTATAAGATCGTTTGAGATTATCTCGCTTAGAAATACTGAAGTAATTAAGAAGAATGATTAATCCGAGTAATAAAATTGTAAACGGTAGCCAATTAATCATTCCAAGCGTAAGCAACATTTTAGAAGCCACGCTAATACACACTAAAATGGCTATTACAGAAAATATCCGAAAGACAACGAAACGCTGACGTTCAATTACTTCTGTTGTAGGAATTTCTTGGTAAATATGATCTTTACGAAACTTCTTCAGTAAGGATCGAGCATAGGAAGTCTGGCTTATTTTCATAGGCGGGTTGGGTAAACCTTATACCTAAATAAGCTTGTAATAGTTTCGAAGGAAAAATTAGGCTAGTTCCTTATCAGTGAAATCATCAATCAATAAGATCGAATTGATGAATTTGTCGAATTTGATCTGCTATTTGCTCCATCAACCACATGGGTGTTGACGTTGCCCCACAAATACCAACGCTGTCGGTAGATTTAAACCAATTCGACTCGACTTCTTCCCATTCTGAAACAAAGTAGGTATTGGGGTTTACCGACTTACACACATCATATAGAACTTTGCCATTCGAGCTTTTCTTGCCGCTCACAAAAACAATTACATCGTGTGCTTTAGCAAACTCTAATAATTGAGGTTCGCGATTAGACACTTGACGACAAAGTGTGTCGTTTGCTTCAAAGAAGAGATTTTCATCTTGCCCTTCAGCTTGCATACGTTTGATAATCTCCGCACGCATGGCTTTGAATCCTTCAGTAGGTTGGGTTGTTTGAGAGAAAAATTGAATTGGTCGTTTAAAATCTATCTGATCAAGATCTTCAATTGAATTAGCGATTATAGCTTTCCCATTGGTTTGTCCAACAAGTCCATTTACTTCGGCGTGGCCTTCTTTGCCGTAAACCACAATTTGACCATCACCTAAATGTTCGTAACCATTACGAATTCTATTCTGAAGTTTAAGCACAACCGGACAAGAGGCATCAATTAGTTCGATGTTGTTCTCGATTGCGATTTTGTAAGTTTCGGGTGGTTCGCCATGGGCTCGAATGAGCACTTTTGTATTGTGTAACTCACGTAGCTCTTCGTGGTCAATAATTCGAAGCCCTTTCTTCTCCAAACGGTCTACTTCCTTATTGTTGTGGACAATATCCCCTAAACAATAAAGCTCACCCGTCGCATTTAACTCATCTTCTGCCATTTGAATCGCGTAAACAACGCCAAAACAAAATCCAGAATTTGCATCAATGATCACATTCATATGGCGAAATTAGGAAATTATCGGGAGAGAGTATTTGAACAGTAATTTGGTAGGAATCGGTATGCTATAAATCAGGACTTAACGGTAAGCTGATCAACTAATTTCAACACAAAATCGAGCTGTTGTTCTCGACTTAAATTGGAATTATCCAAAATGATGGCATCGTCTGCTTTCCGTAGAGGACTTTCGGCGCGACTCATGTCTTCTAAATCGCGTTGAAGTAAATTATCTCGTACTTGTTCAAAATTGGCGGAAATACCTTTTGAATCCATTTCATCCAATCTTCGTTGCGTTCTGATATTCGTTTCAGCAGTCATGAAAATTTTCAGCTCCGCATCGGGAAAAACGGTAGTACCGATATCTCGCCCATCCATAGCAATTCCCTTCCCTTTACCGAGTTCCTGCTGGATTTTCACCATTTTACGTCGTACTTCTCCTACTGCACTAACTTGGCTAACCCAATCATTCACATCCATTTGACGAATGTATTGTTCTACATTTTCATCGTTTAGCAGGATTTCAGATGCTTGTGTTTCGGGATTAAACAAAAATTGAATGTGAACTTGATCGAGCTCATCAATCAAACCTTCTTCATCCAATTGTTTTCCATTGATTAATCCATTCCGAAGTGCATACAAGGTAACAGCCCGATACATGGCTCCAGTATCCACATAATTGTAATGCAAACGTGCAGCAAGAGCGCGTGCTATGGTTGATTTCCCACAGGATGAATAGCCGTCGATGGCAATGGTAATTTTTCGCGGAGGCATTAATGCTTACGGTAAAACTCAGATAATTTTGCGGATAGCGTTATCTGGTTTGGTGAGCCGGCAAGATGGTAAGCAGAACGGGCATACGCAAGCGAAAACTTGTAAATTTTTACACCGAGCCCCCAAGATAATCCAACTGTACCCAAACGACTATCTACCTTCATTTCTTGGCGACGTTGATAATTGTATCCCAACCGGAATGAAAGTCCTTTGGTAATATTAAACTCAGCTCCTAAAATGGCATGGCGGAGAATTTTGTTCCCAACCCCAATTTTATTGATGATTGTATCACCTGTTAAAGGATCAATTGTTTCGGTTGGCTTAAGTGGATCATCATAGGTCATTACAGGTTGTTGAAGATTATGAGCAACGAAGCTAAATCTCAACGGAACATGCAATAAACGCTTAGAAAGTCCTATTTGTGCTTCGAATGGAAGTGTTTCACGATTTCCATCTACATAGGAATTAAATTGATAACCGACATTTTTAACAAGGACAGATGCTTCGAAAAGTTTATCAGGACTAAGATATGAAGCACCTAAATCGAGCGCCATTCCAAATGAAGAATAAGCTTCCAAGTTGGATATTATCGTTTTCACATTCACACCAACAGAAAAAAGAGAGTCTATTTTCCTTCCAAAACCTGTGGTAAGACAGTATTCGCCAGCAGTAAACTCGCCATTTAATTGACCGGTTGCATCAGCTCGTTCGAAATTGCCGTAATCGATGTATTGCATGCTGAGTGCGAAAGTCCCAGCTTTTTTAACATTAAACGCATAGGCGGCATTTCCGAAATTAATCCCAGCAAAGTATTTTACATAGGTGAGAGAAGTAACGCCAGCCATGGAAGAATTGATCAAACCAGGATTTTGATAGGCCAAATTTACATCATCATCTCGGAGAGAGATTACGCTTCCACCCAAAGCCTGAACACGAGCAGAGTTAGGCAAATTGAGAAAACTGTAAACATTTTGACCACCAATTTGGGCAGAAACATCCAGCTGAGCTAGGAAAATGAGAAGAAAGAGAAATCGGAAATTCACAGTAGCTAAATAACGAAATAAGAATCATTCAAAATGACATCAGGATAAATTCAAGAATGATTGTTTTATTGTGCGAATGTCAATTTTTCGAAAATCAACATCCATAGGAAGATTGTAATAAGTATGTTTGTGCTTTAAACGAAAAGAGAATGCAATTCGACCGGAAGACAGCCATTGAAAATTCTGAGTTACATACCCAAGAGATTCAGATTCTTGAGCTATTTGATAAAAATGACAAACTGACAATTTTCGATATAGGAGCATGCGAAGGAGAGAGTTCGATACGCTATAGCAGGATTTTTCCGAATTCGAAGATCTATACGTTTGAACCGAATCCGTCTAATTTTAAGTTGGTAGAGAAAAATATTGAAAACTTCTCCAGTCGAGAACAAATCACTCCGTTTCAACTTTGTTTGACTGATAAAACAGGCACAGCTGAATTTTATATTTCATCAGGAACACCTGAAGAATTTAAGGAGAAGGAAGTTGATTGGGATTTTGGAAATAAAAGCAGTTCGCTTCTTCCACCAGATAAAACATTAGAAGCATTTGATTGGCTGAAGTTCAACGATGTAGTTCAGGTTAAAACTGAGCGTCTGGATAATTTGATGAAAGAGAACAACATCGATCAAATTGATTTCATTCATATGGATGTTCAAGGTGCTGAACTTATGGTTTTGAATGGTTCAGGAGAGAAAATTTCTCGCATCAATAATATTTGGTTGGAAGTTGAAGGAATTCCTTTGTACAAAGGCCAACCTATCCGAAAAGATGTAGAAAAATATATGCGTAACATTGGTTACGTTAAGATTCTCGATTCGTTTGATAAAGTTGCTGGCGATCAATTTTGGTCTAAAAAAGAATGGTTACTGACAAAGAAATCGGAGAATTGGATTAAAGAGCGAGAACAAAAGCTTAAAGAAGAAGAGAAAGCTCGTCAAAAGCCACTTATAGAAAGCATTCGGGACAAAGTTCAGTTGCGATCTAGAATACGTTCCATACTAGGAGGGAAAAAATAATTTGAAGGCATCTAGGTACATTTCAACTAAATACAAAGCATAAAATTTCGCATGAAAGCACTAGTTTTTCCGGGTCAGGGAGCTCAATTTACAGGAATGGGAAAAGATTTATATGATCAATTTCCGGTTGTGAGAGACTTATTTGAAGAAGCTAATGATATACTCGGTTTTCGTTTAACTGACTTAATGTTTAGCGGAACTGATGAGGAATTACGTCGTACAGATGTAACCCAACCGGCAATTTTCCTTCACTCTGTTGCAATTGCACGTTTGATGGGAGATTCATTTAAAGCTGATATGGTTGCTGGACATTCTTTAGGAGAATTTTCTGCCTTAGTTGCTAATAAAACGCTTTCGTTTGCGGATGGATTAAAACTGGTTTCCAAACGAGCATCTGCTATGCAAGTTGCTTGCGAGCAAAACCCAGGTACAATGGCTGCCATTCTTGGATTGGATGATTCAATTGTAGAGGAAGTTTGTGCTGGTATTGTTGGAGAAATTGTTGTACCAGCAAATTATAATTGTCCTGGTCAGTTGGTGATTTCGGGTAGTTTAAAAGGTATCGAGTTGGCTTGTGAAGCGATGAAAGCTGCAGGAGCCAAACGAGCTTTACCACTACAAGTTGGAGGAGCATTTCATTCACCATTAATGGAACCAGCACGAGCAGAATTAGCAGCAGCAATTGCAGCAACTCAATTCTCCATTCCTAATTGTCCGGTTGTTCAAAATGCAACTGCACTGCCTGCTTCCGACCCAGCAGTTATTCGTGAAAATTTAATTGCACAGCTAACTGCACCCGTTCGTTGGACGCAATCGGTTCGAAAAATGGCTGATGATGGAGTAAGTCAATTTGTAGAAGCCGGACCTGGAAAAGTACTTCAAGGACTTGTAAAGAAAATTGCTCCAGAAGCTACAGCAGCAAGTGCTGAGTTAGTTCAAAGCTGAGTATTCAATAAGGAACCCGATTCGATCAACTTCTTTAAAGCCGGTTCTTTTCGAGCTTTTCGAAACACATCCACATGACTCATTTTATGTGTATCGGTTCCTAAGAAACTGACCATATTTTGCTCAATCAATCGCTCCGAAATCCTTTTAGCTACTGTTCCATAATGACCAGTTATAGAGGCCAGGTTTATTTGAAGTAGTATTCCTTTATCTCGTAATTCCTCGTATTTGTTAAAACTTTGATACCAATATGGGTAACGTTCTGGGTGGGCTAAAACTGGAATATACCCTTCCATTTGTAGTTTAAACGTAACTGTTTCGAAGTTCTCTGTTAAGTTCAGATATGAAAGTTCGAACAGTACATACTTCTCACCAAAGGTTAGTAGCGTTTTATCGTCGATGCTTTTTTCAAAGTTGCTATCACAGTAATATTCTGCAGCAGCATGCAGTTCAACTGGAATTCCTTCCAGTTTCACAGCTTCTCTTACTTTCTCTAAACCACTTAAGATAATCTCAGGAGTATTTTTGTAGAAATCACTCATGATATGTGGCGTGGTAATGAGTTTTGTATAACCCAAACTATGCAATCCACGAATAAGATTCAAGCTGTCTTCCATCGAAGTAGCTCCATCATCGATTCCCGGAATGAGGTGAGAATGAATATCAGTTCTGAGTTGGCCCAGGTCTGCTTCTGCTTGTGCAGATCCAAAAATCGAACTCAGCCAACCCATATCAAATAGATAATACCCGGAATGCTTCTAACGTCTTACGAAGACCTTCACGCATTTTCACTTGAGGTTCATAACCGAGATACGTTTTAGCAAGCGTAATATCTGCTAATGAATCACGAATATCACCTTCACGTTCTTCACGATGCACAGGATCGAGTCCTTTCCCAGCATATTCACGAAGAATATCATACATCTCTAAAACAGAAACTCGTTCACCAACTGCTACATTATATACTTTACCAGTAGCTTCTTCATTTTCAGAAAACAAAGCACGGATGTTTGCTTGAACAGCATTTTCAACGTAGGTAAAATCACGTGTTTGCCCACCATCACCATTCATATACGCCGGACTAGAATCCATAATCGATTGAATGAAAAGTGGAATAACAGCAGCATAAGGTCCATCGGGTTTTTGACGAGGACCAAAGATGTTGAAGTAACGTAATCCAGCTATTTTCAAACCATAGGTGCGCCCAAAAACATCCGCGTAAAGTTCATTTACACGTTTGGTTACAGCATAAGGTGAAAGAGGATTTCCAATTTGACTTTCAACTTTGGGTAGGACTGGATGGTCACCATAAACACTAGATGAGCTAGCATAAACCATTCGTTTTACACCAGCACGACGAGCGTGATCAATAACGGAAAGGAATCCAGTTACGTTCGCTTCATTAGTAGCCTGAGGGGTTTTAATGGAACGAGGAACAGAACCAAGTGCAGCTTGATGGGAAACATAATCAACCCCATTCATAGCTTTTTCCATCAAGGTTTGATCGCAAATATCCCCTTCGAAATATTTAAACCTAGCATCTTGAAGCCAATGACGAATATTGTCGATACGCCCTTCGGAGAGATTGTCGACAACGCGCACTTCTGCAGCTCCATGTTCGAGGAGGTAATCAACTATATGTGATCCAATAAATCCAGCACCACCTGTTACCAAGAATACTGATTGCTGGAAAAGAGCTTCGTTTGAATGGAAGCGAACATGTTGATACATGATCGGAGTCGGGATTAACGCTTTTCGTACTGAGAATTATAATAGCGCTGATAGTCACCAGAAGTAACAGCATTAAGCCATTCTTCATTCGTTAAATACCACTCTACTGTTCGACGGAGACCTTCTTCAAATTGAAGGGAAGGTTCCCATCCCAGTTCGTTTTTCAGCTTTGTAAAATCAATTGCATAACGATGATCATGACCAGCACGATCTTTCACAAATGTAATCAAGGAGGCGGATAAACCGGGTGCGCGATTCATTTTCTCATCCATTATCTCACAGAGTTTATGAATAAGATCAATGTTAGTCCATTCGTTATTTCCACCAATGTTATATGTTTCACCCGAACGACCTTTATGGAAGATGAGGTCAATGGCACGAGCGTGATCTTCTACAAATAACCAATCACGAATGTTATCACCTTTTCCATAAACAGGAATTGGTCGCATGTGCTTGATATTATTGATAGCAAGAGGAATGAGTTTCTCGGGAAAATGAAAAGATCCGTAATTGTTTGAGCAATTCGAAACAACTACGGGTAAATCGAATGTGTGAAAGTAAGCACGAACCAAATGGTCGGAGCTAGCTTTAGAGGACGAGTAAGGAGAACGAGGATCGTACTTAGTTTCTTCAGTAAAAAAACCAGTTTCTCCTAGTGAACCATAAACTTCATCGGTAGAAATATGATAGAAGCGTTTTCCTTCCATATTGCCTTGCCAGATGTGCTTGGCTGCATTAAGTAGGTTAACGGTTCCTAAAACATTTGTTCGAATGAATTCTGTTGGATTGCTAATAGAACGATCTACATGTGATTCGGCAGCTAAATGAACCACACCATCAAACTGTTGAAGATTAAAAAGCTCTGTAATGAATGCATCATCAACAATATCTCCTTTTACAAAATGATAATTAGGTAGATTCTCGATATCCTTCAGATTCATCAAATTACCCGCATAGGTCAATTTATCCAAATTGTAAATTTCATAATCTGGATAATTGGTAACAAAGCGGCGAACTACGTGCGAACCAATAAAACCGGCTCCACCTGTAATAAGAAGTTTTTTACTCATTCTGACTATTTTTTGATAGTTGTAATTCCCAAGCCCAAGCCGACTGCATCATTTCGAAAAGCGATTTCTCAGCTTTCCATCCTAGAATCTGATTGGATTTAGAAGTATCGGCATAAACTTTTTCAATGTCACCTTCGCGTCTACTGGTGATTATGTATTGAAGTTTCTGTCCGCTAGATTGTTCAAATGCATGAATTGCCTCCAAAACCGTATTCCCCTGCCCTGTTCCAATATTAAATACTTCGAATGTATCCTGTTGCTGATTAGACAACAAACGGTGCATAGCAGCTACATGAGCTTCTGCTACATCTTCAACATGAATATAATCTCGAATACACGTACCATCGGGAGTATTATAATCGTTTCCATATACCTGTAATGGTCCGAGTTTTCCAATGGCTGATTGAGTTATAAAAGGCACTAAATTATTCGGAGTACCTTTAGGAAATTCCCCTATTAGTGCCGACTCGTGTGCGCCAACCGGATTGAAATAACGAAGTGCAATGCTATGCACATCCGACACTTTAGATAAATCAGCTAAAATTTCTTCACCAATTTGTTTTGTGTTTCCGTAAGGTGATGTTGCTGGTTTTACTGGAGTAGTTTCAGTTACAGGTAAAGAATCTGGTTCACCATACACAGTGCAACTCGAAGAGAAAACGATATTGTTTACTCCCGATTCCTGCATGGTTTCAAGCAAGTTAAGCAAAGAACCAAGGTTGTTTTGATAGTACATCAATGGCTTTTTCACCGAATCACCTACTGCTTTTAGAGCTGCAAAGTGAATTACTGCTTGAATGGTTGGTTCGAGTTTGAATAATTCTCTAACCGAAGTTTTGTCACATAAATCTAATTGATGAAAACGAGGTCTTTGAGCAGAAATCTGTTCAATTCGATCTAAAATCAAGACATCCGAATTGCATAGATTATCTGCAATAACCACATCATAGCCTTGTCGAAATAAAGCAACAACAGTATGAGATCCAATATATCCCATCCCGCCAGTTACTAGTACACAAGGTTTTGATTGATTCATAGGTTTTACTTATAAACTCCAGTATTTTACATGATTCAATTTTCCGCGATATACTCCTTTGATATCGGCTACTATACCTTTATCGGTAAGCATTTCGGTAAAATATGATTCAGGTAATCCAACATAGTCGGAGTGATTCACGGCTACTACAATAGCATCATAAATTCCAGATGCCTGAGAAGCGATAGGAAAACCATATTCGTGAAGGAAATCCTTTGAACTAGCATGTGGGTCGATGATATCAACATGAACTCCAAATTCTACAAATTCCTTCACCACATCAGCTACTTTAGAATTACGGATATCAGAAACATTCTCTTTAAAAGTTGCACCCATAATTAATACACGCCCTTTAGCGATATCAACTCCTTGGGCCACCATTTTCTTCACCACTTTACCTGCTACATACGCTCCCATTCCATCGTTAACCGAACGTCCAGCAAGAATTACCTGTGCGTTATGGCCAACTTCTTTCGCCTTGAATGTGAGGTAATATGGATCAACTCCAATACAATGTCCACCAACAAGTCCTGGAAGGAAACGTAAGAAATTCCATTTTGTACCAGCAGCTTCGAGCACATCGTATGTATTGATGCCCATTTGACCGAAAATCATCGAAAGCTCATTCATCAATGCGATATTCAAATCGCGCTGCGTGTTCTCGATAATTTTTGCAGCTTCGGCAACTTTGATAGAAGCAGCACGATGTACGCCGGCTTTCACAACTATTTCGTAGGTACGTGCAATATTGTCGAGCGATTCAGCATCACACCCACTTACTACCTTAATAATACGTGATAGGGTGTGTTCACGATCACCTGGATTGATACGTTCTGGTGAATAACCAACTTTAAAATCCTCATTGAATTTTAAACCAGAAATCTGCTCCAACAAAGGAATACAATCTTCTTCGGTACAGCCTGGATAAACAGTTGATTCATACACTACATAATCGCCTTTCTTAAGTGCAGCAGCTACAGATCGTGTTGCAGATAAGAGTGGTTTTAAATCAGGTAGATTATGTTCATCGATAGGTGTTGGCACAGCAACGATAAAGAATCGTGCTTTACGGAGAACATCCGGATCGGCTGTAAAAGTGATTTCACAACCATCGAATTCTTCCGGAGCAAGTTCTTCACTTGGGTCGATGCGATTGCGCATTTTCTCCACCCGTTCGGCGTTAATGTCAAATCCTACAACTTGAATATTCCTTGCAAACTCAAGTGCGATTGGTAGTCCAACATACCCTAAACCTACAACGGCTAGGGAATCTTTTTTCTCAATAAGGTTCTGATAGATAGAACTCATTGTAATTTTTTTAAAGTGCGTAGTTCGTAAATGCGTTCGATGATTTCGACAACTTTAAGTCCTTCCAAAGCATTGGTAGTTGCGCTGGTACGTCCTTTTAATGTGTCGATTACGTTTTGTATCACGTAGTGATGATTGGCTGCAGAACCTTTGTATGCTCCGTAGTCGTTTGCTGGATTAGCAGCAGCAAGTTTGGGCATTTCATAGTCTTGAATGTGACAATATTCCACCTCATTCATGTATTGTCCGCCAATTTTGATACTTCCTTTTTCTCCAATGATAGTGATAGAACTCTCTAAATTCTGATCCCAAACGGATGTAGAATAATTAAGTGCTCCCATTCCACCATTGTGGAAATTAAATGTGACAAATCCAGAATCTTCAAAAGCCGTTGATTTTTGGTGATTGAAGTCGTTGAATTTGGCTTGAATGTCTTTTATATCACCAAATAGCCAAAACATGATATCAATAAAATGGCTGAATTGGGTAAACAAGGTTCCTCCGTCTAAATCGGGACTACCTTTCCAACTTCCTGCTTTGTAATAACGATCATCGCGATTCCAATAGCAGTTTAGTTGAACCATATATACATCGCCCAATAAGCGACGATCGATTACATCTTTTACCCAAACAGAAGGCGGCGAGTAGCGATTTTGCATCACACAAAACACTTGTCGCGACATACGAAGGGCAGTGTATATCACATTTTCACATTCGGCTTTGGAAAGGCCCATCGGCTTTTCGCACACAATGTGTTTCCGGTTTTCGAGCGCCAATACCGAATGCTGAGCGTGCAAACCATTAGGAGAACACACATTTACCACATCGAATTCTAATCCTGAATTAAATAAGGCTTCAGCTGAATCGAAATAGGGTACATCAAAATTATCTAAACCTAGTTTTTCACGAGGAAGAATATCACAAATAGCAACCAATTCGGCATCTTCATTACGAAGAACCATTTCGGCATGACGTTTCCCAATATGACCGGCACCTATAATGGCGAATTTTACTTTATTACTCAGAATCATGGTTTACCGAGATTTGTTACAACTCCATGCTCAAGCTTATACTGCTCGCCACTTTCGGGACAAATAGCCAATCCTTGATCATTGAATTTCAATTTATGGCCGAATGTACTCATCCAACCCGTTTGACGAGCCGGATTTCCAATTACTAGCGCATAAGCTGGAACTGTTTTCGTTACCACAGCTCCTGCTCCAATAAATGCAAATTCGCCGATATCGTGTCCGCATACAATTGTAGCATTTGCTCCAATAGAAGCACCACGGCCTACATGAGTTTTCAGGTATTGATCGCGACGATTAACGGCACTTCTTGGATTGATTACATTGGTAAAAACCATCGAAGGCCCAAGAAAAACATCATCGTCACAACTAACTCCTGTGTAAATAGATACGTTGTTTTGAACCTTAACATTATTCCCTAGAACAACTTGAGGTGAAATCACCACATTTTGTCCCAGATTACAATTTTCACCTAATTGGCAATTCGACATCACATGGGTGAAATGCCAAATTTTAGTTCCTTTCCCGATTGTGCAGCCCTCGTCGATAATAGCTGTTGGATGTGCGTAATAGTCCATGTGATTTATGCCGATGTAAAACTACGAGGTGTAATAACCCATTCTGGTA
>ERZ795056.656-NODE-656-length-42992-cov-13.207117_pt1 | contig 42992 bp, 41 predicted proteins | sample MGYA00375140_ERZ795056 | MGnify/ENA primary metagenome ERZ795056 (study PRJEB30185, sample SAMN05720227) | activated sludge metagenome | isolation source: Anaerobic digester | place: USA | collected 2015-03-09 ...
TGGAGGTCCCGACGAATCCAAGCGTATCGTTCACGAAATGGATCGCCGTGCAATTGCCGATGGTCACACCGATGATCGTCACAAGGGGCAGGAAACTATCAAAGCCATCGCTGGTGCGATAGATCTTGCCGTTGTTCGCAGCGATCACCCCGCGTTGTGCGTCCCACATCCACAAGGCACGTGGCATGCCACCGGCGCCCAGGTTGTTCGCCTTGCGGTCCCAATGCATACCGCCGTCACGCGTGGAAAAGATGCCGCCGTGTTGGTCATCGATCATGAAGCCTGTTACCGGGTCGATCATCTTCATGTCTCCCATGCGGTCATCGTCCCTGATGGGCGCGACCAACTGCCATTGCTGGGCCTGAACGGGCAGTGCGATCGCACCGAGAAGGATGCCGAGAAGTTTGGATCGAAGGGTCATGGGTGTAAAGTTCACGCTTTCGTGTCGGCTGTTTGAAGGTTGACGGCCTTTCCGAACAGTTCGTTCACCATTTGTATTCCGGAGGTCTCACTTCGGTTCTTGATCGACGTTCAAGGTTCCCATTGGGCTGTGGAACTGGTCACTAGGGAACGGGCAACAAGAGTGAGTTTCAAGGCTGTAGTAAGCGAGTTCGTGTTCTGTACACGGCTCTGCATCCGTGGTTCGATCCTTGGGGTCAACGCGTTTTATTGGCGTGTACCAGCGCTGTGCAGAACGCTCACCGGTGGTGACGTCGTACCTGCCTGCCGTCAGGCAGGCTCTTCGCTGTACTCCGCGTCCAGCTGGTGGCAGCCTAGCGGGTACCATTGCGATCGCGCACGCGGCCGCTGCCTGACCGAACGGGTTACTCCGTTCCATGCGATCGATCGCTTGGGCCTTCACATTCGTGCTGAGCCGCGCGCTTTCCGCTCAGCACAAGGACAGCAGCCAAGTATACGAACGCGTGCCTGCCGTTCCCTGCGCTTCGGCCAAAGCAAATGCCTCGGCGTGGCAGCTGCATGTACAAGAGGCTCCGCACCTTGAAAGGCTCCGGATCGGATGCGGTGCGCGACGCTTTTGCCGAACAACTTCAACAATGGCATACCTACGGCGCAATGCCTGGGTTTTCCGAAGTGGCCATGGCCTTTTCCGGAGTAAGGCCTGTTGCATCTGGCGTCACGGACGACCTGGGCCGCATGATCGACCCAACGGCGTGCAAAGTCTACCGGATCTCCACTTGTGTTGAATACCTAGCGCTACGCGCCTTGTTGAGCCAGCTCTTGGTGGAGTTGCATGCCCTGGAGCCGACAGTTACTGCACCGGCCCAGCGGGTGGTATCGGCGCGGGCACCACGTTGGCCACGGGCTTGGTGCTCTTCAGGTAGGCGAATACGGCGCTCACGTCCTCCTTGCTCATGTTCACGTAGTTCTGCCACGGCATCGGCGGCAAGAGCGGGCGTGAACCTTCCGATCCTTTGTAGAGTCCCTTCTTCAGTGCGCGTTCGAACTGCTCTTCGGTCCAGTTGCCGATGCCGCTTTCGTCGCTGGTGATGTTCGCTGCGAAGGTCGTGCCCCAGGGACCCACAGCTGCCGTGAGGTCCATGTTCAGCAAGGCCCAGCCCTCATGAGAGACCGGCTGCGGTGGTAGCGGGCGATCAGCAGGATAACCGCTCAGGATACGCTCCGGATCCAAATAAGGGCCGTTCGGTCCCATCTGTTTCGGTGAATGGCAATCGTGGCACCCCATGATCTCCACCAAATACTTGCCCCGTTCCACCAAAGCAGCCTCACCTGGTCCGGTCAGGACAGCAGTATCAGCCTCCGTGGCCACTGGGCCATGATCGGAACAGGAACTGGATGCGATAACGATGCCGGCCACGAGCAGGGCCGATGCGACGAGGAATTCCGGTCGACGGTTCATGGGAGAGTGGAGTATGACACGAAGAAAAGGGATCCCGTGGAACCTTGGATCCAGGTGCGTGCCAAGTGCATGACCTGCACCAACGTGTCATCGGCCTCAGCCTTTCATCGCCTCCTCGACCATCGCTCTGCTGCCGATGTACAATGGGCAGCGCTGGTGGAGCTCGGTGGGCTTCAGGTCCAGGATGCGTGCAGCGCCGTCGGTGGCCATCCCTCCGGCTTGTTCCACGATGTAGGCGAGCGGGTTCGCTTCGTACAAGAGGCGTAGCTTGCCCTTGGGTGCTTTGGTGGTCCCTGGGTACAAGTAGATACCGCCCTTCAGCAAGTTGCGGTGGAAGTCGGCCACCAAGCTACCGATGTAGCGCGCGCTCATCTTCTGCCTCTTGCACGTATCGATATAGGTGCGCACACCATCACTGAACTCGAACCAGTTGCCCTCGTTGATGGAGTAGATCTTCCCGTTGGCCGGGGTGGTCATGTTGGGATGGCTCAGGCAGAAGGTGCCGATGCTGGGGTCCAGCGTGAATCCGTTGACACCGTGACCCGTGGTGTACACGAGCATGGTGCTGCTGCCATAGATGATGTAGCCAGCAGCCACCTGTGCGCTGCCCGGTTGCATGAAGTCCTCCATCGTGGCCTTGGCCCCCTCGCTCACCCGCCGGTAGATGCTGAAGATGGTGCCGATGCTCACGTTCACATCGATGTTGCTGCTGCCATCGAGGGGGTCCATGGTCACCACGTACTTGCCCCCGTTGTCGAAGTGTACGATGTCGTCGTTCTCCTCACTGGCCACCGCACACACCATGCCTTGACTTTTCAGCAGGCGGATGAACAGGTCGTTGGCGTAAACGTCGAGCTTCTGCTGCTGTTCGCCCTGCACGTTCTCGGTCCCTTGCGCGCCCAGGATATCCTCGGCCAGTCCGGCCTTGTTCACCTCGCGGTTCACCATTTTGCCGGCCAGTCGGAAACTCGTGAGCAATTGGCTGAGTTCACCCGTGGCATAGGTGAACTCATGTTGACGTTCGGTGATGAACTCGGCGAGGGTCTTGATGGAGGCCATGGCGATCGATGGACCAGACGATCGGAAGGCCGGACAATGACCCGCCGTCGACTGTTGTGCTGCAAAGATGCGAAGACCATGTATCGGCGACCGGTCGGCCCATCCTTTCTTTGCAGGCATGGACGTGAAGATCCGACGGGCCGAGGCCCATGATGTGCCGCGCATGTTGGAACTGGTGCGGGAACTGGCCTTGTTCGAACGGGCTCCGGAAGAGGTGACCGTGAACCTGGAGCATATGCGTGATGCCGGCTTCGGACCGGCTCCCGTTTGGGTAGGGTGGGTGGCGGAGTTGGAGGGGGCCATCGTAGGCATGGCCGTGTGCTACGAACGCTATTCCACGTGGAAGGGACGTCGGCTGTATTTGGAGGATATCGTGGTCACCGAGGCCGCTCGGGGCCACCGTGTCGGGGATAAGCTCTTTCGCCAATGCGCCGCCTACGCCGTTGAGCGGGACTACTCGGGAATGCTCTGGCAGGTGTTGGATTGGAACGTGGATGCGCATCGGTTCTATGATCGCTACGGGGCCAACTATTCCAAGGAGTGGTGGAACGGGTCGTTGGAACTGGAGCAGCTGAAGGGGCTCGTAGGCTCATGAACCACGGTCGGCTCCCTGTCGCCCCGAACTATCTTCGGAACATGGCGCGATCGCTGTCCCTGCTGGTCCTGTTCACGATGACCTTGGTCTCCATGGCCCAGGATGCATCCTTGGACCGTGCAGCGTTGCCCATGGGGTCGCGCACCATCCAGGCCAGGATGCTGAAGGAGAAGGTCCCCATGGAGGCGGCGTGGGCGGACACCCTGCTTTCTCGGGCTGAAGGTGCGCGACCGATGGATGCGGTCCGGATGCTGGAACACGCCGTGGTCATTCTTGATTCATTGCAGGAGCGCGCGTTGGAACGGGATGCGCTCTTCGCGCTGTCCAAGGCGCAGGAGCGCGTAGGCAGGTCCAAGGATGCGTTGATCAGCCTGCACGCTGCGCACTTCCTGAAGGACTCCCTGGCCGCCATGGATAGGGCCGATTCCGCAGCCACTGTGGAAAAGCGCATCGCGGCAATGCAAGCGACGTGGGAGCGAACGTTGGCGCAACAGGCCGAGAACCTCAGGTCCGAACAGGAGCAGCACCAAGCGAACCTTCGAAGATCGGAACGTTGGCTCATAGCGGCGGTGATCCTCATCGCAGTGCTTGTGGTCGTCCTGATAGGGTCGTGGCTCCGTTCGGCGGCCCAGCGCCACGCTCGTGGTCAGGCTGTGTCTCAGGACAAGGCCACCATCGTACCGGAGCTACCCAAGCCCAATGTGCTTCGGCCGGCTCCGGTGATAAAGGATGAAGTGCCTGCACCTCCGGTCCTTGCTGCTGAGGTGGATCCTGAAGCAGCGATGCTACTGGCGCTCTTCCACAAGCACATGCCGGAACGTTTGCGCACCTTGCAGGAAGCCCGGAGCAGGGGTGATTACGAGAAGGTGGTACGTGTTCTTGCCTCGATGCGGCCACAGCTCGCGAGCCATGATGCCCCTCGGTTCGCCGCACGCTGCGCGGGGTTGATCGCCGCACGGGAGACCGTGTTGGAAGCGGTGCATGCACCGGATCTCGATCGCCTGATCGCCGATGTGGAGCTGGCTTTGCGCGCGGGCGGCCAGGCGGGTTGAACACGTGGTGTCAGGAAGTCCTTCGAGCGGATCAACGCACTTCCGCATCTTCGTGGCTCCAACTCGATCATAGGCATGAAGGTCTTCAAGTTCGGTGGTGCCAGTGTGAAGGACGCGGCCGGTGTACGAAATGTAGCGAGGGTGCTCGGTCATTTCCGGACGGATGATCTGTTGATCGTCGTGAGTGCCATGGGCAAGACCACCAATGCGCTGGAGGATGTGGTATGGGCGTATAGCGAAGGAAGGGATACCCGCGGGTTGGTGGACGTCCTTCGGGAACAGCATCACACCATCCTGGGTGAGGTGGCACCTTCCGACGACCAAGCGCGCTTCCAGTTGGACAATATGTTCAGGGCGTTGCAGCAGGTCCTGGCCCAACGTTCTTCAGGTCTGGTGGATGAGGACTATGACCATATCGTGGCCTTCGGTGAGTTATGGTCCACCATCATCGTATCGGCATTCCTGAATACTTCGGGCTTCGCGAACAAGTGGTTGGATGCCCGCCGGATCATCCGCACCGACAGTCGTTTCCGTGATGCACGCGTACAGTGGGAGGCCCTGTCCGACACCTGTGCCGCGCATCTGCCCACCTTCGATCCGGGGCCGAAACGCATGGTCACACAGGGTTTCATTGGCGCAACGGACAAAGGAGTGACGACCACTCTGGGGCGCGAGGGATCGGACTTCAGCGCGGCCATTTTCGCTTACGCATTGGAATGCGAGAGTGTGACCATCTGGAAGGATGTGCCGGGTATGTTCAGTGCGGACCCCAAGCGTTTTCCGGACACCACATTGCTTCGACACATCAGTTACCGCGAAGCCATCGAGCTGAGCTATTTCGGGGCGAGTGTCATCCATCCGCGCACGCTCCAGCCGCTTCAGCGCAAGAGCATCCCACTCTACGTGCGCTCGTTCATCGATATCGATGCGCCAGGCACCACGGTGGACCACAACAGTGACAACGACTCGTTGATCCCTTCATTCATCGTGAAGCCCGCGCAGCTGCTCATCAGTATCACCCCGAGGGACCTCAGTTTCGTAGTGGAGGAGAACCTGAGCGGTATCTTCTGGATGTTCGCTCAGCGCAACGTACGTATCGACCTGATGCAGAACAGTGCACTGGCCTTCAGCGTGGTCGTGGATGACAGCCCGCGTAGCCGAGGGTTGATCGAGGATCTCCGTAAGGGATACGAGGTGCGCTACAACGATGGCTGCGAGTTGGTCACTGTCCGGCACTACGATGAGGCGACCCTCACGCGGCTCACCGAAGGCAAGGAGGTGCTCATCGAACAACGCTCCCGCAGTACCGCTCGCTTCGTCCTTAAATAATGATCACCGCGCTTCCAACGCTGTTATCACGCGGTCCGGATAGTCACTGATGATGCCGTCCACACCAAGCTGGATCATCCGCTGGATGTCCTGTACCTCGTTCACTGTCCATACCACCAGTTCGATGTCCTTGGCACGTAGCTCTGATAGCAGTTCCGGAGTGGCCAGTTCGAACGAGGGACTGTATGCCTGAGGGGTGAATGACAAGCGGCCCAGGTTGGTGGCAAGGTCATCGGCGTTCTCCACGAGCAATGCGACGCGCAGATCGGGTCGTTCGCTATGTACCGCCTCGAGGATCGCAGGGTCGAAGGATTGCAATTGGCACCGTTCGGAGATGCCCAGTGAGTCGATGGTGGCGATGACCGCGGCAACGAATGCGGCTGGGCGGGGCTGATGGGTGTCGTACAGGGACGGGTCGCTTTTGATCTCGATGTTGTATCCAGGACTGACGTTACCACTGAGCAGGGCGTGCTCATCCGTTGCCTCCACCACCTGCATCAAGGTGGGCTTCACGGATCGGCGTTGATCCTGTTCGGGGAAGCCCGGATGTGGAAGGCTACCACAGTCATAGCGCTGGATCTCGGCCACGGTCATGCGGTAGAGGTTCAGGTCAATGGCTCGTTCGGCATCGATTGTCCTACCGTCAGGTAGTTGGCAGATGGTGGGGTGCATCCACGGTTCATGGCTTACCACCACCTGGCCGTCGGCGCTGAGCACCACGTCCAGTTCCAATTGATCACAGCCCAGCTCCACGGCCTTCTTGAAGCCGTCGATGGTGTTCTCTGGTAGGATCCCACGGCAGCCACGGTGGCCGTGCACCTCAGGTTGGTCGTTGCGTTGGGGAGGCATGCAGGCGATGAGCAATGCGGCGGTCAGTGTGAGGAGGAGCGGAGTGCGGTAGGTCATGGAAAGGCGGCGAGGATCTTGTCGGCGAGGACGGCGGCCATCTTCAACTTGCCCTCGTGGGTGACCCCGGCGATGTGGGGAGTGAGTAGCACGCGGTCATGGGCATACAGGCGTCGTTGGGTGGTGGGGTCGATGGCCGGGTCCAGCCCGTCCAGGTCGGCACGTTCGTACTCCAGCACATCCAGCGCTGCACCGATGATGGTGCCCCGGTCCAACGCATCCAGTAGCGCCTTGGTATCGGTGATCGGTCCACGTGAGGTATTGAGGAACCATGCACGTTGGCCCAATTTGTTGAAGAACTCCGCATCGGCGTAGTGGCGGGTGTCCTCGCTGAGTGGCAAGTGAAGACTGATGATGCGGCTCAAGGCAAGAAGTTGGTCCAATGTACTCTCCTCCACACGGTCCGTTCCGAAGTCCGAGCGGTACTTGTCATGTGCCAGGATACGCACGCCGAATCCGCTGAGCTTCTCGGCGAAGGCACTACCCATATGGCCATAACCGATGATGCCCACGGTCATTCCACACAGGTCGGTGCCACGATTCTCCTCGCGCAGCCAGAGACCCTCGTGTACTTGCCTGTTGGCGCGAGGCAGGTGTTTGAGCAAGGCCAAGGTCTGTGCCACGCACAACTCGCCAACACCATCCCGATTACCCTCCGGGGAGTTCAGAACAACGATATCCTTCGTCCTGCAATAGGTGCGGTCCACGTTCTCCAGCCCGCTCCCGACCCTTGCCACGAACTGCAACGACCGAGCATGTCGCATGAGGTCGGCGGACAATCGCCGACTGCGCACCACGATGCCTTCTACCGGCCCGAGTTCCTTGGCCAGTTCCGCATCTGCCAGATGATGACCTGCGATGACCTCATGACCTGCTGCGGACAGCCGCTCGGCCAGCAAGGGATGCACGCTATCCACGAGGATGATCCGCATGCTCAGGGGAACAGGTCGTACATGAGATGGCCCACTGTGAAATACGTGAGCAGGCCGAAGATGTCGTTCAGGGTGGTGACGAAGGGGCCGGTGGCCAATGCCGGGTCCACTTTCAGACGGTCCATGGCCAGCGGGATCACGGTTCCGAACATGGCAGCCGTGAGGATCACACTGAACAGGGCGATGCTGACCGTGTAGGTAAGGGCCTGTGTTTCATGTAGGGCAAGGTTCACTCCGTAGATCAAGAGTCCACACACCAGCGCGGTGATGACGGCTACGCGGAGCTCCTTCCACAGACGCGATGCGATGTTCACACCATCCAACGTGCCGGCAGCCAAGCCTTGTACGACGATGGCGCTCGATTGTACCCCGACATTACCGGCCGTGGCCGCGATCAAGGGCATGAAGAAGGCCATCTTGGGGTCGATGCGCAATTGGCCCTCGTATTGGGCTATGATCTGCGAACTGAGTATCCCCCCGGCCAGTCCGATCAGCAGCCAGGGAAGTCGAGCGCGCATCTGGACCAATGCGGTATCCGATGCATCCACGTCCTCACTGATACCACTTGCGAGCTGGTAGTCCTCGGTGGCTTCCTCGCTCATCACGTCCATCACATCATCGAATGTGATGCGTCCTTCCAGTCGCCCTTCATTGTCCACCACGGGAAGCACCACCACGTCATATTTCTTCATCAGGTTCACCACCTCCTCCACGTCGGTGTCGACCTTCACGGAAACGACGTCCTCTTCACAGATGTGCTTGATGAGCGTGCGGGTGCTCTCCGCGCTGAATAGCAGTTGTTTCAGTGGAAGGATGCCGAACAATCGGTCATCCTTGTCCACCACATAAACGGTGTAGACATGCTCCACTTCCTGGGCTTGGCGGCGCATCTCCACGATCGCCCGGGCAACGGTCCAATCGGTCCTGACAAGAACGAGCTCCTTGGCCATCAGCGCTCCCGCAGTTCCCTCGGCATACGTGAGCAGTTCCTGGATATCCTCGCGTTGCTCCTGGTCATCGAGCAGGGCGATCACCTCCCGTTGCTTCTCCTGGGAAAGTTCGGAGACCACGTCGGCGGCATCATCACTATCGATGTGCTCCAGGACATCCTCTGCGATCTCACGGCTGGTGAGGGATCCCAGTAGGTTCTCCCGGCTGTCGTCATCCAGTTCCAGCAGCACCTCGGCTGCTTCCTCGGATTCCAGAAGGCGGTATACATATACCGCTTCATCAAGATCGAGCCGGTTGATGATACTGCCGATATCGGCAGGGTGTAATTCGCTCAGGAGCGCCTGCACGGCGCTGTCACGTCCATCGGCTACATCGGTGCGGATGCGGTCCAGTATCGGCTTGGTGAGCTCGAAGGACATGATCGGTCTTCCATGGCACCCTGGTGGGAACGGTCGCGAAGGTACGAAGCACGAGGGGCAGGAGGAGTGGTCGGATCAGGCCATGGCCACTTGGGTGAGCGCGATGAAATCCGCCACGGATAATTGTTCCGCTCGCTTCCCTGCGAATTCAGCAGGCACTTTCCCGGCCAGTTCAGGCAGGGGTTTCAACGCGTTGTGCAAGGTCTTGCGGCGCTGGTTGAAGGCGGTCTTCACCACACGGAAGAACAAGGCTTCATCACAGGGTAGACGTTCCACCGCGTTCCGTTTCATGCGGATGACAGCACTGCGGACCTTGGGTGGTGGGTCGAAGGAGATCGGCTCCACGTTCATCAGATGCTCCACCGTGTACCACGCCTGGGCCAGCACACTGGTGATGCCATAGACCTTGCTCCCTGGCGGCGCTGCGATCCGGTCGGCCACCTCCTTCTGGAACATGCCCACCACCTCGGTGCAGCGATCGCGGTGATCCAGCACTTGGAAGACGATCTGTGTACTGATGTTGTACGGGAAGTTGCCGATGATGGCAAAGGCGTCCGGGAATCGCTTGTGCAGGTCGAGCCGAAGCACATCGCCAAGGATGAGACGTTCACGCAGCGCGGGGAATCGCTCCAGAACATGGGCGGCAGCCTCGCGGTCCACCTCCACGCACCACAGGTCGATGTCGGTGCGATCGATCAGGTGGACGGTGAGCGCACCTGTTCCCGGTCCGATCTCGACCACCGATCGGTAGCCACCATGGTGCGTCAGTGCATCGGCGATGGCCTTGGCGATACCGCGATCGTTCAGGAAGTGTTGCCCGAACTGTTTCTTGGCGCGGACCGGGTTCATCGCGGGTGGATGACCTCCAGCAGGGTGCGGAAGGCGGCGAACTTGCCGTCGAAGTGTTTCATCATCTCCGCCTGAAGCCGAGGAGCATGTTCGGCGCGGTAGCGCTCATAATGGTCCATGTCCGCCGCGGAGTATTGGATGGCGTAGGTGATCCCGCCCTCGTCATCCGCCAGCACACGCAACATCCGGCTTTCCAGGAAGAGCCCCGTGGCCATCACATCAGGGATGTGGACCTCCTTCATCCATTCGATCCACCGCTCCTGGACATCGGCATCGATGTTGACGGTCACGTTATAGACGATCATGGGTTCGGCTGGGGTTTCAATTCATCCGGCAGGTCGGACCCATCGCCTCGCAACGCACGGAATCGAGCACGGGCTTCCGGTACGAAGATGCTCCCCGTCTGTTCGAACATCAATTTTTCATAGTAGCCTTTGGCCTTTTCCGGATCAGCGATCAGGTCCTCGTAGAGTTTACCAAGGTCCAAAAGGGCATTGTCCACCAGGATATCCAATGGATACAGTTCAATGATGCGCTCCAAGTATGCCGCTGCCTCGGGATAGCGTTTACGCGCCCGGGCGATACGGAACCGTTCATAGAGAACGTCATCGCCCAGGCTGTGCATCGGGAAAGCGATATCCAACGAATCGAACACGAGCAGTGCTTCATCATAACGGTGTTGGATCCGCAGCAACTCCGCGCGGGCGAAGTAACTCAGCGGAACGGAGTTGCTGTCGACCCCCAGGTTATCGGTGATGCGCAGGCTGAGCTCCATGGCATCGTTGGCGATGAGTTTGCTCGTACTCGCCTTCAGTACGTCCAGCTGCGCTTGTGCCCACAGGAAGTCACCGGTGTAGAAGGAGACCTTGGCGTTCCGCAAACGTGCTTCGTGGCCCAACAGATCGTACTTCTGGTCCAGATCCACTTGCGAATAGAGCAAAGAGGCCTCCCAGATGTCGCCGTGGATCAGGTGGACATCGCCAAGATCGAGCTTCATTTGGGCGCGGTACTTGGCGTCCACCATGGGCAGGTCGATGGCCGAATTGAGCAGGTCGATGGCCCCTGGCCCGTCATTCAGGTGGAACGCACGCAAATGCGCGCGATCCCGGATCAGGTCCAAGGTGGTCCGATTGGTGCCAAGTTCCTCCACGGTGGCGGCCATTCGTTGGTCCAGGTCGACCAGCTCGGCCCGAGGGGGCTCGGCCTGATCGGTCAGTTGTTGGTATCGGGCACTGATCGAACCGATACGTGCTTGCAGGTAGAGAGCGTCGTTGCGCCCGAGACCGATCACATATTCGTAGCACTTGAACGCTATCGCATGGTCATCATTGGCCACTGCGATCGCTGCAAGTTCCATCACACGCTGGCCCCCTTCGTCCAGCCGTTTGTCCAAGGCCTTGGTCTGAACCAATGCGGCGTTCATGTCCTTCAGTTGGACATACATCCAGATGAGCAGTTCGGTGAAGATGGTACGTTGCGGATCCCGCTGGATACGTCGCAATAGTTCGGTGCGTAGGGCATCGCTCCGTTGGTCCTGTTGATCCAGGTCCACATAACGCGAGAGCGCGTTCTGTACCGATTGCAAGTAGCCCTCATTGGCCGTAAGTAGGTCCATGTAGGACGTCATCATTTGCGGTATGTCGCCCTTCAGAGCATGAACATTGGCGATCTCGTAATGGTAATTGATCCCTTCAGGGGCCGCCCGTTGTCCGCGTTCGTATGCTTCCAGTGCCAGGTCCGGTTTGTTCGCCTCGATGAAGGCGTTCGCCATGAGCCGTACGTTGTTCGGGTCGGTGGTCATCGCGCGCAGGGCCTTCTCATACTCCTTGTCGGCCTTCTCCGGTTCTCCCGACTGCTCGTACACCGTCCCCAGATCGATCAAGAAGGCCGCATCACCGTTGCGTTTTCGAAGCTGGTCCTTCACCAACTTCGTCGCATTGTCCATGTCCTTCAAACCGAGGTAACATTTCAACAACTGTTCGTAGTAGTGGTCCGTGGGCTGTTTCCGGTGCAACTTCTCGTAATAGAGCAACGCGCGTTCCAGGTCGCCTTGCTGGAAATACTGAGCTGCGAGTTGTTCGTCCGTTCCGGGTTGGGCCATGAGCATTGCGGGCGCCAGGAACGACACCATGAGCAGGACGATAAGCGCTCTCATGGACGTGCGGTGGTTGGTCGGGTTTCGGACAGAAGTGCGGTCAGGGAATCACGCATGTCCCATGCTTGTTGGGCTGTGCGGTAGTTCTGTATGACGCTCAGGACCTGCTCGTGTTCGAACCGGGCAAGACCCAACTCGGTTCGTATCGCTTCCCGGACCTGTCCGTCCGGCAAGGCGCCGATCGCAAGGTCTCCTCGAAGGGTATCCAAGCGTGCGTAACGGATGGCAAGGCGCTCTTCGAGCATGCGTTGGTCCTCACCCATTCGTTCCGCGGATCGGAACACCAGGAACCGGTCCACCAGCTGGTCGGCCTCGTCCGGGCGCAGGGTATCTTCAAGACGTTCCAGAAAGGATGGGAGCAAGGCATGATATGCCGAATCCAACAGGTCGTATCGGGAAGGATCCAGCTCGCGGAGTGTGAGCAGTGCACCGTTCGTGCTGGTGAGCAGGCTGTCCAGGGTGGTCACGTGCTGTGGGGCGGTGGTTCGCTGGCAGCCCGTTGCGAGGACCCCGAAGGTCAACGCAGCAAGTGCCAAGAACAGTGTGCTCCGGTTCATTTGGTGATCATCGACATGCCCATGTAGGGTTGCAGCACCTTCGGTATCCGGATCCCATCCGGTGTCTGGTTGTTCTCCAAGAGTGCGGCCACGATACGTGCCAAGGCCAACGCACTTCCATTCAAGGTGTGTGCCAAACGGGGCTTCTTGTCCTCGCCCCGGTAACGCAGCTTCATCCGGTTGCTCTGGAAGGTCTCGAAGTTGCTGATGGAACTCACCTCCAGCCACCGGTGTTGGGCCGCGCTGTACACTTCCATGTCATAGGTCATGGCACTGGCGAAGCCCATGTCCCCGCCGCAGAGCAGCAACTGACGGTAGGGTAGTTCGAGGGCTCGGAGCAATCCCTTCACATGCTCCACCATCTCCTCCAGAACGGCATAGCTGTTCTCCGGCTTCTCGATGCGCACGATCTCCACCTTGTCGAACTGGTGCACACGGTTCAATCCACGCACATGGGCCCCATAGCTGCCGGCCTCGCGGCGGAAGCAAGGGGTGTAGCCCACCATTTTGATCGGCAGCTGTTCTGCGTTGAGGATCTCGTCGCGATACAGGTTGGTGATGGGAACCTCGGCCGTGGGGATCAGATAGAGGTCGTCCACCGTGGCGTGGTACATCTGGCCTTCCTTGTCGGGTAATTGGCCCGTAGCGAAGGCACTGGCTGCGTTCACCAAATGGGGAGGGATGATCTCGCGGTATCCGGCATCGGTGGCCTTGTCCAGGAAGAACGTGATCAACGCGCGTTGGAGCTTGGCGCCCGGACCACTGTATACCGGGAATCCTGCGCCGGTCACCTTCACGCCCAGTTCCATGTGCAGGAATCCATACTCCTCGCCCAGTTCCCAGTGGGGTTTGGCGGATGGGCCAAGGTCCGGGATAGCCCCTTCCTGCAGCACCACGGTGTTCTCCTCGGGTGAGCGGCCGTGAGGCACCTTTTGGCTGGGTGCGTTGGGTATGGTGCACAGGTGGTCCTGCTGCTCGCGCTCCAGCACCGCCAGTCGCTCCGCCAGCCCTTGAACCGCGGACTTGATCTCCACCGTCGTGCCCTTGGCGGTTTCCGCCTCGTTGCGTTGCCCGGCCTTCATCAAGTCGCCGATGGCCTTGCTGAGCGTGTTCAATTCGGCCTGTTTGGCATCCAGTTCGGCTTGCGTCGAGCGCCGTTGTTCATCGATCTCCAATGCCCGAGCCACCAAGGTCTTGGCATCGATGTTCCGTTTGGAAAGGCGTTGTTCGATCTCGTCGCGGTTATTCCGCAGGAAAGGCAGTTCGAGCATGGTCGGTAGTGCGATATTCTAGGTGGGCAAAGGTAGCCAATGCGGTCCGGGCCATCAGGAGCCTTTGCGCCACGAAAAAGCCCTCCACGTGGGAGGGCTCTTCAACGCAACTACATGGGATCGCGGACCAAGGGATCCACCCGCTGGTCCCAAGCGGGGATCACTCTTGCTCGGGTGCGGGCTTGCTGGCCTTCTTGGAGACGGCCTTGGCTGGGGCTCCGGTCACGGAACCAGCGGGCAGCACGCTCACAAAGCTGCGCTCTCCGCGCTTCTTGCGATAGGAAACGATGCCGTCGGCGGTGGCATACAGGGTATGGTCCACACCGATGCCGACGTTCTTACCGGGGTGGTGCTTGGTACCGCGCTGGCGCACGATGATGTTGCCAGCCACGGCGGTCTGACCACCGAAGAGTTTCACGCCGAGTCGCTTCGAGTGCGATTCGCGGCCGTTCTGGGTACTGCCTTCACCTTTCTTGTGTGCCATGGCTTATGGGGTCTTTGACTGGAGTGCCGGGGTGCGGACCTGGGCCTGCCGAACAATTACTTCTTGTCGTCCTTCTTAGGAGCTGCTTTCTTGGCGGCAGCCTTCTTGGGTGCGGCTGCTTTCTTGGGAGCGGCCTTCTTGGCAGCGGCCTTGGCGGGTGCCTCGGTCTTCGTTGCCACGGTGCGCTTCACCTTGGGTTCCGCCACTTTCACCACTTTCGGAGCAGGTGCGGTGCTCTTGCTGGCGTCGAACTTCTCGCCCTTGCCCAGGATGGCTTCCACCCAGAGTTCGGTGAGGTACTGACGGTGGCCGTTCATCTTCTGATAGCCTTTGCGGCGCTTCTTCTTGAAGACGAGGACCTTGTCCCCTTTGCCATGGTTGAGGACCTTCACGGCCACACGGGCACCTTCCACGCGGGGGGTACCCACACTGATGGTCTTGCCGTCGCTCAGCAGCAGCACGTTATCCAGCTCTACGTGCTTGCCTTCCTCTGCCTCGAGGCGGTGCACTTTCAGCTTTTGGGCCTGCTTCACTTTGTATTGCTGGCCGGCGATATCGACAATGGCGTACATGGTCTTTCCAGGAAATGGGCTGCAAATGTAAGGGATCGTGTCGATCCAACAAACTACTGTGAAAACTCTTCTTTCACGTTGGTCACGAACGACTTAGGACCCTCGTAGCGTGATCCCGTATGCGGTCACACACATGGACGGGGCACATGGCCGGCCGATATGTCCGGATCACTTGAGCTTGAACGCCTTCCGGACCACGTCCAAGGCATTGAGCTCCTCCCAAGGGAAAAGCTTCACCGTGATCGTTGCGCGCTGTCCGGCATTGTTGAAGGTCTTCGTCACCACCTTGCTCTCCCTCCCCATATGGCCGTAGCTCGCGGTCTCACTGTAGATGGGTGTGCGTAGTTTGAAACGCTGCTCGATGAAATAGGGACGCATATCGAACTCCTTGAGGTTGGCGATGGTGTTCGCGATCTGTCCGTCGGTCAGCTTCACCTTGGCGGTGCCATGGGTGTTCACGTAGAATCCGACCGGCTTGGCCACACCGATGGCGTAGGCCACCTGCACCAGGACCTCATCGCACACACCGGCAGCCACCAGATGCTTGGCCACGTGCCGCGCAGCATACGCCGCACTGCGGTCCACCTTGCTGGGGTCCTTGCCACTGAACGCCCCTCCCCCGTGTGCTCCCTTGCCTCCGTATGTGTCCACGATGATCTTGCGACCGGTGAGCCCGGTATCACCATGCGGACCACCGATGACGAATTTGCCGGTCGGGTTGATGTGGTATACGATGTCCTTGCCGAACAGGGCCTGGACGCGCTTGGGCAGCTGCTTCTTCACCCGGGGGATGAGGATATCGATGACGTCCTGTTTGATCTTGGCCAGCATCTTCGCCTCCTTATCGAAGTCGTCGTGCTGCGTGCTCACCACGATGGCGTCGATACGCTTGGGGGTGTGGTCATCGTTGTATTCGATGGTCACCTGGCTCTTCGCGTCGGGCCTTAGGTAGGGCATCTTGCTGTTCTTCTCGCGACGGATGACGGCCAGTTCACGCAGGAGCATGTGGCTGATCTCCAGCGCCAAAGGCATGTAGTTGTCGGTGTCGCGGCACGCATAGCCGAACATCATGCCTTGGTCTCCAGCACCTTGCTCTTCAGGCTTCTTACGTTCCACGCCCTGGTTGATGTCCGGACTCTGCTCGTGGATGGCACTGAGCACCCCGCAGCTATGCGCCTCGAACATGTATTCGCTCTTGGTGTAGCCGATCCGTTCGATCACATCACGTGCGATCTGTTGCACATCCAGGTAGGCCTTGCTCTTCACCTCACCCGCAAGGATCACTTGACCCGTGGTGACCAGCGTTTCGCAGGCCACCTTGCTCGAGGCGTCGAACGCCAGGAAATGGTCGATGAGGGCATCGCTGATCTGATCGGCGACCTTGTCCGGGTGGCCTTCGCTAACGGATTCGGACGTGAAGAGGTAGGGCATTCGCTGGTCTGTTTGAAGGCTGCAAAGGAAACCATTCCTCCCGTTCCACGGCATGTGGGATCGGTCCGGATGATCCGGAGGTGCTCGATCGGATTCAGTTCCCCGTGAGTTCCTTGAACACCTCCTCCAGACCGCGCTCGCTTCGTTGCAGGCCTAGTACGGTGAGGCCTTTATCCACTGCGAACTGGAATACGGCGGGCCGGATATCGGTGCCGGCATCATGAGCCAGGAACCAGAGCCGGTCACTGGATCGTTTGGTCTGTAGGACCCCGGGTATGTTGAGCAGGAGGTTCGCCGCCACGGCGCGATCGAACTCCACTTCGATCACGGCACGTTGCTGGGATCCGCTTCGCAATGTACTTGCGCTATCGTCGGCTACGATCCGCCCCTTATCGAGGATGATCACGCGATCACAAATGGCTTCCACCTCTTGCATGATGTGGGTGCTCAGCAATACCGTCTTGCTGCGCCCCACCTCTTTGATGAGGCTTCGGATCTCCACGAGTTGATTCGGGTCGAGTCCACTGGTGGGCTCATCCAGGATGAGCACCTTGGGATCATGGATCATGGCTTGAGCAAGTCCGACGCGCTGCCTGTAGCCCTTGCTCAACTGGCCGATACGCTTGTGTTGTTCACGTCCCAACCCGACCATGTCGATCATCTCCTTCACACGCTCCTCCTTCCGGGCCATGCCATGGATACCAGCTACGAACACCAGGTACTCCCTTACGTACAGGTCGACATAGAGCGGATTGTGCTCGGGCAGGTAGCCCACGTTGCGCCTGACCTCCAAGCTGGCCGAGCCGACGTCATGTCCGCAGACTACCGCGGTGCCATTGGTCGGTGGCAGGTAGCAGGTCAGGATCTTCATCATGGTGCTCTTGCCTGCTCCATTGGGGCCTAGGAAGCCCACGACCTCACTTCCCCCTACGCTGAAGGAGACATCATCCAGGGCTTTCTGGGACCCGTACAGCTTGGTGATATGATCGACCTGGATGGACATGGAAGCACAACGCCATGATGATCGGCGCAGGGCGAAGGTAGAACGTGCGATGTCTAACGACCTTTGTACACTGCCGCGTTCCAACCAGCGGCATGCAAGGAATGTTGAACGGGGTCGTGATGCGAAGTACCGGCAGCCAGTATGTCGTGCGAGGCGATGATGCCACATTGCACACTTGTGTGGCCCGTGGGAACCTGCGCATCAAAGGATGGAAGAGCACCAATCCGGTAGCGGTCGGCGATCGGGTCTCCTTCCTTCCCCAGGAGCGCACCGATGAGGTGGGTTCCATCATGGAACTACACGAGCGTCGGAACTACATCGTTCGGCGTAGCGTGAATCTCAGCCATCACAAGCACGTCATTGCCGCGAACCTGGACCAAGCGCTCTTGATGGTGACGGTGGCTCGACCACGAACCTCCTATGGGTTCATCGATCGGTTCCTGATCACGGCCGAGACCTATCAGGTACCGGCCATCATCGTGTTCAACAAAGTGGATGATCTGACCGAGGAGGACCTGGATCGGTTGGCCGAGTACCAGGAGGTGTACGAAGAGGCCGGGTATCGCACGTTCATCACTGCGGCACTCAGCGGCGTAGGCGTGGAAGCAGTGCGAACCTTGCTTGCTGGGAAGGTCACTTTGGTGGCCGGTCACAGCGGGGTGGGCAAGAGTACGCTGATCAACGCCATCGATCCGGACCTTGACCTCTGGACCTTGGAGATCAGCGAAGCCAGCGGCAAAGGACAGCATACCACCACCAATGCCGAGATGTATGAATTGAAGGTCGATGGCGATTCCCCGGCCCCTACGTTCATCATCGACACCCCGGGCATCAAGGGCTTCGGTCTTGTCGATCTCGAGCCGGAGCACATCGGGGACCAATTCCCTGAGATGTTCCGGTTGAAAGCCGATTGCCGCTTCAACAATTGCCTGCATAAGGAGGAACCCGGCTGCGCCGTGCGCAAGGCGGTGGAGGAGGGCCGTGTGGCTGAAAGCCGGTATGCCAGCTACCTGGATATCTTGCAAGGCCTCGACGAAGAGAGCCCCTATCGACTGGACTGATCATGATGCCTACCAGGAATACGACATGGATCGCGACCATCGCCTTGGTCAGTGTGTTGGGTTGCCGGAACGCCCGTCCGCTCCCGGTCGACCCTCTGCCTGTTGCACAAGCTCCCGATCCTACGACCGATCACGCCGTACAGCTTGCCCACATGGGGGCGGATGCCGTGCTCTGGCAGCATGCTTCGGCGGAATACCACCGTATCGCCCAACAGGGGTACGAGTTGGCCCGACTTCGCCTTGCCGAGAACCTTCGTGTTACCGATGCACGACCGTCCGCGGTGATCGTGGACATCGATGAGACCGTGCTCGACAACAGTCCGTACCAATTGGAGGCCGTTGCCAAAGGCAAGCCCTTCGATCAAGCCACTTGGTTGGAATGGACCACCAAGGCGAGCGCAAAGGCCACTCCCGGTGCATTGGAGTTCCTCAAGTACGCTGATGAACAGGGCTGCATCATCTTCTACATCACCAATCGCGATGTCCGGGAGCGCGCCGCCACCTTGAAGAACTTGCAGGACCTGGGGTTCCCGGATGCCGACGTCGACCACTTGCTGTTGATGGAAGGTACCAGCGATAAGACCGAACGACGCGCGCGGGTGGCATCCGACCACCGTATCGTATTGCTCGTTGGCGACCAACTACGTGACTTCGATGAACGCTTCAAGGACCGCACGGTGGACCACGGTCGTCCGTTGGTTGATACCATGACCGATACGCTATCCAGGTACTTCGTACTGCTGCCCAACCCCATGTACGGTACCTACCGCGACGCTGTCCAAGGCAAGGGTACCGATGCGGAGAAGCTGGCCCGCATGAAGGCCTGGTTCGAACAGGGGCACTGATCATGCGCGCCGTGGTGCAACGGGTGAGCGAGGCGGCCGTCCACATCGGTGGAGCGGAGCATGCCCGCATTGGTCCTGGGGCACTGGTGTTGTTGGGCGTGGCCGTGGGCGATACACACGCGGACCTGGAATGGTTATGCGGCAAGATCGCGCGGCTTCGGATCTTCCCCGATGTGGCCGGCGTGATGAACCTGGACTTGACCCAAGTGGACGGCGAACTCTTATTGGTGAGCCAATTCACGTTGCATGCCAGCACGGTCAAGGGTAACCGCCCCAGCTACCTTCGGGCTGCCCGACCAGTGGATGCCATCCCGCTCTACCGACGCGCCGAACAACTCCTTGCCGAGTTGGTGGGTCGTCCGGTGCGGACCGGTGAATTCGGGGCGGATATGCAGGTCTCCTTGGTCAACGACGGACCGGTCACCATCATCATCGACAGTGAACTACGCGAATGAACGAGCCATCCATCACCGGACTGCAACACGAAGTGGATCAGTGGATCACCACCACGGGGGTCCGGTACTTCGAGCCGCTCACCAACATGGCGATGCTCTCCGAGGAGGTTGGGGAAGTGGCCCGGATCATGGCGAGGCGCTATGGCGAGCAAAGTGAGAAGGAGAGCGATAGGGCCAAGGACCTCGGCGAGGAACTGGCCGATGTGCTCTTCGTGGTGATCTGTTTGGCCAATCAAACGGGGACCGATCTGCAGCTCGCTTGGGAGAAGCGCATGGCGGACAAGACCGAACGTGATCAGGAGCGCCATCGGAACAATCCGAAGCTCGGCAGGTAGTCCGATCCACAAGGGGTGCCCATGCGGTGCGCCAGGAGCGGAGCACGTTCCTAACGGTGGAGCGCAATGCTTTCGAGCACCGCAGGGGTGATGCGTGCGGTGGCGCCGGCATGCGAGCGGACGTAGCGTTCTGCGGCAAGACCCGCCAACGCACGGGCTTGGGGATCGCGCATCCATCGGGTCACGACAGACGTCAGTTCCTCGGCGTTGCTCACTTGGACACCGCCATCCGCGTCGATCAAACCCTGCGCCTCGGCGAACTTGGTATGCCGGGGGCCGAAGATCACTGGTATACCCCATGCTGCGGCTTCCAACAGACTGTGGATGCCATCCCCGAAACCACCTCCCACATAGGCCATGTCCGCGTGCTGGTAGGTGCGCGCGAGAAGTCCGGTCCTATCCATGACCAAGGTGCGAGCGAACAGGGGGTCACCTTCATTGGGTATTGGATCACCATCACTGGTTGGCGGTCGGCTGGTTTCCAGCAAGCGTTCCAATTCGGTCCACCGTTCAACCGGGGGAGGCATTGTGCCGATCAGCCGGTTCACTGCTTGTGCTGAGGGTTCATGCGGTACCACGAGCAACCTTGGTGGTGTGCGCATGCAGCGGAATGCCGTTGCGAGCAGGTCCTCATCCGCGGACCAGGTACTTCCAGCGATAAGCACCGGGGTGTCGTTCGCTCGTTGGAAGGCCTTGGCCAAGGGAACGGTCCGACCGTCGGCCACGATCCGCATGACGCGATCGAAACGCGTATCGCCAGCAACGGTCACGTTCCGGATGCCGAGACCGTCAAGTAACGCACGCGAGCGCTCATCCTGGACGAACAACCAGGTGAATTGATCGAGCATCTGGCGCCATGCAGTGCCATACCACCGGAAGAAGGGTTGGTCAGGGCGGAAGATGGCACTGACCAGGTAGGTGGGCACGTTATGACGCTTGAGCGCGGCGAGGTGGTGCCTCCAGAATTCGTACTTCACCCAAAGCACGGTGGAGGGCCGGATCAGGCTCAACAGGCGTTCCGCGTTCCGCGCTGAATCGTTCGGGAGGTATTCCACATGCGTTGCGAGCGGGTGGTCCTTGCGCGCTTCGTACCCGCTCGGGCTGAAGAACGTGAGCAGTACCGGAAGTTCAGGATGCTCGGCCTTGATGGCCTCCAGAATGGGCAGACCCTGCTCGAACTCACCTACGCTGGCGCTGTGCATCCACAGGCACCCTTGAAGTCGATCGGCCTTGTGTGTCAACCGCTCCCAAAGACCTCGTCTACCGTTGACCCATGCTCGGGCCTTGGGATGGAAGGGTGCGGCAGTATGCACCGCCAAGCTCCAGAGGATCGTGCCCAGGTTGGTGAGCAGGTGCATCAATAGTAGTGGAATCGGTCGTCGTCACTGCGGTCGATAGGCAGTATCCATCCCAAACGGATCCCCGAGAGCAGGTCGAGACGATCGGTGATATTGTACGTCTCGGTATCGAAGTTGAATGCGCGAAGGGGTTGGGTGACGCCGGCCATGATCTCAAGACCGATATGGAAGTTCACCCGACGACGCGTCCCCAGGTATTGGTAACCGATATAGCCCATGGCTGCAGGACCGGCGGTCAGGCGGTCGTACCCCTTCAACATGTCCTCCTCCAACTGGGGAACGATGTTCTGTTGGGTCTGCACACGCACCTTGTGGCGCATATAGCCCCCGCCAACCTTCAGCACGACCCCTGATCGCGTGTTCGGACCGAGCCAGTGCATCACCTTGCCTACCGTGGCAAAAGCGGTCCAACCGCGTTGGAGCAGGAACACATCGGCCATCACGCCTTCCTGATCGACCACTTGGCCGGCTCCATTCAGGACATTGGATATCACACCGGGTTCGGTGACCTTATTGCCGAAGAGGAAGCTGCCCTCCACGCCAAAGAGGAGTTCGTGGACGGTCCTACGCTGTATGGATAGTCCGACATTGCTGTTGTGGCCGTAGCGGTCGGCAAGGTCGCCACCCGGTAACTGGTGGGCATAACTGGCGCTGATGAGCACCATGCGATGTGTCGCTGTATCCCGGACGGCACTTTGTGCGTAGCAAGGCGCCGAACACACCAGCACCATCAGCATCGCGAACGATGAAAGGGTATGCATCACCGGCCAAAGGTAGCCGCATCGCTACGATCGGTGCTGCCATTCCCTGGGTCAACGGTGCGTTCCTGCAGCAGGTCGCCGAGCACGCACATTATCTTCGCCGCGCCTCCAACGCTCCGACCCAACGAACAAGGCACGCGAGGTACACCAGCATGAAGCCCATTCAAATGGTCGACCTCGTCGGCCAATATCAGCGCATCAAGGCGGAGGTCGATCAAGCGATGCTGAACGTTGTTCAGAGCGCGGCGTTCATCAACGGTCCGGAGGTGAAGTCCTTCGAACAGGAACTGGGAGCCTACTTGCACGTGCGACACACCATCGGGTGCGCCAACGGCACGGATGCCCTACAGATCGCCATGATGGCTCTGGACCTGAAGCCGGGTGATGAGGTCATCACCCCGTCATTCACCTTCGTGGCCACCGTGGAGGTCGTCGCCCTGCTGGGCCTGAAGCCGGTCTTCGCCGAAGTGTTGCCGGGCACCTACAACATCGATCCGGCCGACGTGCGCCGCAAGATCACCCCACGCACCAAGGCCATCGTTCCGGTGCACTTGTTCGGCCAGACCGCCGACATGGCGCCCATCATGGAACTGGCCCGTGAGCATGACCTGTACGTCATCGAGGACAACTGCCAGGCTGTTGGTAGCGACTACACCTTCCCGGATGGCATGGTCCGTAAGGCCGGCACCATCGGCACGGTGGGTACCACCAGCTTCTTCCCGAGCAAGAACCTCGGTTGCTATGGTGATGGTGGGGCCATCTTCACCGATGATGACGCCTTGGCGAAGCGCATCCGCCAGGTGTGCAACCATGGCAGCGAGGTACGCTACTACCACGATGTGGTGGGTGTGAACAGCCGGCTCGATAGTATTCAAGCCGCGGTGCTGCGCATCAAGCTGCGCCAGCTTGATGCCTACGGTGCCGCTCGCCAGGCCGCTGCAGCCTTCTACGACCAGGCCTTTGCGGGTATGGAGCATGTACATGTGCCCGAGCGCAGCCCGAACAGCACCCACGTCTTCCACCAGTACACCCTGCGCATCACCGGTGGTCATCGCGATGCCCTACGCGCACACTTGGAGAAGAACGGTGTGCCGGCCATGATCTACTACCCGGTGCCCCTGCATCTGCAGAAGGCTTACGAAGGCTATGGCATACGCCGTGGTGACCTCCCCATCACGGAGCGTCTGATGGAGGAGGTGCTGAGCCTGCCCATGAGCACGGAGCTGGACAACGAACAACTCACGCACATCACCGCAACGGTGAAGGCTTTTTTCAATTGATCGTACGGGCCGGAGATCCCCGACCCCAACACCCTTTAAGAATGAACATCGCAGTAGTAGGAACAGGATACGTAGGTCTCGTCACGGGTACCTGCTTCGCCGAGACGGGCAACCACGTGATCTGCGTGGACATCGATGCCAACAAGGTGCAGATGATGAAGGATGGGAAGGTGCCCATCTATGAACCGCATCTGGACGTCCTGTTCGAGCGCAACATCCGTCAGGGTCGCCTCAGTTTCACCACCGACCTGGTCAGCGCCATCAAGGATGCACAGATCATCTTCCTGGCCCTGCCCACGCCTCCGGGTGAGGACGGCAGTGCCGACCTGAAGTACGTGCTAGGCGTGGCCGATGACCTGGGCAAGATCATCACGGACTACAAGGTGATCGTGGACAAGAGCACGGTTCCCGTGGGAACGGCCGAGAAGGTGCATGCTGCCGTGGCCAAGCATGCCAAGGTCGATTTCGACATCGTGAGCAACCCTGAGTTCCTGCGTGAAGGTTTCGCTGTGGACGACTTCCTGAAACCCGATCGCGTGGTGGTGGGCACCAGCAGCCCCCGCGCCCAGAAGGTGATGGAGGACCTCTACAAGCCCTTCGTGCGCCAGGGCAACCCCATCATCTTCATGGATGAGCGCAGCGCCGAACTGACCAAATACGCCGCTAACGCCTTCCTCGCCACCAAGATCACGTTCATGAACGAGATCGCGAACTTCTGCGAGAAGGTGGGTGCCGATGTGGACAAGGTGCGCATCGGAATGGGTACTGATACCCGTATCGGAAAGCGCTTCCTGTTCCCTGGGATCGGCTACGGTGGTAGCTGTTTCCCCAAGGATGTACAGGCCCTGGCCAAAAGCGGCGGTGATGCCGGCTATGACTTCCAGATCATCAAGAGCGTGATGGAGGTGAACGAGCGCCAGAAGACCACCCTGACGGATAAGATCAAGGCCCATTACGGTGACCTCCGCGGCAAGCACTTCGCCATGTGGGGCCTCGCTTTCAAGCCCGATACCGATGACATCCGCGAGGCGCCGGCCCTGTATATGATCGACGCCCTGGTGAACGCCGGTGCCACGGTCACTGCCTTTGATCCGGAAGGCATGGAGAACGTGAAGAAGCTGAAGGGCGACAAGATGTCCTTCGCCAAGGACGAGTACGAGGCGTTGAAAGGTGCCGATGCGTTGATCATCGCCACCGAGTGGGCCTTGTTCCGCACCCCTGATTTCGCCAAGGTGGGCGAACTGTTGAAGGAGAAGATCGTGTTCGACGGTCGGAACCTCTATGACCTGGACGAGATGGAGCGCATCGGCTTCACGTACGTCAGCGTGGGTCGCAATGCGGTGAACCTTCCAGTGTCGGCCAAAGCCTGATCCATGGCACAACAGAAAGAACGCGTCCTGATCACCGGTGCCGCCGGTTTCCTGGGATCACACTTGTGCGATCGGTTCCTGAAGGAGGGGTACCACGTGATCGCCATGGACAACCTGATCACGGGCCGCCTGAAGAACATCGAGCATCTCTTCAAGCGTGATGACTTCGAGTTCTACCACCACGACGTCTCCAAGTTCGTCCACGTTCCGGGTGAACTGAAGTACATCCTGCACTTCGCCAGTCCGGCCAGCCCGATCGACTACCTGAAGATCCCGATCCAGACCCTGAAGGTGAGCTCCCTGGGGACCCATAACCTGTTGGGTCTGGCCAAAGCCAAGGGCGCACGGATCCTGGTGGCCAGCACCAGCGAGGTCTATGGTGACCCTCAGGTGCATCCACAAACGGAGGACTACTGGGGTCATGTGAACACCGTGGGTCCGCGGGGCGTGTACGATGAGGCCAAACGGTTCCAAGAGGCCATCACCATGGCCTACCACACCTACCATGGGCTGGAGACGCGCATCGTACGCATCTTCAACACCTATGGCCCACGCATGCGGTTGAACGACGGACGGGTGCTTCCCGCTTTCATCGGTCAGGCGCTGCGCGGCGAGGACCTGTCAGTGTTCGGTGACGGTCGCCAGACCCGCAGCTTCTGCTACGTGGACGACCTGGTGGAAGGCATCTATCGCCTGCTGCTCAGCGACTACGCGGGACCTGTGAACGTGGGCAATCCCAGCGAGATCACCATCGGTCAGTTCGCCGAGGAGATCATCAAGCTCACGGGCACCACACAGAAGGTCATCTACAAGCCGCTTCCGCAGGACGATCCCATGCAGCGCCAACCGGATATCACATTGGCCCGCAAGCTGTTGAACTGGGAGCCCAAGGTGGACCGTGCCACGGGGCTGAAGATCACCTACGACTACTTCAAGAGCTTGAGTGCAGAGGAGTTGCACGAAAAGGAACACAACACGTTCGAAGGGTACGTACGCAAGTAGTCGTCGGTCGTTCATACGATCATACTCGGCCCGGGAGTAAGCGTAGGCGCTGCTTCCGGGCTGTTGCTTTCAACGTAGGGTGGGGACAGGAGGATCAAGGTCGAGTTGAAGGGTTCGTCGATGATCAGGATACACGAACGACCTTTGCATCCAGTTCAAGCCGATTGAAGATCCCCAAGAAGACCGTTGAAGAAGCTGCTGCGCAAGCAGCCAAGCTTGTCCCCCTGCGCATAGCCGGGGTTCCTGAGCATTTCAATCTACCCTTCATGCTCGGATTGGAGCGGCGTGCATTCGTCCGCGCTGGGGTGGACCTGAAGTGGCGCACCGTGCCGGAAGGCACCGGTGCCATGTGCGAACTGTTGCGCGCCGGTGAGTTGGACCTGGCCATTCTGGTCACTGAAGGTGTGGTCAGGGATATCGTCAATGGGGCGCCAGTACGTATCGTATCCCCCTACGTGGATACGCCGGTGACCTGGGGCGTACATGTGGCTTCAGCGACTTCGATCCTACGCGTGGAGGACATGAAGGGACTGCCCTTCCTCATCAGTCGGCCCAATTCCGGAAGCCATTTGGCAGCCATGGCCTATGCCAGGGACCATGGTTGGGGTGATCTGGATTTGCAGTTCGAAGTGGTCAATGACCTGAAGGGTGCGCGGGAACGGCTTGAGAATGGCCCCCCAGCTGTATTCCTTTGGGAGCGGTCCACCACGAAACCCTTGGTGGATGCCGGGGTGTTGCGGTGTTTCGACGAATATCGTGCTCAGTGGCCCGCATTCGTCATCGCAGCCCGCATAGCGGTGCTTGAGGAGCATGGGCCCCAGATCGGTCGGTTGCTGAAGGTGGTGCGTGACCAGGCAAGTGGATTGATGTCCAAACGTTCAGCACCGGAGATGATCGCTCAGCGGTATGCCATGCCGGTGGAGGATGCGAAGACCTGGTTCACCGCAACAAGGTGGAACGTGGATGGCCGGATGGACCCGCTCGTGATCGCTTCCGTGACCGAAGCCCTGCATCGATGCGGACTTCTCGACGCAGCCTTGGATGCAGGGACCTGCAGCACGCGACTGCTGCACGCCTGGTGAGCCGCAGGCAGGGAACAGTGGCCAATTCCCCCGGTTCAGATACCTTCGCGGTCCCAACGCATGAGCTACACGGCGCACCCCACTGCGGTCATCGATGAAGGCTGCACGATCGGCGAAGGCACCCGGATCTGGCACTTCAGCCACATCATGCCCGGATGTTCCATCGGGGCTGGCTGCAACATCGGACAGAACGTGGTGATCAGCCCACAAGTGAAGTTGGGCAACAACGTGAAGGTGCAGAACAACGTGAGCATCTACACCGGTGTGGAATGCGCCGATGATGTGTTCCTGGGGCCGTCGATGGTGTTCACGAACGTGATCAATCCACGAAGCGCTGTGAACCGCAGGGAACAGTATGCGCGCACCCATGTCGGCAGGGGCGCCAGCATCGGTGCCAATGCGACCATCGTTTGCGGTCATGATATCGGTGAATTCGCCTTCATTGGCGCGGGTGCCGTGGTCACTCGCACGATCCCTGCCTTCGCACTTGTGGTGGGCAACCCGGCCCGTCAGACCGGTTGGATGAGTGAATTCGGCCATAAACTGAAGTTCAGCGACAACGGAGAGGCCACGTGTCCTGAAAGTGGACAGACCTATCGGCTGATGAACGGAACAGTAACCCGTACCTCTTGAACCATGACCCGATCCAGTGATCGTAAAGTACGGTTCGCCGTGGTGGGCTGCGGGCACATCGGCAAGCGACACGCTGAGATGATCTCCAGGCATCCCGAAGCGGAACTGGTGGCACTTTGTGATATCCGGGAAGCCGATCAACTGGGCCTGGCCCATCTGAATGTACCCTTGTTCAAGGATATGGACGCCTTGCTGGACGGTACGGCCGATCTGGATGTGGTGAACATCTGCACACCGAACGGTCTGCACGCGCAACAATGTGTGAAAGCATTGGAGAATCGGAACAACGTGGTCTGTGAGAAACCCATGGGTCTTACCAAGGCCAGTTGCGAACAGGTCATCTACAAGGCGCTCCAGATGCATCGGACCGTGTTCGGTGTGATGCAGAACCGGTACAGCCCACCGAGCCAATGGATCAAGGGGGTGGTGGATCAGGGGCTCCTGGGCAACGTGCACATGGTGCAGCTCAATTGCTATTGGAACCGGGACGAACGCTATTACAAGCAGGGTGGTTGGAAGGGAACGGCCGATCTGGACGGAGGCACCCTTTTCACGCAATTCAGCCACTTCATCGACATCATGTATTGGCTGTTCGGCGATATCTCCGACATCCAGGGGAAGTTCGCCGACTTCAACCATCAGGGATTGACGGACTTCGAGGACAGTGGGTTCGTGAACTTCCGTTTCCTGGAAGGTGGTATGGGTTCCCTGAACTACAGTACGGCCGTATGGGACCGTAACCTGGAAAGCAGCATGACCATCATCGGCAGCAAGGGGAGCGTGAAGATCGGCGGGCAGTACATGGATCAGGTGGAATACTGCCACATCAACGGATACACCATGCCGGAGTTGGCTCCCACCAACCCGGCGAACGATTATGGTGCATACAAGGGAAGCGCCAACAATCACGGGTACATCATCGACAATGTGGTCGATACCCTGAAGGGCAGGAACATCATCACGACCAACGCCCTGGAGGGTTTGAAGGTGGTGGAGATCATTGAACGCATTTACAAGGAACGCGATGAGCAACGTTTACGAGAAACTCGTTAGGAAGGAGGCCAAATTGGCCGTGATCGGACTGGGCTATGTGGGTCTTCCCATCGCCTTGGAGTTCGCTCGCCGGATCAAGGTGGTGGGCTTCGATATCAATGAGAAACGGGTGGAGATGATGCGCCGGAAGGAGGATCCGAGCAACGAGCTCGAACCTTCGGAGTTCGACGGTTGCGATATCCACTTCACGGCCGATCTGGAAGACCTCCGCGATGTGGAGTTCTTCATCGTGGCGGTACCCACCCCGATCGATCAGCAGAACATACCGGACCTCACTCCGCTACTGGGTGCCACGCGCACGGTAGGACAGGTCCTGAAGAAGAATGATTACGTGGTGTATGAGAGCACGGTCTATCCCGGTTGCACGGAGGAGGACTGCGTACCCTTGCTCGAACGCCTCAGCAACCTCAAGTTCGTGGAGGACTTCAAGGTGGGCTACAGCCCGGAGCGTATCAATCCAGGTGATAAGGAGCACACCCTTTCCAGCATCGTGAAGGTGAGCAGTGGTTGTGATCCGGAGAGCTCCGAGGTCATCGCCAAGGTGTATGAACTTGTGGTCAAGGCCGGTGTGCATCGCGCCGCAAGCATCAAGGTGGCCGAGGCCGCCAAGATCATCGAGAACACCCAGCGGGATGTGAACATCGCACTGATCAACGAACTCTCGATCATCTTCAACCGCATGGGCATCAACACCTATGATGTGTTGGAGGCGGCTGGCACCAAATGGAACTTCCTCAAGTTCCAGCCAGGCCTTGTTGGCGGCCATTGCATCGGTGTGGATCCCTATTACCTCGTCTACAAAGCGAAGGAACTGGGCTACCACGCGCAGATCATCGACAGCGGCCGCTTCGTGAACGACAGCATGGGCGGATACGTGGCCAAGCAGACCGTGAAGAAGGTGATCGCCAGTGGGACCAATCCCGCCGATGCGCGTATCCTGGTGATGGGCGCCACGTTCAAGGAGAATGTCACCGATATCCGCAACAGTAAGGTGGCCGATGTGATCAACGAGCTGAAGAGCTTCAGTTGCCATGTGGATGTGACCGACCCGCACGCCGATGCCGCCGAGGTGAAGCATGAGTACGGCTATGAACTTTCCCCTGAAATGAAGGGTCCTTACGACGCCATCATCGTGGCGGTGAACCATAGCGATTACGCGAACAAGGACGAGGCTTGGTTCAAGGGTATGTTGAAGCCCAAAGGCGTTCTGGTGGACCTGAAAGGGATCTACCGGACGAGGATCAAGGACCTGACCTATTGGAGCCTGTGAGCGAAAGGGCCGATTCACCGATCACCGGTCGACGCATCCTAATCACCGGCGGCGCTGGCTTCATCGGAAGCCATGTGGTGCGCCGCTTTGTTGCCAAGTACCCGCAGTACCGCATCGTAAACCTGGACGCCCTGACCTACGCGGGCAATCTGGAGAACCTGCGCGACGTCGAGAACGCCCCGAACTACACCTTCGTGAAGGCCGACATCTGTGATGCGGAAGCAATCGCCAAGGTGTTCAAGGACCACGCCATCGATGGTGTCATCCACCTCGCGGCTGAGAGCCATGTGGACCGCAGCATCACCGATCCGCTGGCCTTCGTGCGCACCAACGTGTTCGGCACCGTCACACTGTTGAACGCGGCCAAGGAGGCATGGAAGGGCGACTTCGAGGGCAAGCGCTTCTACCACGTTTCCACCGACGAGGTGTACGGATCGCTCCACGACGACAGCCTTTTCCTGGAGAGCACACCGTACGACCCGCAAAGCCCGTACAGCGCGAGCAAGGCAGCCAGCGACCACTTCGTGCGGGCCTACGGCAACACTTACAAGTTGCCCTTCGTGGTGAGCAACTGCAGCAACAACTACGGCAGCCACCACTTCCCGGAGAAGTTGATCCCGCTCATGATCAACAACATCCGCACGAACAAACCGCTGCCCGTGTACGGCAAGGGCGAGAACGTGCGTGACTGGCTGTGGGTGGAGGACCATGCCGCGGCCATCGACACCATCTTCCACACGGGCAGGAACGGTGAGACCTACAACATCGGAGGTCACAACGAGTGGAGGAACATCGACCTCGTCCACCTGCTGTGCGGCATCATGGACCGCAAGCTGGGCCGGGCAGAAGGGGAGAGTGCCAAGTTGATCACGTATGTCACCGACCGCGCGGGACATGATCTGCGCTATGCGATCGACGCGGGCAAGATCGAACGTGAGCTCGGATGGAAACCGAGCATCACCTTCGAAGTGGGACTGGAGCGGACCGTGGATTGGTACCTGGCCAACACCGAATGGCTGGACCATGTGACCAGTGGGACCTACCGCACCTATTATGACGGGCAATACGGCAGTTGATCGGTGTGGTCGACCACCGGTCGTGGATGGACGTTGACCACCGACCTTTGTACCCGTAGTGGACGATGGGACTCTTCAGTGATCTCTTCAGGAAGAAGGAATTGGTGATGCCACCGGCAGACCTTTCCAAACTCGGAGTTGACGTGCACTCGCACTTCATCCCGGGCATCGACGATGGGGCCCAGACCCTTGGCCAAACGATGGAGCTGCTGCAAGCCATGGTGGAACTGGGTTATCGCAAGGTGATCACTACTCCGCATAGCATGGCGGATGGCTATCGCAATCCTTCGGAGGTCATCCTGGGCGGATTGGAGAAGGTACGTGCCGAGGTGAAAAGGACGGGCATGACGATCGAGGTGGACGCGGCCGCCGAGTATTACCTGGACCATGAATTGGAGCCCAAGGTGGCGCGGAAGGATGTGCTCACCTTCGGGAAGAATTTCGTCCTGTTCGAGCTGCCCTTCATCGGTGAGCCGGCCATGGTGAGGCAGTTGGTGTTCCAGATGCAGACGCAAGGCTACCGGCCGGTCCTGGCCCATCCAGAGCGTTATACGTTCTGGCACAACGACCTGAGCAGGTATACCGAGCTCAAGGAGCGGGGTGTGCTCTTCCAGTTGAACCTGGTAGCGCTCTCAGGTGCCTATGGGCCACAGGCCAAACAGGTCGCGGAACGACTGATCGATCTAGGAGCGTACGAGTTCCTCGGCACGGATTGCCACAACATGAACCACATCGAGGCCATACGCAATACGCTGACACGGCCTTACCTGCATAAGATCCTTGACAGCGGCAAGTTGCTCAACGCGGGCCTGTGAGGTTCAGTGGAACTGCTTCTGGTCGGGCAGGTACCAACACAGCAAGCCCATCAAGGGCAGGTAGGAGGACACCACGAATACCGTGTTGATATCCGTGGCGTCGGCCAAACGGCCGAGTAGTGCGCTCCCCAGGCCGGCCATGCCAAAGGCGAAGCCGAAGAACAACCCGGACACGAGGCCCACGCGGCCGGGGATCAGGAGTTGCGCATAGACCAGGATCGCGGAGAAGGCGGAGGCGAGGATCAGCCCCGCGAGAAAGGCCAGCACACCGGTCCAGAAGAGGTTTGCATAGGGAAGGGCCAGCGTGAACGGTGCCGCGCCCAGTATGGAAGCCCACACGATCCTCTTGTATCCGACCCGGTCACCCAGGAAGCCACCGACCAGCGTGCCGATGGCGGCCGCGAGCAGGAAGAGGAAGAGCATCAGCTGCGCCTGCTGCACGCCGAGGCCGAATCGGCCGATGAGGTAGAAGGTGTAGTAGCTGGTCATGCTGGCCACATAGAACTGCTTGGAGAAGATCAGCAGCATCAACGTGGCTACGATGAGCACCACTTTGTGCGTGGGCAGTTTACTGCGCCGGGGTGAACTGCTGCTGGCCTTGCGCGCCTGAACCGCCATCACGCGCACGTACCACCGCCCCACGCGCCAAAGCACCACCATGGCTATCAGCGGAAGTACCACGAACCAGCCCACGGTGGCTTGTCCCAAGGGTACGATGATGAGTGCGGCCAGGAGCGGACCTATTGCTGAGCCCATGTTACCTCCCAGTTGGAATACGGACTGTGATAGTGAACGCTTGCCACCAGAGGCCAGGAAGGCCATGCGCGAAGCTTCCGGGTGGAAGATGGAAGAACCCACGCCGACCAGCGCCACGGCCACCAGGAGCAAGGCGTAGGTGTGCGCTTGGGAGAGCACGATGAGACCGAGGAGCGTGGCCCCCATGCCACCCACCAACGCAAAGGGGCGAGGGTGTTTGTCCGTGAGGTGACCCACCAGCGGCTGCAGGATGGAGGCGGTGGTTTGGAAGGTGAGTGTGATGAGGCCGATCTGCGCGTAGCTGAGCTGGTAGGACGCTTTCACCAGCGGGTATAGCGCAGGGATCAGCGCTTGCACCGTGTCGTTCAGCAAGTGCGAGAACGCGATGGCGAGCAGGACGGGGTAGGCCGTACGCTGGGCCGCAAAGGAGGTGGTACCGCTCGGGGGCATGAGCGGCGCGAAGGTACCGCGTGGCTAGGCCGCAGCGGTCTCCAACTCCTTGCTCACCTTCTTGAAGAGGCCCTGCAGCACATTGCCAGGTGACAATTCCATGCGTTCCGTTAGGTGCCATGAAGGTCATGGAGCTTCTATGGAACGACAGCTACACCGTGGACCAGTAACGAGTTATGCGTCACACGCTACATGGACCTGGCGATAACCGGGGAGCATTAAACGGAAAGGGATGCTATGGCGTTTCCGACAATTATTCTATTGAATGATGAGATTCTTACCAGCAAGCCACATACGGCCGTCGGATAAATGCACATGGTAGGATCCCGAAGGAAGGTCCCGAGTGTCGATCTGATGTCCCTGTTCCACCATCATTGGCAGGCGCTTTTCCTGGATCCTGCGCCCATCAGTGCTAATGATCGTGAGCAATAGATCGCCGTTCGAAACGTAATTCTCAGGGAGACTGATGCGGACGTTGATCAAATCATGAGCGGGATTCGGAGCAATTAAGAGTGAACTGGCAAGGTCAGTGGTTTGCTCCATCACGTTCGTTAACAAATTGCATCCAGGCACCAAGCAACCATCCGGTTGGATGCGAATCAGCCAACCATCTGTGTGTTGGGCAGGCGCACCTGGGTGTGCTGGTGCAACGCCACCACAGATCAAACTTGAAGAATCCAGATCCAGAATAATGGAGGAAAGGCGCATATATCCGTTGGATATCGCAGTGTCTTGGCAGGAATATCCGTACTGCCATAATAGATCACCCTGAGGGCTCAAGCACGCGACTTGTCCCTTGGAGGTTTCTGCGGAAACGTTCAGTATTCCGGCTATCATGAAATTGCCATTCGGATGCTCGATGATATCCAAGCCGGTGTTCCAGAATCCACCAAAGCCGTAGAGTCGGGAGGTCCAAAGGGTATCTCCGTCGTCATTGAAGGCTACCGTTAGTAAGCTCTGCTCTGCTGGCCAGCCGCTATAGCATGTTCCGGTCATTACGTACCCTCCTGTCGATGCACTTATGACCGCGTTGAACTGGTTGTCGCAACTCAAAGGTGCTCGATAGTTCAAAGACCACAGCACATCCCCGACACCATCAAGTCTGACATACCACCCATTTCGACAACCGCCATTGGTGTTTTGTCCTCCTGCTAGCACAAAACCATTGTCCTCGGTAGTGACACAGGCTAATGGCAAGTCGAATAATGCCGAATCACCAAAGGTGGTTCTCCACATCTCCTGGCCTAAGCTATCCACACGGATCAAAACAGCTTGGTCCAGGCCCGCCGCAGCTGGGCCGGAACGGGTTCCGCTCAAGGCATACCCATGGTCCATTGTCCCTACAAGCTGATTGACTTGGAACCCACTGACCCAAGAGCTATCGTTGGGGTAGATCACCGACCACAAGGAGTCCATCTCCGGGGTAAGCCGCACCAGAACGGCTGTTTGTGTGAGAGGCGTGTTGATGAGGGAGTATGCGACAGCAAAGCTGCCATCGCTCCAGCGATGGCAGTTACTTGAGTTTAGACTGAGACCGGTGTATCCTGATGTTGTAGCCAGTTTTCGAGTTCCAGTGTTCACACCATTAGGATCGAATGTGGCGAAGCCGACAATGTTGCCATCCTGCCAAGGTGGAAGAGTGTCCATCCTTCCTACAAGCACATAGCCGTCGTTCTTATAGAACTCCACATCGGTGACCCACTCAAAAGCGTTCGACCCAGCAAAGTCAGACAGCACATTCAGGGTGTCGCCATTCCATTGGGCATTCGAACTCACGCCCATAACCAGAGCGCAGGTCGTATTGAGAAGATGCCGTTGACCTCTCATGACCTAAAGGTATCCGTATGGGACGAAGTAACCCTTAACCGATCCAGGGTTATTACGCCGCAGCCGTCTCCAACTCCTTGCTCACCTTCTTGAAAAGCCCTTGAAGCACATTGCCAGGACCCACTTCCACCACCTTCGTCGCCCCCCCGGCCAACATGTGCTGCATGGTCTGTGTCCAACGCACAGGTGCCGTCAGCTGCGCGATCAGGTTGGCCTTGATGCGCGCGGGGTCGGTGTGCGGCCGGGCATCCACGTTCTGGTAGATGGGGCAGCGCGGGTTCACGATGGGGGTGTAAGCGATCGCCGTTTCCAGTTCCACGCGGGCTGGTTCCATCAACGGGCTGTGGAAGGCACCGCCCACTTGAAGCACCACCGCGCGCTTGGCCCCTGCGGCCTTCAGGGCCTCGCAAGCGGCGTTCACGGCTTCCACACTGCCACTGATCACCAGTTGGCCAGGGCAGTTGTAGTTGGCAGGCACCACCACACCGGGAATGGTCTTGCAGACCTCCTCCACCTTGCCATCCTCCAGACCCAGGATCGCGGCCATGGTGCTGGGCTGCAGTTCACAGGCTTTCTGCATCGCATTGGCACGCGCGGCCACCAACTTCAGTCCATCGGCGAACTCCATGGCCCCGGCGGCCACCAGTGCACTGAACTCACCCAAGCTATGCCCCGCCACCATGCTCGGCTGGAACGCATCGCCCAGGACCTTCGCCTTCACCACGCTGTGCAGGAAGATCGCAGGCTGCGTCACGTTGGTCTGTTTCAGGTCGGCCTCGCTGCCGCTGAACATCACGTTCGTTAGGTTGAAACCCAGCAGGTCGTTCGCGTGTTCGAACCAGATCCGGGCATTGTTGTCGGCATCATAGAGCTCCTTGCCCATGCCGGTGAATTGGCTGCCTTGGCCGGGGAATACGTAAGCCGTCATGCGGTTGGAATGGTTGAGGTTGGATGTTGCCGAACGGTGGGTGTTGGTCACGACCTGCGACCAGCCCCGAGCAACCAGCAAGGGTCCTAGTCCCTACGACCGAACAGGCGCAGCAGCATCAGGAACAGGTTGATGAAGTCCAGGTACAGGCTCAATGCGCCCATGAGCGCCATCTTTTGGGCGGTCTCGGTACCACTCGCCACCACCTCGCCCATGCGCTTGAGCTTCTGCACATCATAGGCGGTGAGTCCGGTGAATACCACCACACCGATGATGCTCACCACGTAACTCATGGTATCGCTCTTCAAGAACAGGTTCACCAAGGATGCGATCACGATGCCGAACAGACCGATCATGAGGATGCTGCCCAGCTTGGTGAGATCGGTCTTCGTGGTGTACCCTGCAACAGCCATGGTCCCGAACACCACCGCAGTGATGAAGAACACGTTGGTGATGGAGCCGATGGAATAGATCAGGAAGATGTAGCTGAGGCTGATGCCCATGATGGTGGCGAATACCAGGAAGGTGGCGAGCAGCGCTGTGCCGCTCATCTTCTCCACCATGCCGCCCATCAGGAACACCAGGCCGAGCGGTGCGAACATCACCACCCAGCCCAGGATGGTGTGACTTCCCGTCTCCAGGTCGATCAAGTAGGACAGTTTGGACATGTCACTGCCGAACCACCAGGCCATGACGCCACTGATCACCAGCGCAAGTGCCATATAGCTGAACACCTGGGCCAGGAAGGTGCGCACATTGGCGGCGGCGAACGCATCCGGTCCATGGATCACCTGGCCGGACTGTTGAGGGGTGTAGTTCGTCTGTTCCATGTTGGGTTGTACGGGATGAAGTTAATGCCTCTGCAATGATCAGTGCAGGGTGGCGCTGATGAGTTTGATGAATTCCTCGCGTGTCCGGTGGTCATCCAGGAAGATGCCGGTGAACGCACTGGTCGTGGTGACGGAGTTCTGCTTCTGGATACCGCGCATTTGCATGCACAGGTGGCTGCACTCCATTACCACGGCCACACCGAGGGGTTCCAGGGTCTCTTGGATGCAGTCGCGGATCTCGTTGGTAAGGCGTTCCTGCACTTGCAGTCGGCGAGCGTAGGCATCCACTACACGAGGGATCTTGCTGAGGCCGACGATACGACCGTTCGGGATGTAGGCCACATGAGCCTTGCCGAAGAAGGGCAGCATGTGGTGTTCGCACATGGAGTAGACCTCGATGTCCTTCACCACCACCATCTGGCTGTAGGCCTCGGTGAACATGGCGCTCCGCAGGATGGCTGCCGGGTCCAGGTCGTACCCATGGGTGAGGTATTGCAACGCCTTGGCCACCCGTTCGGGCGTTTTCAATAGGCCTTCCCGCGTAGGGTCTTCACCGATGGCTTCCAGGATGGGCCGGTAGTGACCGCTGATCTCGTCAATGCGGGCGGGATCGTACTGGTCGATGCGTTCGTAGCCTTCGCCGCTGGCTTCGTGCTCACTGGAGGTCATCTCGAGATCGCTTTTGGATGGTGGGCCGGAATTCTTTCGCGTGCATGTGAGGCGCGGAACCCGTGCAGAGCTGGATGCTCTGTAAGGGTGTAGCAACGAAGCAGGCGCGTGAATGGAACCGGCGCAACCCGAAGGGGGGTCTCGAGTGGACTTCTATTCGCCATGGTACTCCACGTAATTGTTCTCGGTCTCCTCCACCTTCACGGTCTTGAGGACCACTCCCAATCCCTTCACCGGGGCTTCCAACTGCTCCCAGATGGCCACGGCCAAGTTCTCCGTGCTACTATACCGACCCTTCATGAACGGGACATCAAGATCGAGGTTCTTATGGTCCAGATGATCGATGACGTGGACCTTGATCAAGCGGCTGAGTTCGCTGAGGTCGGTGACAAAGCTGGTCTCCGGGTCGGGCGCGCCGGCAACCGTGACCCACAGCACATAGTTGTGTCCATGCCAATTAGGGTTGCTGCACTTTCCGAAAGTGGCGTAGTTCTTTTCCAGGCTCCACTCAGGGCGGCTCAACTTATGCGCCGCGCTGAAGCGTTCGCGGCGGGTGATGTGTACGATCGGCATGCGGGTACAAAGGTAGGGGCGGGTGTCACCCCGGCCATGGTGCCGGGGCACACCCCTACCTTCGCGCCATGATCATCGTGACCGGAGCGGCAGGCTTCATCGGCAGTGCCTTGGTGGGCGAACTGCTGCGCCAAGGGTGGCAGGATATCGTGGCCGTGGATGACTTCTCCCGGGTGGACAAGGAGCTCAACTTGGCGGGTAAGACCCTCAGCGCCAAGGTCGATCGCAAGGACTTCTTCGCCTGGCTCGATGCCAATGAGAAGCTCGTCCAATTCATTTTCCACCTCGGTGCCCGCACGGACACGACCGAGTTCAACACGGCCATATTCGATGAGTTGAACCTGCACTATAGCCAACGCATGTGGGAGGCCTGTGTCAAGTACGGGATCCCGCTGGTCTATGCATCCAGTGCGGCCACTTACGGCGGTGGGGAGCATGGTTATAGCGATCAGGACGACTCGCTCTCGTATGTGCTGAAGCCCCTCAATCCCTATGGCGACAGCAAGAACGATTTCGACAAGTGGGCTTTGGCCCAAGAGCGGAAGCCCTACTTCTGGGCCGGCCTGAAGTTCTTCAACGTTTATGGCCCCAACGAATACCACAAAGGGCGCATGGCCAGCGTGGTGTTCCACGCCTTCAACCAGATCAATGCCACGGGGGAGATGAAGTTGTTCCGCAGCCATCATCCGGACTATAAGGACGGCGCGCAGCTACGCGACTTCGTCTACGTGAAGGATGTGTGCTCCATCTGCCTGTTCCTCATGGAACATCGGAAACACAGTGGGTTGTACAATCTGGGAAGTGGTGAAGCGCGCACCTTCCTGGACCTGGTCCGTGCCACGTTCACCGCCATGGGTAAGGAGGAACACATCGCCTTTGTCGACACGCCTGCCGATATTCGGGACAAGTACCAATACTTCACGGAAGCGGACATGTCAAAGATGAGGGCCATTGGCTATTCTGTGCCATTCACCACCTTGGAAGAAGGCGTGGCCGACTATGTGGGCAACTACCTCACTTCGGGAGGTCGTCTGTGATCGCGAGCGCTGGCTCCGTCGGTACAGCCAACGCCAATAGCTGCGAACGGATCCGCAGGAGGCGTTGACGGACTTCTTCATGCGGCGCTGACGTTGCAATTTCCGCAGCAGGTTCGCGCCGCATCTGTTCACGTGCGCCTTGAAGGGTGAAGCCTTGTTCCTTCACCAGCAACTTGATCCGTTTGAGCAGGTCGATGTCCTTGCTCGTGTACATGCGATCGCCACGGCCTGTCCGCTTTGGGCGGATCATGCCGAACTCCTTCTCCCAGTATCGGATAAGGGACGTGTTCACGCCCATTTGCTCGGCCACCTCGCCGATGGACCAATACAAACGCTCCACGGTCTTTTCCTTGTACGGCATGCAGGGCGCCAAATGTACCGATCAGTCCAACGATTGACCCGCGTTCCGTGAAAGGTCGAGCATCCGCGCATATTCCTCCGCGTTCAGATCGTTGAAGTAATAGTTGGCAGGGTCCACGGCCTCTCCGTTCTTGCGCACTTCGTAGTGCAGGTGTGGTCCGGCGCTGAGACCGGTATTGCCGACCAGGCCGATCACATCCCCCCGCTTCACGCGCTGACCGTTGCGCACCTTCAATTCGCTCAGGTGCGCATACAGCGTTTCATACTCGAAACCGTGGTCGACCACGACGTGGGTCCCATAGCCGTTGGTCGCATAGTCGGCGAAGGTCACACGTCCATCGCCCGTGGCATGGATGGGAGTACCGGTCTTGGCTGTGAAGTCCATGCCCGCATGGAACTTGGGGATCTTGTGGATCGGGTGGATGCGCATGCCGAAGCCCCCGGCCGTTTGGGTCAGGTCCTCGTTGGGGATGGGCTGGATGGCAGGGATGCTTGCGAGCATCTCCTTTTTTCTCAGGACCAACTGGGCTACCTCATCGAACGAACGGGATTGCACGACCAGTTGTCGCGTAAGCTGGTCCAAGCGCTTGCGCGTGCTGATCACCAGGTCGCTGCTGGCATAGCCATCCAGGTCACGGTAACGGTTCACCCCGCCTGAACCAGCCTGACGCATCGTGGCGGGGATGGGCTCCGCTTCGAAGATCACCCGGTAGATATTGTCATCGCGGCGGCGCAGATCGCCCAGTACCTGGTCCACCTCACCCAGTTGCTTGTTGAGCAGCTCGTATTGCAGGATCAACTGCTGGTTCTCGCGCCGCATGCTCGCCTCCTTGGGGCTATCCATGAACTGGTAAGCCAGGAAGATGCCCAATACGCCCACCACCAGACCGGGTGTCAACATCAGCATCACGCGCTTGACCTTCTGCCAGGCGGAGAGACTGATACGCTCGAAATTGAGCGTCTGTGGGTTGAATCGGTATTTATGCTCGGGCATGGGTCGGCCGAAGGATCGGCAAGGTAGCCAACACCGTGCAGCGCGCCGGGCGTCGACCTCATCCCGACCTGTTAAAGAATGTGGATCCTCAAGTGCCGCGGCGCTGGCGGACTGCCGACCGGCTCGGTACTTTTGCCGCCTCTTACGCCACCCATGCTCACCTCCCGCGAGATCCGCCAGAAGTTCCTCGACCATTTCACCCAGCGCGGCCACACCATCGTGCCCAGCGCTCCCATGGTGGTGAAGGACGATCCCACGCTCATGTTCACCAATGCGGGCATGAACCAGTTCAAGGACCTGTTCCTGGGCAACCGCGAGGCCAAGCACAAGCGCATCGCCGACACGCAGAAGTGCCTGCGCGTTTCCGGCAAGCACAACGACCTGGAGGAGGTGGGCATCGACACGTACCACCATACGATGTTCGAGATGCTCGGCAACTGGAGCTTCGGCGACTACTTCAAGGCCGAGGCGATCCAGTGGGCGTGGGAACTGCTGGTGGACGAGTACAGGATCGACACGAACGACCTCTACGTCACCTACTTCGGTGGCGATGCCAAGGACGGCCTGGAGCCCGATGAGGAGACCCGCCAGCTCTGGCTGAAGTATTTGCCCTCCGAGCGCATCCTGCCCTTCAGCAAGAAGGACAACTTCTGGGAGATGGGTGACACCGGCCCCTGCGGCCCCTGCACCGAGATCCACGTGGATGTGCGCACGGCCGGGGAGAAGGCCGCCAAGGCCGGCAAGGGGCTCGTGAACAACGACCACCCACAGGTGATCGAGATCTGGAACAACGTGTTCATGCAGTTCGAGCGCAAGGCCGATGGTTCCCTGCACACCCTGCCCGCCCAGCATGTGGACACCGGCATGGGCTTCGAGCGCCTGTGCATGGTGCTGCAAGGGAAGCGCAGCAACTACGACACCGATGTGTTCCAGCCGCTGATCCAGGCCTTGGCGAAACAGTGCGGGAAGCCTTACGGTGCCGAAGAGAAGGCAGACATCGCCATGCGCGTGATCGCCGACCACCTGCGCGCCATCAGTTTCGCCATTGCCGACGGCCAATTGCCTAGCAATACCGGTGCGGGCTATGTGATCCGCCGCATCCTACGCCGTGCCGTGCGTTACGGATACAGCTTCCTCGGCTTCAACGAGCCTTTCATGCACGACCTGGTACCCGTGCTTGTGGGCCAGATGGGCGAGCAGTTCCCGGAACTGAGGAAGCAGCAGGACATCGTGAAGAACGTGATGCTGGAGGAAGAGAAGGCCTTTCTGCGCACGCTTGAACAAGGCACCAAACGCATCGAGCAGGCGCTTGTGGAAAGCAAGGGAGTGCTGCCCGGAGACAAGGCCTTCGAGCTCTTCGATACCTACGGATTCCCCATCGACCTCACGCAGCTCATGGCGCGCGAACAAGGGCGCGAGGTGGACATGTCCGGCTTTGAGTCAGAGCTGAAGAAGCAAAAGGACCGCAGCCGCGCCGCCACGGCCGTCACCACGGGCGATTGGGTCGAACTGGGCAAAGGCGAGACCGCCTTCATCGGCTACGATGAGCTCAGCACCACAGCCCACATCCTGCGCTACCGCAAGGTCAGCGGGAAAGGCGGCGACCAGTTCCAGATCGTGTTGGACCGCACGCCCTTTTACCCCGAAGGCGGTGGCCAGGTGGGCGACCAGGGCTGGCTCATCCACGGCGATGACCAGGTGGAAGTGATCGACACCAAGCGTGAGAACCAGCTCATCGTCCACTTCACGAAGGACCTGCCGAAGAACGTGGAATCGGCGCTCACAGCCCAGGTGGACACTTCGCGTCGGGCGCTCACCGCACGCAATCACACCGCCACGCACCTGTTGCACCACGTGCTACGCAAACACCTCGGCACGCATGTGGAACAGAAAGGCTCCCTCGTCGCTCCGGACCGCCTGCGCTTCGACATCAGCCACTTCGCCAAGGTGACGCCCGAGGAGCTGGCCACCATCGAGCGCGAGGTGAACGCCATGATCGCCGATGACATCGTCTTCGAGGACAAGCGCAACGTGCCCATCGCCGAGGCGAAGAACATGGGTGCCATGGCCCTTTTCGGCGAGAAGTACGGGGACAATGTGCGCGTGGTGAAGTTCGGTCCCAGCGTGGAACTGTGCGGTGGAACGCATGTGCCGCGCACCGGAACCATCGGGCCCTTCCGCATCGTCAGCGAGAGCGCGTTGGCAGCCGGCATCCGCCGCATCGAGGCCATCACCAGCGTGGAGGCCGAGCGCATGATCAACGAGAAGCTCGAGAAGCTCGATGCCCTCAACGCCTTGTTGAAGAATCCTTCGGACATCGTTCAAGCGGTGGAGAAGCTCATGGAGCAACACGCGTCCATGGGCAAGGAGCTGGAGAAATTCGCCAAGGAAAAAGTGAAGGGCCTCGCCGCTTCATTGCCCGCCAACGCGAAGGCCAACGGCAAGGGTGCCAAGTTCCTTGTGGAACGCCTGGACCTCGATGCACAAAGCCTGAAGGACCTGGGCTACCAGTTGCGCGAGCAGCAACCCGACCTGGCCTTCATCGCAGGGTCGGTCATTGATGGTAAGCCTTTGCTGGCCGTTTCGCTGGGCAAGGCCTTCATGGATGGAACGGGCCTGAAGGCCGGTGACCTCATCAAGCAGCTCGGACCGCTGATCAAAGGCGGTGGGGGAGGCCAACCCGACTTTGCCACTGCCGGTGGTAAGGAGCCCGGTGGCATGGCCGAAG
>ERZ795056.662-NODE-662-length-42894-cov-6.379514_pt1 | contig 42894 bp, 26 predicted proteins | sample MGYA00375140_ERZ795056 | MGnify/ENA primary metagenome ERZ795056 (study PRJEB30185, sample SAMN05720227) | activated sludge metagenome | isolation source: Anaerobic digester | place: USA | collected 2015-03-09 ...
TGTCGCAGATCCGGTACGATGGCCGCGACAAGTTGATGGTGACGAAGCCGATTGCGACCACGCGGGCTCAGTACGCGGTGGATCCGGGCCAAGTGCTGGCCGGCGCGGTGCAGGCACCGGACACGACGCGGTTCGGCACGGAGTTCGTAGCGCCGGTGGGAACCAACACTTCGGCGAACAATGCCTTTACGTATTGCTCCATGTCGGTAATCGCGGCCAAGGATGACACGCTGGTGAGCTTTGATGCCAACGCCGATGGGACGGACGAGATGCAGGTGTGGCTGAATCAGGGCGAAACCTACATGATCACCAACATTGCGGTCGGTGCGCGAGCCAAGTCCAGTCGGCCGATTCAGGCACACCTCTTGACGGGCAATGTCGGATCTTATTACCAGATGCGCTGGTTCATGCTGTTTCCGTCGTACCAGTGGGACGACGTCTACTACGCGCCTGTGGGCAGTCGGACGAATGCCGATGGCGGTGTGACTTATGTAACCGTACATCTTTATAATCCGCACACTTCCAACATGACGGTGCGCTACCAGACCGCATCCGGCAGCGGCAGCGTGACCGTTCCCGCGAGGGCCAACGCGTCGTACCAGATGCCGTTCGAGACGGGTGGTCGTTTCTATGCCACGAATGGGATGACGTTTCTGGCCATTGCCCAGTGCGACAGTGGAGACCAGTCGCGCGAGTGGGGCTATGGGTTGATGCCGGCGGACATGTTGACCACGATGGCGATTTGTGGCTGGGGGCAGGGCAGCGGCGATCTGACGCAGAACGGCAGTCCTGTGTGGGTTTCGGCAACGTCCAACACGACGCTCTATGTGGACTTTGACTCCAATCCGAACACGGGAGCCAATATCGATCCTTTGGGGCGGCGATATGACATCAGCACCAATGTCAGTGCCTACGAGACGGCCATTATCTATGACACGATCAACAACGACAAGGATCAGACCGCGACCCGCGTCTACACGTTGAGCAACTTCATCACTACGGCGTGGGGCGAGGATCCTCGTTCCTCATTGACGGGCAATCCGTACCTCGACATGGGCTGCGAGATACTGCCAATGCCGACGGTGCTGGCGGAAAAGCGGCATGTTCTCTTCAATGATCTTAACGGCAATCTGGTGACCGATCCGGGCGATCAAATTGAGTACACGATCACGCTGCGCAATGTCGGCTGGGTCAGTGCGAACAATGTGATCATCTATGACGCGGTGCCGCTGAATACGGCCTACAATGCGGGGAGCAGCAAGACAAACGGTTTCAGCATTTCCGACAACACGTTGCCATCCACGCCGTTTCCCTTTGATGAAACAGGATGGGTCTGGGGTTCGCTGCCGGTAGGGACGAGCGGCACACTGAGTTATGTTGTTTCGGTGACCAATGCATTCCCAACGAACCAAGACAACGTTGTGGTTAACAACGCGCATGTGACGTCACACAGCGGTGGCACTGGAACGCAGGACCCGGAACCGGTGAATCGCGGAGGACTGCTCATTACGAAGACAGCTGATCCGACCAACCGGGTCTATGCGGGCAGCAACATCACCTACACCATCACGGTTCAGAACACCGGCACGTTTGCGCAGACGATGGTGCGCATAGGTGACACGTTGCCGTCCGGCGTCAACAATCCTTGGAATCTTACGGAACCGCCAGGGACCAATACGGTGCTCGATGAGTTCAGCGATGTTTCGTATGCCAACAATGACGGGACAGAGAATTGGAGTTCGGACTGGGTGGAGAACGATCCCTACGGGACTGCCGGGCCTGTCGGGAACTATGTGGGTGTGACGGGAGGGCGGTTGTTCCTGACGTACATCTATGTGGGCGAAGAGTGGATTCAGCGCAGTGCGGATATCTCCGGGGCAAGCAGTGCCCAGCTCAGCTTTGACTGGGAGACCGTGGGGCTGACGGCCGGCAAGACCATATCCGTGCTCATTTCCTCGAACAGCGGGGCCACCTACACGACGCTGGATCAGCTCAGTGGAACGGCCAGCGGGACAACGAACTACAACATCACAGCCTACATTTCCTCAGGTACCCAGATCCGTTTTGTGAACCAAAGCATCAATTGGGCGAGCGGTGAGTACGCATATTTCGACAATGTTCAGATTCAGTATTCGACTACGGGAGGTGTCGCCAGTGTGGTGACTGGTCGCGTGGACATCGTGACACAGGAGTATGTGACCAATACGGTGAGCGATGCGTTCAACGCCATCTCATATGCCAACAACAATGGAACCGTGAACTGGTTGGGCGATTGGGAGGAAACGGGAGAGAGTGATGGTGCCAATGCAGGCTCCATCAGGGTGGTCAACCAGTGGAGTGCCTACAACCTGCGAATCCTGCGAGAAGTCCGATCCGTTTCGCGCTTTGTGGATCTGGGTGGCTATACCAACGCGGTCTTCAGCTTCGACTACCGCCGCATCCTGATGGATCCTGCGGACACCGTCCGCGTTTATGCTTCGAGTAATGGTGGCGCATCATGGACGCAGATCGGCACCATCAACGGTCCCGCCAGTGGTGCCACGGATACTTCCACGCTCTCCTCTAACGCCAACATTACGGCGTTCATCTCCACCAATACCGGCATCCGGTTTTCCATCCCTGTCCGGTTGAGCAATGGGGAGGGCATTGCCTTCGACAATGTGCAGATACTCTTTACGCGTTACGGGGCGGTTACCAACTCCGGCGTACTGCCGCCTGTGATGGCGGACGGATATACGCTCAATCCTGGGGAGTATATGTCTGTTGTTGTCGAGACGCGCGTGGATTCTCCGATCACGGCGACGCAGTTTGTAAACTCGGCGTGGGTGCTCAGTGCGCAGAATCTTGGAAGGATCTATGCCTATGCGACAAACTACCCTGTCAGCGCTGATCTGGCCCTCTCCAAGACTGTGAGCAATGCTTCGCCGAACACGAACGATTTGATCGGCTACCGCATCGTGCTCACGAACCGGGGGCCGGACACGGCGACGAACATCGTGGTGAGGGATTTGCTTCCATCGGGTGTTACGTTCGTCAGCAACTCTGTCAGCCAAGGTACGTACAGCGGGATCACGGGCATTTGGACGGCGGGGACGGTCAACGTCTCGGGTTTTGCCACGTTGTGGATTACGGGCCGGGTGGCGGCAGGCACCGGCGGTCAGACCATCACCAACCGTGCGCGTATCAGCCGGTCGAGCGTGGTCGATCCGATCACGACCAATAACACGTCCAGTGTACCGATCACTGTTCAGAGCACAGACCTGGGCGTCACGAAGACGGTGGATGCGCTCACGCCTGCGACAAACCAGTTGCTGACCTTTACGATCGTGCTGACCAACAACGGTCCGCAGAATGCCACGACGATTCGCGTCACGGACCTCCTGCCTACAGGTCTGACCTACGTGAGCAATCAGGTCAGTCAGGGTGTGTACAACCAGGTGTCGGGCATCTGGACGGTGAACACGGTGAACGCCGGGAGCAGTGTCAACATGCGGCTGTATGCGCGGGTGAATGCCGGCACGGAGAACAGTTCCATCACCAATTGGGCGAGGATTACGCAGCTTGACCAGCAGGATATCAACCTGGCGAACAACTCGAACTCGGCCGTGATTGCCGTATCGGGTCTGGACATCGGCGTGTCAAAGACTGCGGATAACTACACGCCGAACACCAACGACGTCATCGTCTACCGTATTGCCGTGACGAACTTCGGACCGAGCGGGGCGTCGGGGCTTCAGTTCACGGATGCTGTTCCCGTTGGGGTGACGTACTTGGGACATGGGACGAGTACCGGCTCCTACAGCAGCGTCACAGCGATCTGGACGGTCAGCAATCTTGGCATTGGTGCGTCGGGAACGTTGACAATCACAGGCCGGGTGGCGGCCGGCACCGCCGGCAGCTACATCACCAACACCGTTTCGCTCAGTGCTTTGAATCAGGCCGACTACAAGGCGGCCAACAACGTGTCGAGCGCGGTCATCCGCGTTCAGTCGGCCGACCTTGCGGTGTTCAAGAGCGTGGATAAGGTGCTGGCCAACGAGAGTGACACGATCAGTTTCACGATCACGCTGACCAACAACGGTCCGTCGGCTGCATCGGGCATCGTCGTGACGGATTCCGTTCCGTCCGGTGTGACGTATGCGAGCGCCGTGCCGAGCCAAGGCACCTATACGCCGGCGTCCGGCATGTGGACGGTGGGTACGGTTTCCGCTTTCTCCACGGCCACGTTGACGCTCCATGGGACCGTCAATACGGGGACCACCGGGCAATCGATTACGAATCGCGTGCGCATCATCGGTGCGCAGCAGTACGACCCGGTGTTGACGAACAACACGAACGCTGTGGCGTTCACGGTGATCAATGCCCGGATGGGCATCAGCAAGGTGTCGGTTGCGACCAACCCGCTGTATTTCGACGATATCATCACCTACACGATTGCGGTCACCAACTACGGCAATATTGCACAGACGGGTTTGACCATCAGCGATCCGTCGCCCTCCGGCAGCACGTATGTGGCGGGCAGTTCGAAGATCACGGCGCCGCTGCTGGTCACCAATACCGTGGCCGACTACTTCAACACGGCGGTGTACAACGCCAACAATGGCACGACGAACTGGATTGCGAACTGGGATGAGGCGGGGACCGATGATGAAAACGCTGCAGCAGGCGACATTCAGATTCTCGTGCAGAATCTGCGCATCACCAACCCCAACAACATCGTTCGGCGCATGGCAAGTCTGCGGGGTGCAACCAACGCCGTGTTGAGTTTCCTCTACCGGGGGGACAGTCTGGATGGGGCCACGGATTATGTGGCGATCGAGATTTCTTCCAATGGGTATGGGGGCACGTGGACCCAGTTGGGACGGATCATCGGGCCGGCGACCGATGCGTTCTTCACGTCCACGAATTTCGATATCACAGCGTATGCCTCCACCAATGTGGCGATCCGGTTCAGTAGTTCAGGGACGATGGCGGCGGATGATTACGTGTGGTTGGATGACGTGAAGATCACGTACATGGGAAGGTTTGTGGTCACGGTGGATGGAGGGACCCCGGCCCCAGTGGTCAGCGGCTACACGTTGCGGACGAATGAATCGCTCAGTGTTACGTTCCAGGTTGCCGTGGCTAATCCGACCACGCAGACCCAGGTGCTGAACACGGCTTCCGTGACATCTGCCCAGCATCTGGCCACGTTGAACGCCTTCGCCACAGATCGGGTTGCGCGGGCAGACCTCGTAGTGAACAAGAGTGTCAACAATGCCACACCGACCGTGGGTGCGCTGGTGGAGTATTACATCACCGTGACGAACAAGGGGCCGGATGAAGCGCGTGGTGTGAAGATCACCGACGTTCTGCCTGTGGGCATGACGTACAGTAACTCGGTTGCAAGTTCGGGTGCGTATGACCGCATCAGCGGTGTGTGGACCGTGGGTACCGTGGCGGTCAGTGGAAGCGCATCATTGACGCTGCGTGCGCGCGTGACGAACGACGACGCGTGGGCGGGGATCACGATTACGAATTTGGCTGTGGCAAGCGGTCGGCGGCAGATCGAAGTGACCACGACGAATGATCAAGGGAGTGTGACGCTGACTCCTCGACCGACGCTGGTGGTGGTGACGGGGGTGAAGGGGTTTGAGGAGGGAGGGGTGTTGGGGTTGGAGTGGGAGACGGCGTTGGAAGTGGGGACGGTGGGATTCAACGTGTACCGGGAGGTGGAAGACGGGGGCGTGGTGCAGGTAAACAGCCGGCTGCTGCCGGGATTGGTGGTGGCGGAACAGGGCGGCGTGTACCGGCTGGTGGACGGGGGAGCGAAGAGCGGGCAGACGTACCGGTACTGGATCGAAGAAGTGGAGAACGGTGGACGGAAGACGCGGTACGGGCCATACGCGGTGACGATGAAGGCGGGGGTAAAGAAGCTGACGCTGAAGAACAATGCACCGGCGAGCTATAGCCGGACGGCGAAGAGCGAGAGCGCGGAGAAGGCGGCGCGGGCTGCAGCACGAAGCGAGAGCGTGGAGCAGACGAAGAGCTTGAGCCTGATGGACGAAGGGAACCTGGGGAAGGTGGGGGTGACGGAGACGGGGATGAAGTACGTAAGACGGGAAGAGCTGGCGACAGTGCTGGCGCTGCCGGAAGCGTACGTGGGGGAGATGCTGTCGAAGGGGTACCTGGAGCTGAGGAAGGAGGGGGTGCGGGTGGGGTACCTGCCGGCGGGGAGCAACGGGCGAGGGATGTACTTCTACGGGGAAGGGCTGGAGAGCATCTATTCGGACGAGAACATGTACGGGGTGGGATACGGGCAGAACGGGGGTGTGGGGACGGTGTGGGGAGGGAACCCGGCACCGAGCGCGGGGAACCCGACGTACCGGGACGTGGCGAAGGCGGAAGAGAACCACTATTCAGCGCCGGCGCTGTTCAGCGACGCGGAAGCGGATGTGTGGCTGTGGGACTACCTGTCGGCGGGAGTGGACGGGTGGGACCAAAGAGACTTTGAGGTGGAGTTGAACGGGGTGAGGAAGGATCACCGGACAGCGATCGTGAAGGTGAAGCTGCTGGGAGGAACGAAGAGCGGAGTGGCGGACGAACACCACGCGGTGGTGTGGCTGAACGGGACGCAGATCGGGGAAGAGGTGTGGAGCGGAGAAGAGTGGCGGACGGTGGAGCAGGTGGTAGATCAGGCGTTGCTGGTGGAGGGGGCGAACACGGTGACGGTGAAGGCGGTGCTGGGGGGTGAGGTGCCGTACAGCCTGGTGTACGTGGAAGACATCGAAGTGAACTACGCGCGGTATTATCGCGCGAAGGAAGACGAACTCCGGATGAGAGGAGACGGGCATCCGGTGGTGACGATTTCAGGATTTACGAGTCCGCGGATCGCGGTGGTGGATGTGGGCGATGCGGCAGGGCCGAAGGTGGTGAGGGGGGTGAGGGTGGATGGAGTGGAGGGGGACTACCGTGTGAGCTTCATGCCGACAGACGGGAGTCGGAACTACGTGGCCTTTGTGCCGGGGGTGCTGGAGGAGCCTGCGGTGGTGGCGGCGGGGGATGTGAGCGGACTGACAAGTTGGGGGAACCGGGGCGAGTACGTGGTGATCACGGTGGAGGAGTTGAAGGCAGCGGCGGAAGAACTGGCGGCATACCGGGAAGGACAGGGGTACAGCACGAAGGTGGTGACGCTGGAAGAGATCTACGATGCGTTCGGGTATGGGGTGGCCAGTCCCTACGCGATCAAGGCATTCGTGAGATATGCGTATGCGTACTGGGAGGAAGCGCCGCGGTATGTGGTGCTGGTGGGAGATGGGACGTACGACTACAAGGATTACAAGGGGTATGGAGACAACGTGGTGCCGCCGAAGGTGGTGAGTACCCCGCACGGGTTGTTTGAGTCGGACGGGTGGTATGGGGATGTGGAGGGGGATGATGGGGTACCGGAGGTGATGGTGGGGCGGTTGCCGGTGCTGACGACGGGGGAACTGACGGCGGTGATAGGGAAGATCAAGGGATATGAGGCGGCGAGTGGGGGGTGGGAGACACAGGTGGGGCTGGTGGCGGATGATGGGGATGAGGGAGGGAAGTTCGAGGAGGACAGTGACGCGCTGGGCGGGTGGATACCGGGTGGGTATGTGAAGAACCGGGTGTACCTGTCGGAGCTGGGGTTGAGCGGAGCGAGGAGCCAGTTGACGACGCTGTGGAACAGCGGGTTGAGCCTGGTGAACTATCTTGGGCATGGTGGATTGGACCGATTTACGGCGGAGGGTTTGGTGACGAGCGGGGATGTGGGTGGGCTGACGAATGGGGAGAAGCTGCCGGTGGTGCTGGCGTTGACGTGCGCGGCGGGGCGGTATTCGTTGCCGGGATTTGATTGCTTGGGAGAGGCGCTGGTGATGAGGGAGGGAGGGGGAGCGGTGGCGGTGTGGGCGCCGACGGGACTGTCGATGAATGATTTGGCGAAGCGGTTGGATGAGGGGTACTTGAGAGCGCGGTATGAGGAGGGGGAGACGGTGCTGGGCGAGGTGGTGGGCCGCGCGATGGAGGGGTATGGCACCAACCCCGAAGAACGTTACATGCTGTACATCTACAACCTCCTTGGCGATCCTGCTCTGAGGATCAAGTGAGATGGTTTCCGCGGGCGACATGTCCCAACTGAGCGATCGGGAATTCATGGATGGACTCCGTCGCCGTATTGCGAAGGACCGAATCCCCTGTACCGGCAGCATGGAACCCACCCATCGCTGCAACCTGAAATGCGTGCACTGCTATCTTGGCGATCGACGAACTCACCATGCCGCGGGCACTCGCGAACTCACCACGTCCGAGTGGTTGCGCATCATTGACGAGATGGCCGATGCGCAGTGCCTGGAGTTGTTGATCACGGGAGGTGAGCCCCTGCTGCGCGATGACTTTGCGGAGATCTACACCCGTGCGCGCGAGCGGGGAATTCTCACGGCGGTCTTCACCAACGCGACGCTTCTGGATGACCGGATCGCCGCGCTGATGGCGGATCTCCCGCCGACGCTCGTGGAGGCAAGCATCTACGGCGCGAGCCCGGAAACGCATGATCGTGTTACGGGTGTTCGCGGCTCGTTCGAGCGCGCCATGGCGGGGGTGCACCGCTTGCTGGATCGGAAAGTCAAAACGGGCCTCAAGACGATCCTGATGACGGTGAATGTTCACGAGTATCACGCCATGGAGAAGCTGGCGGAGTCGTTGGGCTGTTCCTGGCGCCTGGATTCGGCGGTTTTCCCCTGTTTGCCCGGCAGCGATCACCGCTCGCCCGCGCCGTGTTGTGGTGTTGTGGCGGAGGATGATGCGTTGCGCGCGGCGGAGCGTGCGCCGCTGGAACTGCGTGTCGATCCACAGGTCGCGGTGGACATCGAATGTTCCAATGACCGGCGCGTGACCGCCCTGCGCGATGCCTACCGGCGCTTTCAGAAGCGGGGAGTCTCGCCGCAGTTGTACACCTGTGGCGCCGGGTTGACGGGCTTTCACATCGACCCCTATGGCTTTCTGCAGCCCTGTGTGTTGACGCCCGGTTATCGCTGCAGCGTGCTCGAACGTGGGTTTGCTTCGGCGTGGCAGGTTATTGGACGCGTTCGGGAGGTGCCCGCCCCGGCCGACCATGAATGCAATCGTTGCGACAAGCAGCCGATCTGCAGCGGGTGCCCGGCCTTGTTTGACCTGGAGAATGGCGCCTCGCATATCAAGTCGAAGTATCTATGCGAAGTGGCACAACTGAGGTATACTACTATGTTGTCGAGGGCAGTCGTTTTGGGAGCGCCGGGAACATGAAACCGGAAGAAGAAGCCAAACAGAAAAAGAAGCCTTACAGCAAGCCGCACCTGCGTGTCATTCGTCTGGCCGCAGACGAGGTGCTTGCCACCGGCTGCAAGACGTCGCCCGCCAGTACGGGCTTCGGCGGCAATCCTTGTACGAATGGAACGTGCGTCAGCACGGTCGGTTCCTGATGAGCCGGCGGATGGCCGATAGCCCAGCGGGCGGGTGAACCATGTCCGCAGCAACCCACATCCAGATCGGGGGCATTCACTTTGCCGTTCGGTGCCGGGAGCTTCCCGTGTTGCCCGAGCCATGGGTATGCTACCGCACGTTTCTTGAATCAGAACCCGTGGCAGCTTCCATTCGCGTCGAGATCGATCTCCAGGTGGGTGGGCTTCCGGATACATCCCGGATGGAAAAACTGTTCGACGGCGACTCCTGGCAACTTTTCCGCAGCGAGAAGGGCTATTGCCTTTCGCAGGCACCGCGCGGTGTGAAGCTTCCTCCTGCGTGGATCGCATGCATGGATTCCTCCTTCACCCGTGGCGTGGTGTATTGCGATGACGTGCTGGTCCGCGATAACCAGGGCGTACTTGGGCTGGTGAATCCTATTCTGCACCGGCTTGACCAACTCCTGCTCATGTACATCTACGCTGCACACGAGGGTGTGCTGGTGCATTCGGCCGGCATGGCCCTGGATGGTGCCGGCTATATCTTTCCGGGGCGATCGCGCGCGGGCAAGAGCACGATCTCGCGGCAGTTTCTGGCGAGACCCGACGTGCCCAAGCTGCAGCTCCTGAGCGATGATCGCATTGCCGTCCGGCGCGAGGAAGGTGCCTTTCAGATGTACGGCACGCCGTGGGCAGGGGATGCCGAGGTGGCGCTGAACCTGTGCGTGCCGATGAAAGCCGGATTCTTCCTGTTCCATGGATCGGAGAATGCTGTTCGCTCGCTCACGCCCCGCGAGGCATTTGAGTCACTGATGCCGGTTGTCTCGCTTCCCTGGTACGACCGGGAGTTGATCATTCGGATCACCTCTGTTTGCGAGCGGCTCACGGCCACCGTTCCGTTCTTCGCGCTGGATTTCAAGCCGGATCCCAGTGTGGTCGATTTCATCCGCAACTTTACGGCGGCGTTGCCATGAGCGGTTCCGACATCATTGAATTCCGCGAGGATATCACCGCCGAAGTGCGCGGCCTGATCGAGAGCCTGATCGAGAGTGGCTACGAACTGCGCGTACATGTGACAGGTCGAAGCATGCGGCCGTTCCTGAAAGGCGAGGAGGTTGTGACGATTCGGCCGTCACGCGTGGAACCCTTTGGGTTTGGCGATCTCATTCTTGCGCGCGGCGCAGGCGGGACGTTGGTGCTGCACCGCGTGATTGGCCAAACGGTCGATGGCGCATGGCTGACGAAGGGGGATGGGTTGCAGGCACCCGATGAGCCTGTACGACCTGGGGATGTGCTGGGGGTTGTGGTCTTGGTGCAGACAGCTCCGGGGAATATCAGGCGATTGGATACACGCGCGGGTAAGTGGGCATGCAAACGGGCGGCGTGGCGAAGCGTGACGGGTTGGCGGCTACGGCGGTTGGGCTCGGTCCTGAAACAGATGGTGTTGCGCCCAAGTCGTTAGAATTACTTCTTGGCCGATTCCTCGGCGACGATCTTCTGCTGCTTCTCGAGTTCCTTGAGGAGCTTCTGCTTCTGATCCTCATAGGTCACCGCAAGATAGGTATCGTCGGTGCGCTCCATGGGCGCATTCTTGGACTGTGCCTCGAGGCCATCGATATCCTCGAGTTGCTTCTTGATCTTCTTAATGTTCTGTTCAGCCATGATCTTGCGAAGCGGCACTTTCATCGGCGATCTCCTTGGACGTTTGGACACGTGTAACAGGCTGGTTTACAGAAGGTTACAACCACGCAGCTCAGTTACATCCGCCGCACGTCGGGTAGAAGCTTACTGAAGTCCGGGTGGAAAATCAAGGCCGGGCCCAAATCGGGGTTGTCGGGTGCGGCAGCCGATTGAAAGGGTGCGTAAATCCAATAAACAAAGGCCGATGGCTTGCTTGCAGTGAATTGGGCCGAAATTGTGCTTTTCAGGGAGGTTAATTCTGGGTAGTTTTCCCGCCCATTCGTTTCGGTTTGCCCAGACGGCCCAAAAGGCTATGCTCGGTACTTGGGGCGGAGCTGGCAGGCCGATAATCGCCCAAAAAACCTATGAAGATCGTTAAAGATGGCTGGCCGTTGATCATCGGGCCCTTGGTTGTTGCCGGGGTGGCCGGTGGCTTGATTGCCGCTTTCGGCCATCCGCGTGCCGCAGCGGGCGTGGCGTCCGTTTTTGTGGTGCTCGGCGCGTTCATGATCTACTTCTTCCGCGATCCCGAGCGTACCGTTCCGGCCGACCCGAATGCGCTGGTGGCGGGCGCGGACGGCCTTATCCGGCAGGTTGAGATCATTCAGGAGCAGCGGTTCCTCAACGTAGAGACGGTTCGCGTCAGCATTTTCCTCAGCCCGTTCGATGTCCACGTCAACCGTACACCCATGGGCGGAACGGTCAAACACCTCAGCTACACCCCCGGATGGCATCTTCTGACCATGCAGAATGCGTCATCGGATCGCAACGAGCACAGCTCGATTCTTGTGGAGGGGACGGATACCCGTTGCCTCGTCAAACAGATCGTTGGTCCCATCGTTCGGCGCGTTGTATACTGGCTGGACATGGATCAGTCGCTCGCCAAGGGCGACCGGATCGGGATGATGAAGTTCGGTTCGCGGCTGGACATGTATTTCCCTGCGGCCGATGTTCGGGTAGTAGTCAAGAAGGGCGACCGTGTGCGAGCCGGTGAGACGGTGGTTGCCATGCTGAAGAAGGGGGGCGCATCATGACATGGCGGCAAGTCATTCCGATGAGCTTTACCATGGGCGCTTTGCTCGCGGGTTTCTTCAGCCTTATGATGAGCGCCGCCGGGCAATATGCCGAGGCATCCCAGCTCATCATGCTCTCCATGGTCCTCGACGGACTTGACGGTACGCTGGCCCGGCTCCTAAAGGGCACCACGGCTATCGGCGCAGAGATGGACACCTTTGTCGACATGACCTCCTTCGGTTTGGCGCCGGCGTTCCTGGCCTACTACGTGGCCCTGAAGCACTACGGTCTTTTCGGCCTGCTGATTGCGGGCGCGATTGTTCTTTCCGGCGTGACGCGCCTCTCCCGGTTCCGCGTGGTTGACCCGGATCGCGGACAGAAGGGATTTCTCGGTTTGCCGATCACGGTTAACGGTGGCTTCATCGCCATGGCCGTTTTCTTCATGGAGACCACGCCGATCGACGCCGAATGGCTGGACCTGGTGCATGGCCCGTTGGCGGCGTTTGTGTGGGGGACCGTGCTGGCTTACACGGTGCTGCAGGTTTCGCACGTTCGCTATACGAAACCGACAAAGAACCCTCTCTTCTTCGTGGCCTGCTTGCTGATGGTGTCGCTGATCTTTGTCAGCAAGATACATCTTGCCTCGGCGGCGGCGTTGACCATCTGCGCCTATGGATTCGTCTACGCGTTCATCAGCCCGTTCTTCCGCAAGAAGGACGTTCTGGCGATGGGCGAGGAAGACGATGACGAAGAAGAGATTGAGCAGCATATCTCGCTCGACTAATCCTCTGGCGACCGGTCGCGGATCCTTGTTTGCCTGACGGTTTGCGCCCATTCCCTGCCTGCTTCCTGCAGATGCCCAAAGATCGAAAGAAAGTGCTTGCTCTTTGATAGGTGACCGGTATCATACCGGTATACATAGGCCTTCCGGGATGTCCAAACAAGATGCCGTGAGACGGGTACTACTGGAGAGAGAGGTTGTATGGCGATGAAACTGTCAGCATGCATCAAGTTGTCTCTTCTTCTTGCGTCTTTTCTTCCGGCCGCCGGCGTGTCCGGGGCGAGCCTGCTGACCAATCCCGGATTCGAGGATGAGGGGCCGGCGGGATTGGCGACGAACTGGTGGTATTACGGACCGAGTTCTGTCGGGCGTGCTTCCTGGGCCAATCGGAATGTTCTCTGGGGCAACTGGGGCAATGCCTTCTATGCCGCGGGCAATGCCTACGGCGGCTTCGGCTCCGACGTGACGGTGGATTCGACTCGCGGATCCGTATTCACATTCCAGATTTCCGGCAAGGGCGAATTGAATTACACGAACGAGAACACAACGGTCGGGATGGAGTTCTGGTCGGGTGCGAGCTTCCGTTATGCGATCACGCAGAATGTCTACCAAGCCCTCGCCGCCAGCAGGGATCAGTGGGTGTTCCTGACCCTGACGCATACCAATACGGATGCATCGGTAAACCTTGTTAAGGTGCGGTGTGATTTTGCCGGCGGGCTGATTCCTTCGGGCACGTCGCTGGCCACCTGTCAGTGGGATGATGGCCGGCTCTACCAGGGTGTCGTGCGGACCGCATCGGTGCCGCAGCAGGCGAAGTTTGAGCCGTTGGCCGGTGCGTATCTCGGCATTGTGCTGGATCGCGGTGGCACGGCCGCCTCGATCCAGGAAGTAAACCAGAAAGCAGGCAGACGGCATGCCGTGTACGCGAAGTTCCTCGTGTTCAAGCAGGACGCCTTTCCATGGGACTGGGTGAACATGGTGAAGACAAATTGCCCCGGCGCGGGCCTCCATCTCGTTCTTGAGCCGATGGTGGACTTCGAAGATTTCTACGCGCCGACTTGGGGTCCGGGGCAGGAGACCTATGATGCCGCGCTGAGTTTTGCGACGAATTGTGCAGCGGCGGGCGTGCCCATCTTTCTTCGGTTTGCCCACGAGGCGAATGGCGATTGGTATCCCTGGCATCCGCAGTTCTCGGAGCGCTATGGCATACCTGACACGGTTTCCAACGAGACCTACATCGCCGGGTTTCGGAACTTTGCGAACCTGGTACACGCCAACGCCTCAAACGTGGTGATGGTCTGGGCGCCCAACCAGGGCAATGGCCCCGACCCGTTGCCGTTCTATGAGGATGTTTACCCCGGCGATGAGTACGTCGACTGGGTCGGACTGAGCATCTACAACGGGTGGTCGTACGGCAACAGCAACGAGGTACTGGACTTCCAGTTCCGCAACGCAGTTCAGAAGGGCTACTGGCAGCAGAACGAGGATCACTACGACGACACCTTTGAGGACTTCTACTGGACGTTCTCCGATCCCGACAATCCGGTGGGACATCACAAGCCGATGATGATTGCAGAGACCGCGGCGGCCTTTGAGCCGAAGTACGTGGTTTCGAATGAGATTCTGATCGCCGGCTTTGAATCGTTGTCAGGTCCTGACTTCACGGCATCGAGCACGATCGCGCAGTTCCAAGGGCTGAATAACGATGGTGTGGCGGTGACCAACGAAAGCCTGCTAGAGGCTTTTGAATCCACTAATGCGTGGAATTGGGGGCCTTGGAGCGACATGTATTTCAGCAACTCGGCCGTGTGTGTGCAGGGCACCAACGCGGTCCGGCTGGGTGCAAAGGCCTCGTTTGGAAGTGGAGAATATGTCGGAGGCAACGGGCGCTCGTTGTCCCCGGCGACCAATGTATCGGCCTGCAATGGGTTTGTCCTGCAGGTGCGGCGTGAGGAAGCGGGGGTGTTGCCTATCCTGGTGATCGGATTCAGGAGTCCCGGTGCAACGGCGACGGTTTCGCGGGCCATTGTTTCGACGACGTATGCTCCGCTGAAGGTTGCCTTCAACGACATGACCTTCTTCGGTCCATTTTCCTGGACGAATGTGGACGGTGTGACGTTGGAACTGATCACGTCCCAAACCGGTCAACGTCCGGCCGACGTGTTCGTCGATGGATGGATGGTGGCCACGCTTACGAACGAGTCTTACGTTGATCAGGACTGGTGGCCGCAAGGCACAAATGATGTTCCGTGGGGTGATGGAGAGGATAGCGTCGGTGGGTGGCATGCGTGGACCGTGGTGGAGGACCCCGTGGACGGCTATCCGGCCAATGCCGTGCGACTGGGTGGTCTTGATGCCAATTCCAACTTCTACATTGGCGGTAATGGGTTTTCGCTGCGGGATGGCGAGAAGGACTGGAGTGGGGCGGGCTGCCTGTCGTTGCTCGCACGCCGGGGTGATACGACGAATGCCCAGCCACTGTTGGTGATCTCGCTGCGCGATGCGAGTGGGGCGAGGACTGCACAGGTCAGCCAGGTCATCGTTTCCACGGACTATCTGCCGTTGCGCATACCTTTTGCCGACATGGCTGTGACACCCGGGTTCGAGTGGACGAATGTTTCCGCGGTTGTGTTTGAGCTGCTGAGCGGTACAGCGGGCGGGCGGGCATCGGACGTGTATCTCAAGGAGCTTCAGATCGGTTCCGTCACGAATGTGTATGAGCAGGACTGGTGGATGGCCGGATCCGGCTATCAGCCGTGGGGTGATTCGACGTGGACACAGACCACGGATGCCGCGGTAGGGACCTATGCTCTGCAGATCTCCGGGGTGATTACGAACAGCTCCCAATGGTATATCGGCGGTAATGGGTGCAGCATGGCAGTCCCGCAGCAGGATTGGTCGTCCAGTGAGGCGCTGGTGCTTTACGGCAAGCAGGCGCAGGTGGAGGGCCGCGTGCAGCCGAGGTTCAAGATCACGCTGGATAACGATTATGCCGAGACCAACGGGAATGAAGCGGTCGTGGAGACCAAGGTGGCCAACACTAGCTACTACGAGATGGTCATAGCCTTCGAGGATTTCACAGTGGATGAAGGCTTCGCGTGGACCAATGTCAGGATGTTCAAGATCGAACTGTTCACGGGCGAGGCTGGAAAGCAGCCCAACGATCTCTTTCTCGATGAGGTTCGGCGCGCCGAGATCACCCTCACCAATGGGGAGGAGAATATCAAGTGGAAGCATGACTGGTGTGACCAGTTGTATGCGCTTGAGAATTTCCAGGATGCAGACCCAATCGATCCTGATGAGTATCCGGACTACGTAAGCATTTTCGCGCACTTCCGTAATATTCACATGATCAACTGGTTTCATGTGAAGAAGTTCGAGGATGGCTTTACGAAGGACCTGAAGATCGCAGAGGACGGGAGCGGAGGTGTCGCCTATGCATCGTACTACAACCGGATCAAGGACGCCTATTTCCTGACCAACATGGTGACGGATGTGGATGGCGATGGATTGCCCGATTCCTGGGAACTGCAGTATTTCGGCGGTGTGACCAATGCCGATGCGGGGACGGATTCGGACGACGATTCCTTCAGCAACTGGGATGAGTATCTTAGCGGCACCCAGCCAATGAGTGCGTTCTCGCTCTTCGAACTCAGTCCGGCTGGCTCAGTGGTAACAAATGCCGACGGCGGGTTCGTGCTTGAGTGGGGCAGCGCCACAAACAGACTCTATGCGATTGACCGCTCCACCAATCTCCTCTCGGGGTTCAGTGAAATCGCGACAGCCATTTCGTCCACGCCGCCCATGAATACCTACACGGACACGGTGAGTGGAGCAGGCCCGTTCATGTACCGCGTTCGGATCAGGCCGTAGGCCGGGAGCAGGCTACTTTTTCTTCGGGAAGAAGTCCTGCAGTGCCTTCACATCCCAGCTGTGGTCGCGCATGTACTTGATGGCAGACACGGTTGCCCGGGCGCCGGGCTCCGTGGTGACGATGGGAACACTTCGCAGAATGGCCTCCGAACGGATCCTCACCTCGTCCAGACGGCCGCGTGTGCCGCTGGGCGTATTGATGATGAGGGAGACCTTTCCGGCCTTCATCAGATCAAAGATGTTCGGGCTCTTCTTTTCAGCCAGTTTCCGCAGCACCTCGATGTTCTCCACGCCCGCGGAGCGGAGGACGGCGGCCGTGCCCTCGGTGGCCGCAATGGTGAAGCCCTGTTCAGCCAAATCCCAGCCTATCTCGCCGATCCATGACTTGTCCTTGTCGGCTGCGCTGAGGAAGACGAGTCCCTGGCTCGGAAGAACCTGGCCTGCTGCGATCTGGCTCTTCCAGTAGGCGACCTCGAAGGTCGAGTCGATGCCCATGACCTCGCCCGTGGATTTCATCTCCGGGCCGAGAATCGGGTCAACGCCGGCAAAGCGATTGAAGGGCAGGACGGCTTCCTTGACGGCATACCACGCCAGTTTCGGCGCGCGTTTGCCCAGGCCCATGTCCTTCAACTTGTGCCCGACAGCGATACGGGCAGCCATCTTGGCGAGCGGCACGCCGGTGGCCTTGCTGACGTAAGGCACCGTACGCGAGGCGCGCGGATTGATTTCGAGAATGAATATCTCATTGTTACGCACGGCGATCTGCGCGTTCATCAGGCCCTTGACGTTCAGGGCGAGTGCGATGCGGCGGCAGGTGTCCTCAATACGGCGCTGGATGGAGATGTGGAGGCCATGCGGCGGTACGCAACATGCGCTGTCGCCGGAATGAATGCCGGCCTCTTCGATGTGCTGCATGATGCCGCCAATGTACACTTCCTCACCGTCGCACAGGACGTCCACGTCCACCTCGGTGGAGTGGTCGAGATAGCGGTCGATCAGCACCGGGAAGCCGGGGCTGGCCTTGAATGCAGCGCGGATGAACGGACGTGCTTCCGTCTTGTTCTGGGCCACCATCATGGCGCGTCCACCGAGCACGTAGGAGGGGCGGATCATGACGGGGTAGCCGATGCGGTCAGCGACGGTCAGTGCTTCATCCTCGGTCATACCGGTGCCGCTCTCGGGCTGCTTGATGCCGAGTTGGTCCAGCAACAGGCGTGTTTGTTCGCGATCCTCCGCCTTGTCGATGCTTTCCGGCGATGTGCCGAGGATCGGAACGCCGGCCTTCAGCAGTGGCAGGGCAAGATTCAAGGGGGTCTGACCACCAACCTGCACGATGACGCCGAGGGGTTTTTCATTTTCGTAGATGTTCATCACATCTTCGAACGTCAGCGGTTCGAAATAGAGTTTGTCGGCTGTGTCGTAATCGGTGCTGACCGTTTCGGGGTTGCTGTTGACCATGATGGTCTCATAACCCAGTTCGCGCAGCGCCTGTACGGTATGCACGCAGCAGTAGTCAAACTCGATGCCCTGACCGATACGATTCGGGCCGCCGCCGAGAATGATGACCTTCTTCTTGTCTGTCACACGCGACTGATCGACCTCGCCGCAGTAGCTGGAGTAGAAATAGGGGGTGTACGCTTCAAACTCGGCGGCGCAAGTATCCACGAGCCGGTAGACCGGCTTGATGCCCGCAGCCAGCCGTTCGTTGCGGATATCCATCTCCTTGACGTCCGGACCCCGCAGCGCGGCGATCTGGCGGTCAGCAAATCCCGAACGCTTGGCGCGCCGCAGCAGTTCTACATCAAGCGGGCGATCCTTGGGCGCGTCGAGCAGTTCGCGCTCCAGACCGGCGATCTGTGCGATGATATCCACGAACCAGGGATCGATGCACGTGATCGCCGCGATCTTGTCGATCGGCATGCCGCGCTTGTACGCAATCTTGCTGGTCATGCAGCGGTCTTGCTCGGTCTGGGCCAGTTGCTTCTCTATATCCTCGACGACCACGCGCTCTTCAGCCTTGAGATCCAGTCCGTCCACGCTGATCTCGAGGCCGCGGAACGCCTTTTGCAGGGCCTCGCGCATGTTGCAGCCGATGGCCATGGTCTCGCCGACGGACTTCATGCTGACGCCGAGCCGGGGATCCGCGCCGGCGAACTTCTCGAAAGCAAAGCGGGGCACTTTCACGACGCAGTAGTCGAGCGTGGGCTCGAAACTCGCCGGAGTTTCCTTGGTGATATCGTTTGGCAGCTCATCGAGCGTGTAGCCGATGGCCAGCTTAGCGGCGATCTTGGCGATCGGGAAGCCCGTGGCCTTGCTGGCAAGTGCAGAGCTGCGTGAGACGCGTGGATTCATCTCGATGACCACCATGCGGCCGGTCTTGGGGTTGACCGCAAACTGGACGTTGGAGCCACCGGTCTCGACGCCGATTGCGCGCATGACCTTGATCGCGGCGTTGCGCATCTCCTGGTATTCCTCGTCGGTCAGCGTTTGGGCGGGGGCCACGGTGACGCTGTCGCCCGTATGAATACCCATGGGATCGAGGTTCTCGATCGAGCAGATGATCACCACGTTGTCTTTGCGGTCCCGCATGACCTCAAGCTCGTATTCCTTCCAGCCCCAAACCGACTCCTCTAACAACACGGTGTGCTTCAAGCTGGCTTTGAGTCCGCCGGCCGCGATGTCGCGGAGTTCATCCATGTTCTGTGCGGTTCCGCCGCCGGTGCCGCCGAGGGTGAAGCTGGGGCGCACGATGATGGGGAAGCCGATCTCCGCCGCAACAGCTTCGGCCTCTTCGATCGACTGCACCATGCGGCTCTTGAGGCATTCCAGTCCGGCTTCGGCCATGGCCGCCTTGAAAAGTTGGCGATCCTCGGCGCGCCGGATGACGTCGGCGTTGGCGCCGATCATTTCCACGCCGTATTTCTCCAGGATGCCGCGCTCGGCCACTTCGAGGGAAACATTCAGCCCGGTCTGGCCGCCGAGGGTGGGGAGGATCGCGTCCGGCCGTTCCTTGGCGATGATCTTCTCGATGGCCTCGACCGTGATCGGCTCGACATAGGTACGATCCGCCGTCTCCGGATCGGTCATGATGGTGGCGGGATTGCTGTTGATCAGGATGACCTGGCAGCCCTCCTCGCGCAGCGCCTTGCACGCCTGTGTGCCGGAATAGTCGAATTCGCAGGCTTGTCCGATCACGATCGGACCGGAACCTACGAGGAGGATTTTCTTTATGTCAGTTCTCTTTGGCATCGGATGAAAATGGTTAATGGTTGATGGTCTGGAAAATTGGGGTTGTCGTCATTCCCACTCGATGGTTGAAGGCGGTTTTGAACTGATGTCGTATACCACGCGGTTTACGCCGCGCACTTCGTTGATGATTCTTCGCGCAATACGATCGAGCGTGTCGTACGGCAGGCGGAACCAGTCCGCAGTCATGCCATCCATGCTCTGAACCGCGCGGACGGCGACGACATTCTCATACGTCCGTTCGTCGCCCATGACGCCCACGGTCTGCACGGGGAGCAGTACCGCGAAGGCCTGCCAGATGTCCTTGTAGTTCGGCAATACGCGGATCTCTTCCTGGACGCGGAGATCAGCCTGCTGCAGCAGCGTGACGCGTTCGGCGTTGACCTCGCCGAGAATACGCACGGCAAGACCCGGACCCGGGAACGGCTGGCGGTCGACGATATGATCCGGCAGTCCGAGTTCGCGGCCGAGCAGCCGGACTTCGTCCTTGAACAACTCGCGGAGGGGTTCAATCAGCTTGAACTGAAGATCGTCCGGCAGCCCGCCGACGTTATGATGGCTCTTGATCGTGGCCGAGGGGCCGCCGATCGGTGAGGAGCTCTCGATCACATCCGGATAGAGCGTGCCCTGTGCCAGAAACTTCACTTCGCCGAATTTGCGGGCTTCATCTGCGAATACGTCGATGAACGTGGAGCCGATGACCTTGCGCTTCCGCTCAGGCTCGGTCACGCCGGCGAGGCGCCCAAGGAAAAGGTCTGCCGCGCGCGCCACGTGGAGGTCGATGCCGAAATGCCGGCCGAAAGTCTCCTCGACCTGCTCGGCCTCGCCGTGCCGGAGCACGCCATTATCGACAAAGACGCAATGAAGTTGTTTGCCGATGGCCTTGTGGAGCAGGGCGGCTACGACGGATGAATCCACGCCTCCGCTGAGCCCGCACAGTACGTGATCGTTGCCCACGGTGGCGCGGATGTACTTCACGCTTTCGGCGATGAACTGCGACATCTTCCAGTCACCCGCGCAGCCGCAGGCGTCGAAGAGGAAGTGGCGCAGGATCTCAACGCCGCGCGGGGTGTGAACGACTTCGGGATGGAACTGCAGTGCGAAGAGTTTGCGATCGGGGTTTGCCATGGCCGCAATCGGGCAGGTGCCGGTCTTGGCCAGCACCTTGAACCCGGGCGGCAGCGTTTCCACCTGGTCGCCGTGGCTCATCCATACATCGAGGGTGGACGGCAGTCCCTTGAAGATCAAATCAGGATCGACCAGGGAGATGTTGGCGCTGCCGTACTCGCGCGCGTGGCCCTTGCGGACCTGGCCGCCGAGGTCGCGGCCCATAAGTTGCATGCCGTAGCAGATGCCGAGGACGGGCACGCCCATGTCGAACAGGGCCGTGTCGCAGGAGGGGGACCCATCCTGAAGCACGCTGGCGGGTCCGCCGGACAGGATGATGCCCCGCGGCTTCCGCGCTGCAAGATCCTTGGCCTTGGTGTCAAAGCGCAGGATTTCACAATAGACGTTCTGCTCGCGCGTGCGTCGCGCAATGAGCTGCGTATACTGCGAGCCAAAGTCGAGAATCGCTATCCAGTCGTGGTTCATGGGCGGACCCCCGTGCCCGGGAGTGATGGATTGATGGAGCCATGGAGTGATGGGGAGAATCTGGATTCTCCAACACTCCAGCAATCCAATACTCCGGTGCTCCGATGAATCATGATCGCTTCTCCATCAGCTTCATGAACCGTTCGAACAAATACGTCGAATCGTGTGGGCCGGGGCAGGCCTCGGGGTGATACTGCACGGAGAAGACCGGCAGCTTCTTGTGGCGCATGCCCTCGGATGTCTTGTCATTCAGGTTCACATGCGTCGTTTCCACAAGCGCCGGATCAAGCGACTGGAGATCGACGCAGAAGCCGTGGTTCTGGGACGTGATCTCGACCTTGTTGGTGGTCAGGTCCATGACGGGTTGATTGCCGCCGCGATGTCCGAACTTCAGCTTGTAGGTCTTCCCTCCGAATGCCCAGCCGAGCAGTTGGTGCCCGAAGCAGATTCCAAAGGTTGGAACTTTCGACTCGATGATTTTCCGAATGTTGGAAACCACGTGAGGGACACCCGCCGGGTCGCCGGGTCCGTTGGAGATAAAGAACCCGTCCGGTTTGGTCGCCAGGATTTCTTCCGCCGGGGTGGCGATCGGGAAGACTTCGAGCGCGCAACCCATGTGCGCCATCAATCGCAGCTGGTTGGCCTTGATGCCGCAGTCCAGTACGGCCACGCGGAACCGGGGCGCTGTGGCGGTTGCTCCGAGCATGCGGTCATAGGCGTGCTGACCTTCTCCGCTGATCTGGGGAAAGGTCTGGTAAGCAGCATGCGGGCCGGGCCATGTGTAGCGCGTTTTGGTGCTGACCTCGCTGGCGATGTCGCGGCCGACGAACCCGGGCCAGGCCTTGGCCTTTTCCACGAGGGCTGTGCGGTCGGATGTTTCCGTCGACAGCACGCACTTCATTGCGCCGCGCGAGCGGATGTGGAGCGTGATGGCGCGGGTGTCCACCTGGTCGACGCCGATCATACCGTACTGGTTGAGATAGTCGGGCAGCGTCTTCTTACAGCGCCAGTTGCTGGGGATGCGGCTGCATTCGCCGATGACAAGTGCGGCGGCGTGGGGCTTCGTCGATTCGAGGTCCTCGTCGTTGATGCCGTAGTTGCCGATCAGCGGGTAGGTGAGCGTGACGATCTGCTCGTGGTACGAGGGATCGGTCAGAATCTCCTGGTAGCCGCTCATGGACGTGTTGAACACCAGTTCGCCGAAGATCTCGCCATGGCCGGCGAAGGCCTGGCCTTCCCAGCAGGTGCCGTCCTCGAGGGCTATCAGCGCTTTTCGGTGTTTTGCCGTCATGTGTATGTCCGTATCGAAACTTGAAACTTGAAACTGGAAACTTGCCGCCGGCCTCTCACGCGCGCGGGTCGCCTTTGGCCCTGGCGATGGCTGCTCCCACGAACGCTGCAAAGAGCGGGTGTGGCACGAGCGGTTGGGATTTGAGTTCAGGATGCGCCTGACTGGCCACGAACCACGGGTGGTCTTTCAATTCGATCATTTCCACAAGGTGCCCGTCGGGGGAAAGGCCGGCCAGCACCAAGCCCTTGTCCTCGAATTGCGCGCGGTACTTGTTGTTGACCTCGTAACGGTGGCGGTGGCGCTCGCTGATCTTCTCCGCGCGGTAGGCCGCCGCGGCCTTGGTGCCCTGCGTCAGCACGCAGGGATAAGCGCCGAGGCGCATCGTGCCGCCCATATCCTTGACCTGCTCCTGCTCTTCCATCAGGCAGACCACGGGGTGGGGAGTATCCTTATCGATCTCCGTTGTCTGTGCGCCCTTGAGTCCGCACACGTCGCGGGCGAATTCGATGACCGCGCATTGGAGGCCGAGGCAAATGCCGAGGAAAGGAACCTTGTTCTCGCGCGCGTACTTGATCGCGCGGACCTTGCCCTCGACGCCGCGTGTTCCGAACCCGCCGGGGACGAGGATGCCGTGGGCCTTCGCGAGTTCGTCCAACTGCTTGCCGTCCTCGATGTCCTCCGCCGCGATCTTGAGGATGTTGACCTTGGCTTCATGCGCGATGCCGCCATGGAAGATCGCCTCGAAGATGGATTTGTAGGCGTCCTGCAGCTCGGAGTATTTGCCGACCACGGCGATGTTCACCGTTCGCTTCGGATGAATGATCGTGTCGACCAGCTTCCGCCACTCCGTGAGCTTTGTGCCCGGCTTGGCGAGGCGGAAGTGAACCAGGATGATTTCGTCCAGCCCCTGTTCGGAAAGGACCAGCGGCAATTCGTAGATCGTATGATCGACGTCCTTCTCCTGGATGACCGCATGCATTGGCACGTTGCAGAAGAGGGAGAGCTTCTTGCGGACATCGTCGGGAAGTTCGACTTCCGACCGGCAGATCAGGACGTCGGGGACGATACCGATCTCGCGCAGCTTGGCGACACTTTGCTGGGACGGCTTGGTCTTCACTTCGCCCGCGGCCTTGATGTAGGGCACGTAGGTGAGGTGGATATACATCACGTTGTCGCGGCCGTCCTCGAGGCCGATCTGGCGGATTGCCTCGAGGAAGGTCAGGCCCTCGATGTCGCCGACCGTGCCGCCGATTTCGACGAGGACGATATCGACGTCCTTCTCGTTCAATGCGCGGATGTGGGTCTTGATCTCGTCGGTGATGTGGGGAATCATCTGGACCGTGCCGCCGAGGTAATCGCCGTGGCGTTCCTTCTTCAGCACTTCCCAGTAGATCCGGCCCGCGGTGAAATTGCTCTTGCGCGAAGTTGGCTGGCCGGTGAACCGCTCGTAGTGCCCGAGATCGAGATCGGTCTCGGCGCCGTCGTCGGTCACATAGACCTCGCCGTGCTGGTAGGGGCTCATCGTGCCGGGGTCGACATTGAGGTAAGGATCAACCTTCAGCATGCGAATTGTCAGCCCGCGGCTGATCAACAGCCGTCCGAGAGAAGCTGAGGTGAGACCCTTGCCGAGGGATGAAACCACGCCGCCGGTAATGAAAATGTATTTAGCCATGGAGCCTAGCCGCCTGAAATTTTGACAACGTAACCATAACTCAGGCAGCTATTCCAACACAAAAACGGCCGCACTGTGGCCCGATCGCGTTACTTCGAATCCACGAAAATGTAGGAAAGCGTGCTTTTTGGGGATGGTCACACGTTGTACCGCGGGAATGGAGTGATTCCGGGCCCTACGAAAATGAAGGGCGCGGTATCACGAAGGGAAGAAGGGGAATGGTTAATGAGCCATGGTCAACGGGGAAGGCGCGCGAGCACGAGTGGCGGAAATCAGTTCGTTTCCATGTTGACGAATTGCACGGAGAGCGGCTTGAGCGTCCACGAGGAAGCGGACGAAGCCGTGCGAGTGGTCAACTCCCCGCGGGGGTTGTCGAACTCGGTTATCTCGATACTGCGGGCTGTATCCGACGCGAGGTTGCAGGTGATCTGCTGTTCGCCGATGTTGGCCAGAAGCAATCCAACGTTGCCGGCCTCATCCCGCGCCGCAAGAGCCCACACGGGTTGGAGTGATCCGTCCACGCTCGGCGCGGCATCCAGCAATTCATCGCCGGTGGTGATCTCCAGCCGTTCCGTGAAGCGGGCCATGCGACTCCAGAGGTGAAAGGCGTAGGCGGACGGTTTCTTTGAGCCGTCGGCAAAGAAGATGCCGTAGAATCCCGGGTTGTTGATGTTGGTGTCGGTCCCGCGGAAGAGCAAGGAGGCATCCGCCCCCGCCTGTTGCAGGGCGATCCAGCATGCGGTGACGAACGGGGCAGCCTTCCGTCCGACGCGCACCTCCATGCCGCCTTTCTCGGTGTTCCATTCGGAGACGTGCAACTCGACTTTGCCCATTCCGCGCTGGGCTGTCTCGCGACGATAGAATTGCACCATGTCGTAGTACTCGGCTGGATCGTCGGAGTAGAGGTGGAAGGAAATGAAGTCCGGCTGGACGCCTTCCTTCTTCAGGTAATCCAGAAAGCGGGTCACGTTCTGACGTGCACCGGGCACCTTGTAGGACGCCACCACGAACCCGGGACCGCCGACTTTCAGGTCAGGCATGTTGCGCTTGAGTTCCCTGAACGTCGTGACGAAGAAGGGCCAGAAGTCCTCGTATCTGGCGGGCCAGAAATGCTTGTTGTCGGGTTCATTGCCGATCTCGACATAGCGGAAGGGCGTTGTGAATCCATTCATGGCACCTTGGCGGTAATGCTGAACAACCCTGACCGCGGCGCGGGTATAGTTCTGCATCTCTTGCCGGTTGGAGGGAACGCGCACGTCATTGTGCGAATCGCCGAGCCGCAGGTAGGGTTCGCATCCCGCGTGGACGATGGCCGTGAATGCTTTGTCGCTGGTGGAAAAGTCGTACGAGCTTTCCGACAAGGGGTTGGCGGCGAGGTCGGGATACATCACGCTCAAATCGAGTGGTCCGTAGAAGTCCTGGGTGCGGACCTCCCTGACGCCTGCCCAGCGATACTGAGCGGTCAGTTCGGCATTGCCCGACTCGCCGGAGGGGGCGGGTCCTGCGTTGATGCCGAGAAGCGGCTTGAGCGGTCCAAGCGATTTGCCGAGGGAAAGACGAAGGTGCGTCTCCTGTAGTGTTGCAGGACTGCGGCCGGCCTCGCGTACGCCGGGGCCCTGGCGTGCCTGTTCAAGGCGTGGCCGACCCGGAGGAAAGGGCCCCTGTTGTCGTGGCATCAGCTGGGCCTGCGCCGCCTGCGCCAGAAGCCCGCAGAGCGCAAGAAGGCCGACTGTTGTCGCGCGCCGCCGCATACGTTGCACGGTTAGACCCAGCCGCGCAGTTTCACGGCCTCGGCGACGCGGTTGACGGCGACGAGGTACGCGGCAAGACGCATATGCACCATCTTCTGTTTGTGCGTCTGGAGCACGGCGTGGTAGGCGTCGGTCATCTTCCGGTCGAGCTGGCGGTGTACATCCTCCAGCGTCCAGTAGTAGTTGTAGGTGCCCTGGACCTGCTCGAAGTAGCTGACCGTTACGCCGCCTGCGTTGGCGAGGAAGTCCGGGATGACGTGGACGCCGCGGACGTGGAGAATCTTGTCCGCCTCGGGTGTGGTCGGTCCGTTGGCCAGTTCGCAGACGATCTTCGCCTTGACCGTGTCGGCGTTGTTCTCGGTGATGGAGTTCTCGAGCGCGGCGGGATAGAGCACGTCGACTTCGAGTTCGAGGACGTCGTCATTGTTGATCGGGCGCGAGCCGGGGAAGCCAGTGACCTGGCCGGTCTTGAGCTTGTAGTCCACGATAGCCTTGGGATCGATGCCGTTCGGATCGTAGACGCCGCCGCTCGTGTCAGACACGGCGACGAGACGCCCGCCGCCCAGGATTTCCGGGTGGAGCATGGCGGCAAATTGGCCGGCGTTGCCGAAGCCCTGGATGGCAAAGGTTCCGTGCGGATCCACCCCGAAGGCCTTGCAGGCCTCGCGGACGCAATACACGCCGCCGCGCGCGGTGGCGTCGTTGCGGCCCTGCGAACCGCCCAGTGCCAGCGGCTTGCCGGTGATGACAGAGGGGTGCGACCGGCCGGTGATCGTCTCGTATTCATCCAACATCCACGCCATGATTTGTGGGGTCGTGTAGACGTCGGGTGCGGGCACATCGCGGTCGCCGCCGAGTTCGCGTGCCATGACGCGCATCCAGCCGCGCGCGAGGCGTTCTTTTTCGTTGTCGGAAAGCTTCTTCGGGTTGCACGTTACGCCGCCCTTGCCTCCGCCAAGCGGGATATCGACGACGGAGCACTTCCACGTCATCCACGCGGAGAGGGCTCGCACGGTGTCCAGCGTTTCGTCGGGGTGCCAGCGGAGGCCGCCCTTGCAGGGGCCGCGGGCATCGTTGTACTGGACGCGGTAGCCGTGGAAGATCTGCGTCGAGCCGTCGTCCATCTTCACCGGGATGGTGAATTTGTATTCGCGCTGCGGCCAGCGAAGGATGTCTCTCATGGCTGGTTCGAGGCCGAGGAGTTCGGCGGCTTCGTCAAACTGTTCCTGCGCCATGGCAAACGGATTGGTCTTTCCGGTCATGTTCATCTCTCCTTCGTGACGTGCGAATCTACCTTCTTATATAGCATTCCCCGGCGGATTCAAATCCGGCGGTTGTCCGATATAGCACAAAGCCTGTCGCCGCCAGGAATCGGCATAGAGCGTAAGCCCGCGCCCTGCGGTGAGCGTGGTGGTATCGATCACGCGGATGGCATCGCGCAGCCGGGCCGCGGCCGGGACGAGTGCTTCGAGCCGGTTGGGTGCCGCGGCCAGCAGGTCCGCGTGGAACGTATTGCGTTCACGGCCGGGCTGAACGGCGACGTAGAGCATGTTGGCGGCCACGAGTTCGTTGAAGCAGTGCGTGGCGAGCGAGAGTTCCGGGGTCAGATGCTCGTGCATCTCGGCGATTTCGACCATGACCGAGGCGCGGTTGATTTCGGCAAAGGAGACGGGGATGCCGAGGGATGGGGTGGTGGTGCCCCAGCGGCCGGGGCCGATGAGCATCAGTGCACCGTCCTCCAGTTTGCGCTGGATACGGCCGATCGTGCGCGCGATTTCATACCTATCCTGCATAGGCAGATGCGCGTAGGCGGCCGAGGGAACGTGGATGATGTGCCGCACGGGGATGACGCGGCCACGGCCGATGACCGGGCCGTGCACCTCAAAGAGAAGATTCTTGTCGAGCAATTGGGCCATGGGGATGCGATCGCGTGCGGGTCGCAACTTGTCCCATGGCTTGCAGCCGTGGATCCGCAGCGTGTGATGACCATTGGGTGCGAGCAGGACCGTGAATTCCAGTTCGACGGGATGATCGAAGGCCTCGCCCAGGAGACGAAGCATCTCGCGGAGATCCTTGATGAAGCTGCCATGGTTCACGAGCGGTTCGAGGGTAAGGATGGGCATGGTTTTCCCGGTGACGGGATGGGGCGATTCGTCCGGCGTCGACAGCAGGTCGACCGGCATGCCATCGGGTTGCCGGGCCATATCCATGAAGTACTCGGTGGCGACCTGACCGGCCGAGAGGTCGAGGTAGTCGACCCGCCGCTGTGAGCTTTTCCGGATCTCGTCAAAATCGGCCTCGGGTCGGCGTTCGGGCGCATTGAGCGAAACCAACCGGGAGAAATCCTCCGCGCCCTTGGCGAAGTGCGTGCCGAGGCCCACCACCAAGCGGGCTGCACCAGCCTTGGGATCGATGTACTCGTTCCACGCATAGGGGTTGAACGATAGGGCGACACCGCTGAGGTCGGGGAAGAAAGCCGTGCCACAGGTGCGGCCGTGGACGCGCGACACGATGAGTGCCGCGGGTGCGTCCGACAGCGTGGCGGCATCCGTGAAGATGTGGCGCACGGCACCGAGAAGTTCACGACTGCGGTTATCCCTCGAGCCGCGGTTGAGACAGAAAATGGAATGGCACATTGAGGAGGGCGGGGCGCCGAACGGCAGGCTGGGTCGCACGATCAGCGGCGTCTCGCTCCAGCGATCACTGACGGTCTCGAGTTGCCGGGCGATGTCTTCGGGAACATCGCCCGTCGCGCGGAAGGCGATGGAGACATCGGACCCGATGAAGATGGAATCATCGCGCTCGACGGCGAATGTGAAACTGGAAGTTGCGCGCGCGAGCAGCGCATCGGCGAAGACGAGGCCGGCGGCGCGTGCGCCGATCATGCCGGCGCCGACGCGGCGGTCGCGTGCGGCGACGAGTTCCCCGGCAGTGAGCCGGCGCCGGAGAACTTGAAGAAGACTGTCCGGCGGGGAGAACATCTCATCGATGAGCGCATCACGGTGCGGACTGCGCGGAGTCTCGGCGGCCTTGGCATCCACGTGATCGGTCATGCATTCACCCTGTCACAAAGCGTTGCTTCCGGCAAGAGGCGGGGGCGTGTTCCCGAAAGGAAAGGCGGCCCCCGTAAAGGGGCCGCCTTTCTCGGATTCCTTGATGGAAACGTCTCTTCCGATCAGACGAGCCCCTGGTCGAGCATCGCATCGGCCACCTTGACGAAGCCGGCGATGTTCGCGCCGACGACGTAGTTGCCGGCTTTGCCGTATTCCTTGGCCGTTTCGAAGCAGGCCTTGTGAATACTGACCATGATGCCGTTGAGTCGGCGATCCACTTCCTCGCGTGTCCACGCGAGGCGCATCGAGTTCTGGCTCATCTCGAGCCCGGAGGTCGCCACGCCACCGGCGTTGGCTGCCTTGCCCGGCCCGTAGAGGATCTTGTGCTCGATGAACAGATCGACGGCGGCCGGCGTGCTCGGCATGTTCGCGCCTTCGGAGACAACGTAGCAGCCGTTCTTGAGCAACACCTTGGCGTCATCGCCGCTGATCTCGTTCTGCGTCGCGCTGGGGAATGCGCACTGGCAGGGGACGGACCACGGGCGCTGGCCTTCGAGGTACTGTACGCCCTTGAACTTGTCGGCGTATTCCTTGATGCGGCCGCGCTTGACGTTCTTGAGCTCCATCACGAACGCCAGCTTCTCGGGGGAGATGCCGTCCTTGTCGTAGATGGTGCCTGTCGAATCGGACAGCGTGACGGCCTTCGCGCCGAGCTGGTTCAGCTTCTCGACGGTGTACTGGGCGACGTTGCCGGAACCGGACACGGTGCAGACCTTGCCCTTGAACGTTTCGCCGCGGGTCTTGAGCATTTCCTCGGCGAAGTAGGTCGCGCCGTAACCCGTTGCCTCGGGACGAATCAGGGAGCCGCCCCAGTTCAAACCCTTGCCGGTCAGCACGCCGACGAACTCATTCGTGAGGCGCTTGTACTGGCCGAACATGAAGCCGATCTCGCGGCCGCCCACGCCGATATCGCCGGCGGGAACGTCAGTGTCGGCGCCGATGTGACGGAAGAGCTCCGTCATGAAGCTCTGGCAGAAGCGCATGACTTCGGCGTCCGACTTGCCCTTCGGATCAAAGTCCGAGCCGCCCTTGCCGCCGCCCATGGGGAGGGTGGTGAGCGAGTTCTTGAACACCTGCTCGAAGCCGAGGAACTTCAGGATGCTCTGGTTCACGCTCGGGTGGAAGCGCAGGCCGCCCTTGTAGGGGCCGATCGCGCTGTTGAACTCAAACCGGAAACCACGGTTGACCTGCACCTGGCCCTTATCGTCCAGCCACGGCACGCGGAACATGATCTGGCGCTCAGGCTCGCAGATGCGCTCGAGAATGCGGGCATCCTGATACTTCTTGTGACGCTGAATCACCGGCTCCAGCGACTCGAGCACTTCGCGGACTGCCTGCAGAAACTCCGACTCGCCCGCGTTGCGTCGTTCAACAATTCCCAACACGTCCTGTATGTAACCCATCGACTGTCTCCTCTTTGGTTGTTTGAACCCCACCCAAGACCGTATCCAAGCCCAACATCGCTTCGTACATCTAATACGGTATGTACTAGCCGTAATAGTATGTGTCATTATCAGCATGAAAAGGTATTTAATTGGGTGTGCGCTATTATTGTAACGGTATACTTGCCGTATATAGCAACAAAGGCTATTGTTGGTATTGCTATTGTTTATGGAATCGACTAACCAAGTCGGGACTCCAAACGGCAAATTCATACGGCAAAACGCCGCTACATGGAGGGTCACGTGGCACGTCAGGGAAAGCAGATCAAGTTGGCGATCCTCAAGGCGCTGCAGGAGATCGGCGAGGCGGCGGGCGCGGCGCGGATCAATGACGTACTGGTGGCGAGCGGTCTGGTGCTGCAGCCGCGCACGGTGCGCTTCTACCTTCTTCAACTGGATCGGGAAGGGCTGACGCGTTTTGTCAGCCGGCGACGAGGACGCGAGATCACAGCGCGCGGTCGCGAGGAGTTGGCGCACGCGAATGTGATCGACAAGGTCGGCTTCGTCGCGTCGAAGATCGACTCTCTGGGCTATCGCATGACCTTCAGCGTGTCGGCGGGCCGCGGCACCATCATCACCAATGTTGCGATGATTCCTCGCGGCTACTTTGCGCGCGCGCTGGAAGATATGAAGCATGTCTTCGTGCGCGGGTTGGGAATGGGTACGAAGTTGGCGGTGGCCCGCGAGGAGGAGGTGCTGGGTGGGCTGACCGTGCCGGCGGACATGGTCGCGCTGGGAACCGTTTGCAGCGTGACGGTGAACGGCATTCTCCTTGAGCAGGGCATTCCGGTGACGTCGCGCTTCGGTGGGTTGCTGGAACTGCGCGATTGGCGACCGGTTCGTTTCGTCGAGCTGATCGAATATCGCGGCACGACGCTGGATCCTCTGGAGACGTTTATCCAGGCGGGGATGACGCGCGTGCGCGAGTGTGCGCGGAGTGGCAACGGCATCATCGGTGCGAGCTTCCGCGAGTTTCCTTCCGTCGCGCTGGACGACGTTCTCTCGCTTAAGAAGAAGATGGAGCAGCACGGCTTGGGCGGACTGCTGGCCATTGGTCATCCGAACCAGCCGCTGTTCGATATCCCGGTGGCCGAGGGGCGCACGGGGATGATCGTCGTCGGCGGACTGAACCCGGTCGCTGCCCTCCACGAGGCGGGCGCGCGGGTGAGCATTCAGTCGCTGGCCGGACTGGAGGAGTTCTCCATGTTCCAGCAGTTCCAGCTGATCCGGGATCGATTTGGCGGGTGAGTCAGAACGAAACCTGAAACTGGAAACCTGAAACCTGAGTAAGAAGAGGGGCCGATTTGTAGATCGAGACAACGTGGAAGCCGGAAAGGCGAAAGGGGAGAACATGGACTACAAGAAGTTTGTGGCGGCGCAGGTCGAGGAGTTGCGGGCGACGGTGGGTAAGGGGCTTGCGATCAATGCACTCAGCGGCGGCGTTGACAGCTCCGTGTGTACGGCGCTGGGTCACAAGGCGCTGGGCAAACACCTCAAGACGGTCTTCATTGACAATGGGATCATGCGCGAAGGCGAGCCGCAGCGCGTGGTAAAGCTCTTCCGCAAGCTGGGCATTCCGGTGGATCTGGTCGACGCACGCGCGGAATTCCTGGGTGCGCTCAAGGGCGTCATTGATCCCGAGGAGAAGCGGCAGGCGATCACCCACACCTTCTATAAGAAGGTCTTCGGGCGCATCGTGAGAAAGACTGGCGCGCGATTCCTTATGCACGGCACGATCCTGACGGACATCGAAGAAACGGTGGCTGGCATCAAGCGCCAGCACAACATTCTTGCTCAGCTTGGCATCGACGTGCAGAAGGTTTACGGCTACCAGGTGATCGAGCCGCTCAAGACGTTGCGCAAAGACGGCGTTCGCAAGGTGGCTCGCGTATTGGCGCTGCCGAAGGAGATCACCGAGCGCATTCCGTTCCCCGGCCCGGCGCTGGCTACGCGCATCGTCGGCGAGGTGACCAGGGACCGTCTGGCCACGGTGCGGGCCGCCACCGCGATCGTGGAGGAGGAACTGCAGAGCACCAACGCGTTCCAGTACCTCGCGGTGCTGCTGAACGACTACGCCACCGGCATCCGGAACAATCGCCGTGAATTCGGCCAGATCATCGTCGTGCGCTGCATCGAGAGCGTCGACGCGCGGAAGGCCACGGCGACGCGGCTCCCCTGGCCGAAGCTTGAGAAGATCTGCAAGCGGGTCGTCACGGAAGTGCCGAACGTCAACCGGTGCCTCTATGACCTCACGCCGAAACCGCCGGCCACGGTGGAATACGTCTAGTAATCGGTGAGCACTTATCAACCATCAAGCCATCAACCATCGAGTAACCAATGCCCAAGCTCAAAGACATCAACAAAGTCATGATTATTGGTTCCGGGCCGATTGTTATCGGTCAGGCGTGTGAGTTCGACTACTCCGGCACACAGGCCTGCAAGGCGCTGCGCGCGCTGGGCTACAAGATCGTGCTGGTGAATTCGAATCCGGCGACGATCATGACGGATCCGGGCATTGCGGACGAGACGTACATCGAGCCGCTCAATCTGCAACGCATGGAGGAAATCATAGCGCAGTGCCGGCCTGACGCCCTGCTGCCGAACCTTGGCGGGCAGACGGCCCTCAACCTCGCGTCGCAACTGGAGAAGGCCGGCATCCTCAAGAAACACAACGTGCGGATCATTGGTGTGAAGATCGATGCGATCGAGCGAGGGGAGGACCGCCTCGCTTTCAAGGAGACGATGAGAAAGCTGGGGATCGATCTGCCGAAGAGCGAACTGGCGTACTCCGTTGAGGAAGCGGAGAAGATCGCTGCGCAGCTCGGCTATCCCGTCGTGATTCGGCCCGCTTACACGATGGGCGGCACCGGCGGCGGTCTCGTTTACAACGTGGAGGAATTGCGGACCGTCTCGGCACGCGGCATTGCGGCAAGCTTCGTCGGCCAGATATTGGTGGAGGAGTCCGTTCTCGGCTGGGAGGAGCTCGAGCTCGAAGTGGTGCGCGATGAGAAGAATCAGATGATCACCGTGTGCTTCATCGAGAACATCGATGCGATGGGCGTGCACACGGGGGATTCGTTCTGCAGTGCGCCGATGCTTACGATCGATGCGAAGCTTCAGCGGAAGCTGCAGAAATGGTCCTATGCCATTGTGGAGGCGATCGGCGTTATCGGCGGGACGAACGTCCAGTTCGCGCACGATCCCGTGACGGACCGGACGGTCATCATAGAGATCAACCCGCGCACGTCGCGTTCGTCCGCGCTGGCATCGAAGGCGACCGGGTTCCCCATCGCGCTGGTGTCGGCCAAGCTTGCGGGCGGCATGACGATGGACGAAATCCCTTACTGGAGGAAGGGGACGCTGGAGAAGTACGAGCCGTGGGGCGATTACGTGGTGGTCAAGTTTGCCCGCTGGGCATTCGAGAAGTTCAAGGGCTCGGAGGACAAGCTCGGCACGCAGATGAAGGCTGTTGGCGAGGTCATGAGCATCGGCAAGACCTATAAGGAGGCCTTCCAGAAGGCGATCCGCTCGCTGGAGAATGGTCGATATGGTCTTGGCTTTGTGAAGGACTTCAACCGCAAGGCATTGCCGGAACTGCTGGAGCTGTTGCGCGAGGCGACCAGCGAGCGCCAGTTCATCATGTACGAGGCGCTGCGCAAGGGCGCGACGGTCGAGGAACTGAATCGGCTGACCTACATCAAGGCCTGGTTTATTCAGCAGATGAAGGAGCTTGTCGAGCTGGAGGAAAAGATCATCGCGTGTAAGGGCCGCGAAATGCCGGACGAACTGCTCGTGCAGGCCAAGAAGGACGGTTTCGCCGACCGCTACCTCGCGAAGCTGATTGGCATTTCCGAGAAGCGTCTTCGCGACCGCCGGATAGCGCTCGGCGTGGTGGAGGCGTGGAACGCTGTACCCGTCAGCGGCGTGGAGAACGCGGCATATTACTACTCTACGTACAATGCGAAGGACGAGGTCCCTGTCAGCAAGCGCAAGAAGGTCATGATCCTTGGCGGCGGGCCAAACCGGATCGGGCAGGGCATCGAGTTCGATTACTGCTGCGTTCATGCGGCGTTTGCCCTGCGCGATCTCGGCTACGAGACGATCATGGTCAACTGCAATCCGGAGACGGTCTCGACGGATTACGACACGTCCGACAAGCTCTACTTCGAGCCGCTGACCGTGGAGGACGTGCTCTCAATCTACGAGAAGGAGAAGCCCGAAGGCGTGATCGTCCAATTCGGCGGTCAGACGCCGCTCAATATCGCGACCGAACTCGCCGAGGCCGGCGTAAAGATTCTCGGCACGAGCGTCGACACGATCAACTTGGCCGAAGACCGCGACCTGTTCCGGAAGATGATGGAGCGCATGGGCATCCCGATGCCCGAATCCGGTATGGCCAGCACGCTTGGCGAGGCGCTGGACTGCGCACGCCGGATTGGCTACCCGCTCATGGTGCGTCCGTCGTTCGTGCTTGGCGGCCGCGGCATGGAAGTCGTCCATGACGAGGCCATGATGCGCGAGTACGTCGCCAAGGCGGTGGAGGTCACCCCGGATCGCCCGCTCCTGATCGACAGATTCCTTAACGATGCTCTGGAGTGCGAGGCGGATGCACTGGCCGATGGAACGAGTGCCTTCGTGCCTGCGGTGATGGAGCATATTGAGTTGGCCGGCATTCATTCCGGCGACTCGGCCTGCGTCATTCCGCCGGTGAGTATCTTTGAAGGAAATCTGGACACGATCTACGAGTACACCAAGCGGATCGCGCAGGAGCTGAAGGTTGTCGGGTTGATGAACATCCAGTACGCGATCGAGAACGGCAAGGTATTCGTCCTCGAGGCCAATCCGCGCGCATCGCGCACGGTGCCGCTGGTGTCCAAGGTCTGCAACGTGCAGATGGCCCGGATCGCCACACAGCTCATGCTCGGAACCGCTCTGGCGGACGTCAAGCTGGCGCCCAAGAAAATTCCCCACTACGGCGTAAAGGAGTCGGTATTTCCCTTCGACAAGATGCCGGAGGTGGACCCGATCCTTGGCCCGGAAATGCGGTCGACCGGCGAAGTGCTGGGCATGTCGGATTCCTTCGGCATGGCGTTCTTCAAGGCCGAGGAGGCCGCGCAGTCCACGCTCCCGCTGGAAGGCACCGTGCTGCTCAGCATCGCGGAAAAGAATGCGCTGGTCGTGCAGATGGCGAAGGAACTGGTGAAGATGGGCTTTCGGCTGCGCGCCACAGGTGGCACCCAGGCGTTCCTGGACCAACACGGCGTGAAGGCAGAGCTGATCGCCAAGCTTCAGGAAGGGCGGCCAAATATCGTGGATGCGATCACGAACAAGGAAATACAGCTCGTGATCAATACGCCGATCGGCAAGAAGAGCTCGTGGGATGATTCCTACATCCGCAAAGCAGCGATCCGGTACAAGGTTCCCTACATCACGACCCTGGCGGCTGCTTTGGCTGCCACCAAGGGTATGGCCGCGAGCCTTAAGGGCCGTGGGGGCGTGAGGTCGCTGCAGAGCTACCACGCAGACATCCGGTAAGACATCGGTTGGCATTCGGGGCGCGACTCCGTATAGTCCCGCGCATGACGGATGTACAAGAGGCCTTCACCGATTTCTCCGGATTGATGCCGGATACGGTGATCAATCTGGTTGAAGCAGCGCTGGGCAAGCGTTGTTCGAACCTGTGCCGCTCGCTCACCAGCTACATCAACCGGGTGTACGAGGTGCAGTTGGAAGACGGCGGGTGGGTCATCGCGAAGTTCTATCGGCCCGGCCGGTGGAGTCGCGATGCGCTGCAGGACGAGCAGGATTTTCTTGCCGAATTGAGCGCGCAGGAAATTCCCGTCATTGCACCGCTGACGTGCGTCGACGGCCAGCTTCTGCAGCATCACCACGGCCTGAATTTCGCGCTCTTCCCAAAACGGGGTGGGCGTCCGTGCGAGGAGCCTACGCCGAACGAGCGCGTGCTGCTCGGGCGCCTGCTGGCGCGTGTGCATGCGGTGGGCTCTCTCCACGAACCGCGCGACCGCATACGGATTCATCCCCGCCATTCCCTTCAACAGCACCTGCAGTTCATTCTCGAAGCCGGGGTAATCCCGCGATCGGCCCGCGCTCAGTTCGAGGCGGTGGTGCAGGAAATCGCCGACCTGATCGAGCCCTTGTTCGAGGGCGTGCCGATGATGCGCATTCACGGCGACTGCCATCCCGGCAATATTCTCTACCGGCCGGGCGAGCCGTTTCACCTGATCGATTTCGACGACATGGCCGTTGGCCCCGCGGTGCAGGACCTCTGGATGCTGCTGCCCGGCATGGCGCACCACGTGCGTGAGGAGATCGAGCTATTTCTGGAAGGCTACGAGACCTTCCACGATTTCGACCGCGGTTCGCTCCAGCTCATTGAGCCGCTGCGGGCGATGCGGTTCATCCACTTCACCGCATGGTGCGCGCGCCAGAAGGCCGATGGCGGGTTTGTCCGCCTTGCGCCGAATTGGGGGACGGACGAATTCTGGCAGCAGGAAATCCACGATTTGAAAAAGCAGCAGCAGGAAATCGTGGACGCGTTGAAGTCGGAGTGAGAGGTGCAGTGTTTTTGGAGTGCGGCGGCTTGACGCCGCTCTTCTTTTGCGGTCCGTTACTTGATTTTCCAAGGGTTGGAAAATCCTGATGCGATTCTTCCAACCCTTGGAAAATCTCCCCGGATTCAGCGCGTATCGCCGTCGCCGTGTAGTTTGCCGCCGGTTTTGCGTGCGGCGAGTTTTACGAGGTTGTTTTCGGCAACATCCTGAAGGTTCAACCCCAGTTCGGTGCACATCGTGGCGAGATACCAGAGCACGTCGCCGAGCTCCTTGGAAAGCAGTTCGAGACGTTCGGGGCTGATGCGGCCGCCGTCATCGCGAATGGCCTTCTTGAGTTTCTCGCAGATCTCGCCGGTTTCACCCGCGAGGCCGAGTGCGGCGTAGGTCCAGTTGCCCTGGCCGCGGTTGGGGTAGACCGCTGTTGTCTTCGCGCGTTCCTGGTAGTCGTTGAAGTTGATCATGTCGTCCTCGATCGTTCTACTTTCTTTGCTCCAGCCAATTGAACACCGTGCGGGCCACATGGGCTTGGCGTCCGCGAAAACCGTGATCCACGCGGGGGATGATGATGGATTCGAAACGCGTGGAGTGAGAATGTTCACGGAGCACGCGTGCCATGTCCGTGACCGGCTTGGTGGCAAACTCGTCGGCGCCCGCAAAGACGGCAAGCATCGGGGTACGGATGCGGCCGTAGTGCGTCATGGGCCCATCCAGATCGAACAGGCGTGCCTCGAGCTCCTTGCGGTCGGCGATGCTGAGAAAACGCCGCGCGGAAAAACCGAGGCAGCAGGCCGGCAGTCGCGTGTCGCCGCGACCCGACCGCACGAGCCGGCGTGCGCGGGTGACCCAGGCGGTGAGGCGTCGGCCGAGGTCGCGCTTCACGATGGCGTAATCGTCCCCGAGGCCGAGGAGGACAAGCGCCTCGATGTCCGCGCGTGCGCGCAGCGCATGGTGATAGGTGATCTTCTGGCAGCCGGTGCTGTGGCCGGCGAGGACGAATGAGCGATAGCCCAGCGCGCGGCCGAACCGGATGGCCGCCTCGATGTCCGCGAGGCAGTCCTTGAAGCGTTCGTCGGCCGTGTTTTCATCGCTGCCGCGATTGTTGAAGCTCAACACGTCGAAGGGGGTTTTGGCGGCGGCGAGCATGAAAGCCTTTTTGAGCGGTGAGCGGTAGAAATTGCTGCCCATGCCGTGAACGAAGAGGAGCAGGCGACGCTTGCGTGCGCGGCCGCCGGTGAGAAAGCCATCCAGCGTGACCTTGGTGCCGGGCACGGGGATGGCGACGAGTTGGCCGGGTATCTGGATAGGCGCGGTATTCATGTCGGTTGCTGCAGATACGTTCCGTTTTTCGGCGCGACATTCAAGCTTCAAGTTGAGCTTGGACCCTGCCCGGCGCATGGAGTATGCTGGCTGCATCAAAGGAGCATGCGCCATGGGACTCTGGTCAGACTTTACTTCGCGGTGGCGGAAACAGGGGTCAGGGGACGGTGTCACGGGCGAGTATATCGACGTCACGCCTCCGGCCAGCGGCACGGCGGCGCATCTTGAGCCGCCCACGAAAAAGGAGTCGTGGTTGTCGCGGCTGAGGCCGGGGTCGAAACGCGATCGCCAGATCGCGTGGCTGCAGGCCGGCTATTCGGAGACGCTGGAGTTGATGCGGACCATCCGGCAGCATCTTGAGCGCCAGGAGGACGTGCAGCACAAGATGGTCGCCGTGCTGGAGCGTGTTCCTGAATCCATGGAAAGCCTGAAGGGCATTACGCGCGTGGCCGAGCAGCAGGGCGAGATGATCAGCCTGCTTCGTCAGCAGACGGAGGCCGCCGCGGCGCACGACCGGGAACTCATCGAGTCCATGAACCGGTTTAACCAGACCTTGGGCCTGCTTGACGAGACGAATCGAAATTCAGGCCGGACGGTCGCGAACCTCGTGGAGAAGTCGCGCGAGTCCGAGGATATGCTGCGCAGCGTCATCGAGCGCTCCGAGCGACGGATCATGGTGGTGATCGGGCTTTTCATTGCGGTGGTCATCCTGGGTGTGGGTGCGCTGGTCTATTTCGGTACGGATGGCCGCGCGGCTGCGCGGAATGCGGGCCCGGTCGCGGCCAGCATTTCCGCCGCGGCAGATACGGCCGTGGAGGCGCCGGCGACAGAGGCTGCTGTCACGGTAGCACCGGAAAAGCCTGCGCGTCGCGGTTTCTTCCGCCGGATTTTTGGACATCATTCGGATGGGTCGCAGATGAAGCCCGCCGCTTCGCCGACGGTAGATGACGAAGAGGATGAGTATTTCGATGAGGATGCTCTGGAATCTTCGCGCTGACGGACGGGCCATGCCGAGACTTCCTTCATGTTTCCTTTGGGTGAGCGTGCTGGTCATGGCTTGTGCGGGCGCGGCCTGGGCAGAGGGTGCAGATGGCGTTGTGGGGCAGTGGCTGACTACGAATGAACGCTCGACCGTGGAGATCTTCAACGAGAACGGGACCTACTGCGGAAAAATCATCGATCTCAAGGAACCGCTTGATCCCGACACCGGCAAACCCAAGTTGGACAAGTTCAATGTGGACCCGGCGCGTCATCAGGACCCGCTGATCGGCATGAAGCTGGTCTGGGGATTTGCCCACAAGGGGGGCAACTCGTGGACGGGTGGGCGGATCTACGATCCTGAAAACGGCAAGACGTATTACTGCCGGATGTCGCTTGAAGGCACAAAGCTGACGGTGCGCGGATCGCTCGATCGCTGGGGCATTGCCGGCCGTACCGTGGTGTGGACCCGGAAGTAGGGCTGGTGGCACCAGTTCATGCCCGGCGGGACCGTTTTCGTGCGTGTCGAGTTGGTGCACTTGTCGGGAGTGGGGGGGCAGTCGATTCTCTCACCAGCAGTCGCGCGCGCACGGAACTGACCACAGGAGTGAGTCTTCGTTTCCCCGTCAGCCCGATCAGTTTCTTCACACCCAGTCGTCCCATGAGTTCCTTGTCGACATGCATGGTGGTAAGGCCCGGCCAGGCATCCGTGGAGCAGCGTGAGTCGTCGAAGCCGATGATGCTGATATCTTGGGGGATACGGAGGCCGCGGTCATACACGGCGCGCATGGCCTGAATGGCGAGGGCGTCATTGGCAGCAAAGACAGCGGTGGGTGGATGCTCCATCGCGAGCAGGTTTCGCATGCGCGAATAGCTGTCGTCGAGGTCATCATCGCAGACAAGCTCCGGCTTGATGGGGAGGCCGTACGCGTGGAGCGCGGTGGTGTAGCCCGCGAGGCGTTCGCGGAAGCTGGGGCAGCGGAGTGATCCGCTGACAAAGGCAATGCGTTTGTGACCAAGTCGGAGAAGGTGTTCTGTGGCTGCATGGGCAGCGGGTTCGTTGTCGATCACCACGGCCGGATAGGAAATGCCAGGGACCGTGTGGTCGATCAGCACGAAGGGGATGTTGTTCTCTTGTGTGGCCGCGATGAGAGTGTTCTGCTGATTGCCGACGAAGAGAAAGCCGTCAGCCCGGTTGCCACGAAGTTGTTCGGGAAGAACCGCGTCGGCGTTGTAGTGGCAACTGGAAAGCGAATAGAAGGTAAGGTTGAGTCGATGGCTGAAGGTCTCCGCAGCGATGCCCGACAGAACTGTCGTGTAGAAAGGGTTCTCAAAGAAGCGGCTGCTTTCGTCGCAGAAGATCAAGGCCAAGGTGTCGGTGAGTCCCGTGGAGAGGCTTCTTGCCTGGACGTTCGGAGAGTATCCGAGCTCGGCAGCACGGGCAACAATGCGCCGGCGGAGATCCGGGTTGACGCCGGCCTTGCCGCAGATAGCCCGGGATACGGTGGCCTTGTCGACGGCAAACTCCTCGGCCAACAGCTTCAGTGTGGTTCGCATAGAACGGCGGCTGATGCATCCCCGGATTCCCCCGCTCAGGCTGCCAACAGTGCTCTCTGTTGCGTAAACGTATGTCCGCAACCGGTTGATGTATAGATAATTCAGAACCATAAAGGCAATATGGACGCAAGCGGTTGCGTACCTTGTTGCACAGGCGTGGGGTTTGTCGTGTCTTGCGATCGAGAGTGGGATGGTGGCTAATAGCCAATCGTGAAAAGAAGAATCAGGGTGGCTATTCCGGAGGAGTCCGCGGGTGCAAGCCTGCTGGAGTTCCTGTGTGCCCGCTTTCCATATCAGTCGGCGCGCGAGTGGGGGGAAAGAGTGGAGAAGGGGCTGGTACGAGTGAACGGGCGGGCAGGTGCTGCCTCCGAGAAGCTGGCCTGTGGCGATGTGGTGGGGCACACGGCATCGGACGTTCCGGAGCCGCCTGTGGATGACCGGATAGACATTCTTCATGACGATGCCGACATCGTGGTGGTGAACAAATCGGGGAACCTGCCGTGTCATCCGGGTGGCCGTTACTTCGAGCACACGCTGTGGGGAATTCTGAAAGCCCGCTACGGGGTTGAGTCGCCGGAGATCGTGAATCGGCTGGATCGGGAGACCTCGGGCATTGTGCTGGTGGCGCGGCATGCCGAGGCATCGCGGAAATGCCGGGCACAGTTCAGTCGACGGAAGGTGCGGAAGAAATACGTGGTACTGGTTGAGGGTGCATTTCCGCGGGAGGTCGAGGCGTGCGGCTTCGTCGTGGCGGACGAACGTTCAGCCAATCCCAAGCGGCGCCGATTCGTGCCGGCGACAGCTGAAGAACGCACGGAACGCGAAAGTGAATGGGCTGAGACGACGTTTCGATCTCTGCGGTGCGTGGGGTCGTTGAGTCTTGTGGAGGTGATCCCTCACACGGGCCGCCAGCATCAGATACGCGCCACCCTGTTGGCGTTGGGTTTCCCCGTGGTGGGCGACAAGTTGTATGGAATGGATCCGGGCATCTTCCTGCGTTTCTGCCGGGACGAACTGACCGATGCCGATCATCTGCAGATGCGGATGGGGCGACAGGCCCTGCATGCGTCGACCTTGGAGTTCAGCCATCCATCCACACGCGAGAAACTTCAGATCGAAGCACCGCTGCCGGAGGATATGAGTGAGCTGATGCGGCGCTTGGATGCGAGCGGCAGGTGAATGGTGCGGGCTGGCCTCATGCTTGTTTTTGCGCTGTGATGAGAAAGATGGAATAGGGGCGCAGAGTGCCGTCGGCGGCAGGCTTCATCAATTGGTGTGCATCGAGCGCCCGTGCATGAAGGAATCCCTCAGAGGTGAGGATGTCGCACAGAACTTCGCGATCGAATCCGTGGTGATGCACTCCTGTCGTATCGGTATGGAACCGGCCATCCTCGGTGTCGAGATCGGCGACGGCCATCCATCCCTTCGGTTTCAATGCGCGGTGGAACTGACGGAAGAGCGCCCCCGTGTCCCGGACATGGTGCAGCGTCATCGAGCTGACGATGACGTCGAACTCGGCGGGTGTGGCACGTCGCATCTCCAGGGTGAGTTCTCGGGTGTGGACGTTGCGAATG
>ERZ795056.663-NODE-663-length-42891-cov-11.215053_pt1 | contig 42891 bp, 40 predicted proteins | sample MGYA00375140_ERZ795056 | MGnify/ENA primary metagenome ERZ795056 (study PRJEB30185, sample SAMN05720227) | activated sludge metagenome | isolation source: Anaerobic digester | place: USA | collected 2015-03-09 ...
GTTCGTTTTTTGATTGATGATTGAAACTCCGGCTGATTACCGGAGTTTTATTTTTGTCTAGTATTTCATAGCAAGATTTTAGAAAACTCCGGTCAGTTCGCGCTTCACGCTCGGGTTTAGCTACGCTCTGTTCGCCTTGCAGGCTCGAGTCCGGAGTTTTATTTTATACAAACGTCACTATTCGTTATTGAACGTTCGTTGTTCAACATTCTTTTTTGGGCGTTGCCTACGGCCGCGCTTTCCGCGGTGCACGGCACCTTGCTTCAATCGCTAACGCGGGCATCCCTCTACACTTCAAAATTCGTTGTTCGTTGGTCAACATTCAAAATTCAAAAAACTATCTTTGTAAAAATTTTAAGGTTGAACAACGAACGTTCAATATTGAATTTTGAAATTCACAACTACACAACTACATGAAACAAACATTAATTGCCCCATCCATCCTCGCCGCCGATTTCGCCAACCTGCAACGCGACATCGAAATGGTCAACAATTCCCAAGCCGACTGGTTCCACATTGACATTATGGACGGCGTTTTTGTCCCAAACATTTCCTTTGGGATGCCGGTGCTCGAAGCCATCACCAGACACGCCAAAAAAACCATCGACGTACACCTGATGATTGTAGACCCAGACCGTTACATCAAAACCTTTGCTGATTTAGGTGCCAATAACCTCACTGTACATTATGAGGCCTGCACACACCTGCACCGCACACTTCAAGCCATAAAAGCCGAAGGTATGAAAGCCGGGGTGGCCTTGAATCCGCACACCAACGTAAACTTTCTCGAAGACATCATCAACGACATTGATTTGGTTTGCTTAATGAGTGTCAATCCGGGATTTGGCGGGCAGTCGTTTATAGAAAACACCTACTCAAAAATCAAACAGCTCAAAGAAATCATCACGCGTCGCAACGCTCAAACTTTAATCGAAATAGACGGTGGTGTTACTTCTAAAAATGCACTCCAGCTAGTAGATGCCGGTGCTGATGTGCTTGTGGCGGGTAACTTTGTATTCCGCTCCGATAATCCCACCCAAACCATCTCCGAACTCAAAACGCTTTTGTCATAAAAAAAGACCCTTTCGGGTCTTTTTTTAATACTGCTCAATCAGGTACTTTATCAAATCGGTGGTGGTCACGATGCCTTTGAGCACGTCGCCCTCACAAACGGGCAATGCATGGAATTCATTTTTAGAAAGGATCTCGGCCACTTCACGGATTGTAGTCTCGGGCGATACCGCAACCACGTTCTTGCTCATCACTTGTTCAATGGTGAACATATTGTAAACCGTGGTGTCTACTGTTTCGGCATCGTCATCCACCGCGTCCACGAATGAAATACGAAGCAAGTCGTTATAGCTTAACATCCCCACAATATGGGTTCCGCTCACAACGGGAATGTGCCTGATTTTGTGTTTCTTGAAAAGGGTTTCTGCTTGGGTTAAATCGTCTTTGAGCGTCAGGGTAATGACATCCTTGCTCATGATACTGGTAATTGGCATTCTGTGTTTCATCTTGTAATGGTTTTAATTATTACTCAAATTTACACTGCGAAAACAGCCAAAAAAATGCCTTAAGTCAGGTGCTATTACAAATGAATTGCTTATATTAAAACAAGGTCTCCGGTTTGGTAGGGAGTTTCAGAGAAAGTCCCAGTTCTGCATTTAGTTTGCCTATAAAATGTGAGGCAAGCAAAGGTGATTCAAGTTCTATATTCTGATGGACGAAAAAATACAATTTTTGCAATCCTTCAGACCGCCATTTTGCAATCCTTTCTACCCAATCGTCTAATCGCTGTAAATCGGATGGATGATTCGCGCCCACATAACGCACGAATGCCACGGGACTCGTGAGCCGCATATGCAGCATGTCGCGGCGGCCTGCGGTATCAACTATGATATTGGCCATGTTATTTTTTTCTAGCAGGGTACAAAGTTTGTCGGCGATTTTAGCGTCTGAAAAACATTCGGCGTTGCGCACTTCAACGCCCAGCGGAACACCTTTGGGAAATTCATCAAGCACTTTTTGCAAGCGATCAAAATCCTTGGGTTTGAAATTGTCGTGCAGTTGCAGGAACACCATCCCTAGCTTATCGCCAAAATTGCTTACCGTGTTGCAATAATCGTTGACCAAAACACCCACGTCGATAAGCCGTTTGTAATGGCTGATCGTTCCGGTGATTTTAGGAAAAAACTTGAAATCGTCGGGCGTTTTGTTCTTCCAGGTCTCTACCTGTTGCCAGTTGGGCATTTGGTAAAACGTGGCGTTGAGCTCAATCGAGTTGAACTGCGTGCTGTAATAGGCCAACTCGTCCTTGGTTCCGCGCGGATAAAACCCTTTGAGTTCTGTGCGGTTCCATTTGGCACAGCCTACAAACGCCTCGAACGAGGCTGATTGCTTATGTTTTTCTAAAACCCTTTCGGTATCGGGATGGTCTTTGGGCAGGCTAAAATCGACCAATCCCGGATTTTCTACTTTTCCGAATTGCATCTACTTCACGATTAATTTCTGAACACTTTTTTTGTCGGCCGAATTCACTTCAACAAAGTAAATACCCGCATCGAGGGATTGAACACCAATACTTCCCTCCGATTTTGGCTCTTCAGACAACACTAATTTGCCAAGCAGGTCAAAAATTCGAATCAAATCGACTGGTGTGTTTTTATTTGATTGGATTCGGAATGCCGTGTTGGCCGGATTCGGATAAAGTACAAAAGAACTGTTGTCAAAATCCGTTTTCGCTAAGTTCGTCACGAACTCGGTGTTGAAGGTGTTGGTATCGATGGCCGGATTGGTATCGAAATAAATCGAAGCAGCATTTGGTATAATATCGCCAACGGCATAACCCGCTTTGGGTTTTACCTTAAAGCTCACATAGCCTTTCCCGATCTCGGTATCTGCTACCGATGGCGGCAGGTTGATATCGGCAAATACAAAATTCAGCTCGCTTCCCATTCTTTCCAACACATACGGATGGCTGCCCGAAACGAGTTTTACGGTGCTTTCGTCGAGTTGGGCATCGAGTACATCGTTGATCCTTACGTCAAAGGCATCGGCGTTTCCGGTGTTCTCAAAACGAATCGTGTAATAGAGGTAATCGTCGGCCGTAAAATCGGCAAAAACAATTTTTCCTCCGTGGTTTTCTACCTTGTCATTCGGGTCGTAGGAGTTTACGATCGGGGCACTCAAGCTCGCGCTATCCGACAAGTTGCCCGCACTCGCAATAACTGAGTTCATTATAAATTGCCCCAACGACACCGTGGGTATTGCCGGAACTATTAGTTCAACCCGAAGATGTCTCGTTTCGAAAGGTGCCAGATCGGTAAAATTGTAAGTACAGCCGTTGGACGTTGGAATGACTTCAGGACTATTATTAGCATCTAAAGTGAGTATCGGGTCATGGGTAAAATTAATTGTACCACTAGCTATAGCTGTATTCCCTTGGTTAGTGTAGGAAATCCAATTTCTCCAATTGTTGCCGGCGCGCGGAAAACCACTTGGGCTAAATGTTACCGAAAGAGCACTATAAACCTGTACTACGGTTACGGGAAAATTATAGGTTTGTGGAATCTCTGAAGCGCTAATATTATAGTATGCTTCCGTTGTGACTTGGTATCGCACGTCGTCGGGCGATGCTATTGAAAAACTCACATCAAAAGTATCAGTAAGGTTATAGTTGCCAATCTCACAATTCCCGGTGGGCGATAACACATTGTGAATAACACCATCGTTGTTTCTTTCAAAATGAAACTGTCCCAATGGGAAATCGGGCTCACCGTTATCCTTTATACCGTCTGCATCGAGATCAAGAAAAGCATTCAAACTGATTCCGAAACAGTTCACGATGGTTGTCGTAAAAGTATAAATTTCGGAGCAAAAGTCGGTACCAAAATCTGGCATAAAAGTATATGTTGCAGGCAACCATGTATCAACCGTAGCGGGTGTCCAGGTTCCTACAATTCCATTTGATGAAACTGTAGGCAAGTTAGGTGCAATAGATCCCGCACAAATTGGCGGTATCGGATCAAAAATTGGTATGCTCATCGGCGTTATAGTCACATTGAAAGATACTTCGCCAGAACAGTTCCCAGACTGCACATAAACATAAATGGTTTGGCTCCACAGGATCTCGGTTCCCGGTTGCAGCATTTGCCCGGTACCGCCGGATCCGGTGTAGTAATTCCCATTTTGAAGCGTTGGCAATACATATGACATACACTCTGTAACATCGGGAAATGTATCGATAATTGTTATTTCTGTCCCAAAATTCAGTGTGACCATCGCGGTGTTGGTTGAGCAAGGCGGAGGTCCTGTCACGGTATAAACAAAGTCGCTGCTCGTTGTACTTCCGGGAGCAGGCGTAAAAACACCAGTCGCAACGTTCAATGAACCGCCGGTTCCCGAAGTCCTCGCCCACGTCCCTCCGGGCTGCTCGCCATATAAGATATCCGAGAGGCTTATTGGAGTTGCATCGGTGTTGCATACAGAAACAGCGCCTCCATATCCGGCGATGGGCTGTTGGTTAATCGTAACCGTTGCAGTGCTTACGTCGTTAACACAGGGAAAAATACCGTTTACGGTATAAGTAAAGGTCGAGGTCGTCGCGCCGAACGCAGGAGTAAACACACCTGCAATGGCGTTGAATGTGCCGCCGGTACCCGCAGTTCTTGTCCAGGTTCCGCCTGCCTGCTCGCCTAAAATCAGCGAAAACAGATCGATGACGCCAGTTGATGTACTGCAAACCGTTGTGTTCCCGTCGTTGCCTGCATGGGGCACAGGTAGAATTTGTACCGTGGTCATTACCTGTAATTCCGGGTCAACACCAGCCGGGATCGTATACGTCACCTGGTAAATACCCGCAACACTCAACATCGGGTTGATTGTTCCTGTGTTCGGCGAAATGGATAACCCGATCGGTGTGGCCGCATAAATCCCACCGGTGTAGTTCCCCGTGCCGGTAATCACCACCGCTTGTTCATTTGGATTATCGTTACAGATGGGCGTATTATAGGAAATAACAGCCGTTGGCGGAAGGCTCGTGTCAAGCGCAAAGCCAAACTGGCCGATTAAAATGCATACAAGCAGAAGTAGTTGTTTTTTCATAGCGGTTTGTATTTGAATCAAATATACTGTTTTTTCAACGTTAACGAGAGCGGGTTGTTTATGAAACAGCCTTGATTGGACTTACCCTAACTTGGGCTTTAAATGATTTAATTGAAAGGAAAAAAACTACATCAATAAGAAAGCAATCGGAACCAAATTTTTATCGCAAAACCCCGAGAAATAACAAAAAAATTGTAGCTTCAACCCGTATAGTATAACAATGAGTTGATGACCTGCAAAAATTGCCATACCATCTTTGAAGGAAACTTCTGCAACAATTGCGGACAATCGGCACAAACGCACAAACTCAATGCGCATTTTCTCTGGCATGACGTCCAGCACGGTTTGTTTCATTTTGACAAAGGGATGTATTATTCGGCCAAGGAATTGTACTTGCGGCCCGGACATTCCATCCGCGAGTTCATTGAAGGAAAAAGAGTCAGCCATTTTAAGCCAATTTCATTGGTCATTGTACTGGCCACTACTTATGGTTTGTTATACCATTCCTATGACCTTAACCTATTTAAAACCAATGGGACCGAAATCCCTAAACCAGACCAGGTCCTCAACAACTGGATGGCCCAGCATTATTCATGGTTGACTTTGGCTACGATTCCGCTCTACACGCTTGGTACGTATGTGAGTTTTAAAAGCCAAGGATACAATTATATTGAGTTATTTGTGCTGAATACATTTAAAGCTTCACAGCGTTTGCTGCTTCATATCGTAACCTTTCCTGTTGTTTTGCATTTCAACGCAACCCCAACGATCAAAACCGTCATGTTGTGGTTGTATGTGTTAGACATCGTCCTGATATATTGGACCAATTTTCAATTTTTCAATAAGTTAAGCAAAGCCAAGGTACTCGCGCTTTCTATTTTGAGCCATTTGATCTTTTTGGCAGCTTTTGTGATTGTGTTTATGGCGATAGTGTTTTTGTTTGGTTATAGTTTGTGATTGGGATGATGGCTTTTCAGTGAAATCTAATGTAGGCTTCTTTTTGCGAGAGAAAACGAGAGCGCCTTTCATTACGGCATTCTACCCTGAAAAAGCAAAAGACAGAAAGAAGAAATTGAAAGCGAGATTTGCCTAATCGTCTACAATCACGAGAGGAATCGGCTGCGCCGTTCCTCATAGCGCTCCGCGCTGAAAAAGCCGAAGGCCAAAAAAAGCAAATTGAAAAGGAAATTTATCTCCAATCAACAAATCGCGAGAGGAATCGGCTGCGCCACTGCTCACAGCGCTCCGCGCTGAAAATGCCGAACGCCAAGCAAATTGAAAGGGAGATTTATTTAATCGTCAACAGTCACGAGAGGAATCGGCTGCGCCGTTCCTTATAGCGCTCCGCGCTGAAAAAGCCGAAGGCCAAAAAAGAAATTGAAAAAGAGATTTGTCTAATCGTCAACAGTCACGAGAGGAATCGGCTGCGCCGTTCCTCATAGCGCTCCGCGCTGAAAATAGAAAAGTCCAAAAAGAAAATTGAAAGCGAGCTTTCTTTTCTTTTTGGACTTTTCTATTTATTCGTGACCGCGAGAGGACTCGAACCTCCATCATCAGAACCGGAATCTGACATTCTATCCGTTGAACTACGCAGCCGTTTTGACGTTTAGGTCAATAGTTTTTTTACGATTGTTGAAATGGTTTTGCCTTCGGCGGTGCCACCGAGTTGGGCACTGGCAAGGCCCATGACTTTACCCATTGAGGCGATACCCGAGGCACCGGTTTCTGCGATAATCTTAGCGACTACCGCTTCTACTTCTGCTTCGCTGAGTTGTGCAGGAAGAAACTTCTCTATCACGGCGATCTGCGCCAATTCTGGCTCGGCAAGGTCGGGGCGGTTTTGTTCGGTGAAGATGCGTGCACTTTCCTTACGGGTTTTGACAAGGCGTTGCAGCAATTTTATCTCGTCGTCTGCAGAGATTTCTTCCTTGTTTCCTGATGCGGTTTGCGCAAGCAACAATTCTGATTTGATGGAGCGCAAGGCTTCGAGGGCGACGGTATCTTTGGCTCTCATGGCGTTTTTGATCTCGTCCATGATTTGTATTGATAAACTCATATTAATTGATAATTGACAATTGATAAATCATAATGATAGTGGACAATTGATAATTACCTGGATTGTCCTTGGGTTGTTGGAGCTTGGCCCCGGATGGCAGCGGAAAGCCTTTTGGAGAAAATGCATTTTTTGCTCAAGCAGAAACGCGACCAAAGGAAGCGCTTTATGGTTGGAGAAAAAAAGCATTTTGGAACAAAAGCTTGCAGCGTACAGCCGGATTCGGGCCCAAAAAATTCTGAGTGCGAATATAAAAAAAATAACCCGAAAACTTGAGGAAATTTTCGGGTTATCAGCAATTGATTTGAGTTAGTTAATCAACGTTATCGTGCAGGAACGAATTGTTGGAGCGCAACTGGATGTCGTCGTTGCTGTCTGTTCCTAGTGAGGTGCGTGAGTTGCTGTTGGTTTGCGGCTGGCTGGTGATGTCAACCCCTAACCTTTTGTAAGCGGGTTCTTTCTCGAGTTCCTCCATACGCGATGGGTTGTTGTGGAACTTGTAATTGAACTCTTTTAATTTGCGTCTTCTTTCGTCGGCGCGGAATTTAAGGCTTTCTTCGATAGACATTTCCATGGGCGAAACTTCCTCGAACGCGGCAGAGAAGTTAGACGGGATTTCTGCTTTTGGCTCCTCAGTTTTTTTCATCGTGATGTTGAGCTCTTCCTGGATAGGCTCGGCCGTCGTTTCAACCGGTTTAGAATTGAGCAATTCGTTCTCGATTTCCATGTATTCCTCCAGCGAATATTTGATGACGCCGTTTTCGTTCACCTCGGTTACCGGAACAAATTCTACAGGCTCGTTGACCTTGATGTTTTTGGTTTCGTTGGTGAGCTCGAAAAGGATTTTGTTCTCGTCGATAAACGGCTCGTTGACTTCTGGTTTTGCGATGGGCAAATCGAATGAAAACGCAGCTTGCTCTTCTTTGACTTCTATGTGATCGGTCACTTTAATCTCGGCGACGTTTTTCACTTCGGTGACCGGTGCGGTGAAGGTAAAGTCGAGTGGTTGCTCTGGCGATACGATCTCAAAAGTCACGTCGAGATTCTTGATGAATTCTGAGATGATGATGAGTTCGTTGGTATCTAAAACAGGTTCTTCTACGATGGCTTCTACCGCGGCAACGGCTGGGAGTTCGTCTTCGATCAATTCAAAAACGATTTTCTCTTCGGTTTGTGCTTTTACTTCGGGCACGACTACCTCGGCTTCTACCTGAAACGAGGCAACCGGCTTGCTCATGAGGTCGCGCTCTAATTTTTGCTCACCGTCAAGTGAGTGGATAATTTTTTTTGGCTCGGTATTGACGATTTCGTTCTGTTGTTCTACGTTGAAACCCGTAGCGATGATGGTCACGGCGATAGAATCTCCTAAAGACTCGTCTTCACCTACACCCATGATGATGTTGGCGTTGAAACCAGCCTCGGTTTGGATGTGGTCGTTGATTTCTCCGATTTCGTCAATCGTGATCTCGTTGGTTCCCGAAACGATAAGCAACAATACGTTTTTGGCACCAGAAATTTTGTTGTCGTTGAGCAATGGTGAATCCAAAGCAGCGATAATGGCTTCTTTGGCGCGGTTGTCACCGATGGCGGTTGCAGAACCCATAATGGCGGTTCCTGAGTTCGACAATACGGTTTTCGCGTCTTTTAAGTCAATGTTTTGCGTGTAGTGGTGCGTGATGACTTCGGCGATACCGCGAGACGCAGTAGCCAACACTTCATCGGCTTTAGAGAAACCGGCTTTGAAGCCTAAGTTTCCGTATACTTCACGTAGTTTGTTGTTGTTGATGACAATTAACGAATCGACTTGTTTGCGCAATTTTTCAACGCCGAGCAATGCCTGATCCGAACGCACTTTTCCTTCAAACTGGAACGGAATCGTAACGATACCCACCGTAAGAATGTCGCGCTCTTTGGCCAATTGCGCAATTACAGGAGCCGCACCGGTTCCGGTTCCGCCGCCCATTCCGGCAGTGATGAAAACCATCTTGGTGTTGGTGTCGAGCATTTTCTCGATTTCTGAGATGCTTTCAATGGCCGATTGTTGCCCAACTTCTGGATTGGCACCAGCGCCGAGTCCTTCTGTCAGGTGCATTCCCAATTGGATTTTGTTTGGTACCGCGCTGTTTTGCAAGGCTTGTGCATCGGTATTGCAAACGATAAAGTCTACGCCTTTGATGCCTTGCTTGAACATGTGATTGATGGCGTTGCTTCCGCCGCCGCCTACTCCTATTACTTTAATCACATTCGATTGATTTTTTGGTAAATCAAATGAAATGCTGCCAAAATCTGAGTTGCTTGTCATAATATTTGGTGTTTTGATATTCTTTATTCTGATTCAGGGCTCGCCTATTCTGCGTTGTCTAAAAACTCTTTAATCTTATCTACATACTTGTCGAAGAACGACCTTCTGATTTTGGTCTCGGTCGACTCTGGCTTCATAGGCGCCACCGGAAGTTGGATTTCTAGCTCCTTCTCGGCGATCACTTCTTCTGCCTTTGGTTCTTCGGGAAGCTTGATGGGTTCAAAAACCTGTTCGGTCTTGAAGGTCACTTTCTCGGGCACCACCTTGGTCTCGAACTTCACCGCGCTTTGCGTTTTGTTCTCAATCGAGTTCATCACGAGCCCAACCGCAGTAGCGTAAAGCGGGCTTGAGATTTCCTCGTCTGAATTGCCGGCCAAATGCTCGTTGGGATAACCGATGCGCGTGTCCATTCCGGTGATGTATTCTACCAATTGCTTGATGTGCTTTAACTGGGATCCCCCACCGGTTAAAACGATTCCTGCAATCAATTTCTTACGTGGATCTTCGTGTCCGTATGCTTTTATTTCTGCAAACACCTGCTCGATGATTTCTACCACGCGTGCGTGGATGATTTTCGATAGGTTTTTGAGTGAAATTTCTTTTGGTTCTCTTCCGCGCAATCCGGGAATCGAAACGATTTCGTTGTCTTTATTTTCTCCCGGCCAAGCCGATCCGAATTTTACTTTCAGGAGTTCGGCTTGTTTTTCGATGATCGAACAGCCTTCTTTGATGTCGTCTGTAATCACATTGCCACCGAATGGAATCACTGCCGTATGACGGATGATACCATCTTTGAAAATCGCCAAATCGGTTGTTCCGCCACCGATATCGATGAGCGCCACACCGGCTTCTTTTTCTTCCTGGCTCAAAACCGCGTCGGCTGAAGCAAGCGGTTCCAGAGTCAATCCAGACAATTCAATGCCCGAACTTTGGATGCAACGCCCGACATTCCTGATCGATGAGGCTTGCCCAACTACAACGTGAAAACTGCTTTCCAAACGTCCGCCGTACATGCCGATGGGTTCTTTGATGTCGGATTGCCCGTCAATCTTGAATTCCTGTGGCAATACGTGAATGATTTCTTCGCCGGGAAGCATGGCCAGTTTGTGTACCTGGTTGATGAGCAAGTCGATGTCTTTGCCGCCGATCACTTCCTCGGCATTGGCACGGCTGATGTAATCGGAGTGCTGGATGCTGCGGATGTGTTGCCCGGCGATGCCCACAACGACATCCTTGATTTTGTAACCCGAATTGTTCTCGGCTTCAAAAATGGCCTGTTGAATCGAATGGATTGTTTGGGTGATGTTATTGACCACACCGCGCGCCACGCCTAAGCTTTTGGATTTACCAACGCCTAAAATCTCGAGCTTACCATACTCATTCTTCTTGCCGATCATGGCAACAATCTTGGTTGTCCCGATATCTAAACCGACTGCAATATGTTCCTTTTCCATACCCTTTTATTTTGTGCAAACCACCTGTTGGGTGAACTTGAGGTTGATGTTTTTATAATGATACAACGAACTGTCTAAAACCGCCTTTTGATAAAAAGCTTTGTAATTGTTGAACTTTCTTTCTACGTTGATGGTTTTCCCGAATTCTATCGTGTAATTGAAATCCCTACTCAACATTTTTAAGCTACCCGACGGCAAAACCTGTATGCCGATGATGTTTTTTTTCAAAAACGCATCGTCGTAAACAAATCGCAACAATTTGTACAAATCGTCCCTGTTTTGACCGTTAATTTCCCCCGAAACAATTGGAACCCTGGCAGTATATTCATCAGACAAAGGCATGGTACTTCCTTGGTAATCAATATAGAAAGACCCTTCATCTGTGAACACTCTGGCTATTGGCGTTTTTTGTTTGACAACAGCTTTTAAGACACCGTCGATGCTCACAAAAACCTCAGATTTTTCTATCATTTCGTTCTTGTTGACCGACTGCTCCAACTTGTTCAAATCTAAAGCAACTTTTTGGATGGCTGCGGCATCGGATTTATTTTCTATTAACAATTTATTAACCGTTTCAGGCCTGATGTACGGGTAGATTTCTTCGCGATTCTGGTGTTCAAAAACAACCTCGGCTTTCTTCAATTTACGATGCTGGTTTCTTTGCGTGGTGAACGCGTACAAAAACACAATTGCAGCAAACATAAGGGCTAAGCGAATATTTGTCCAATTAAAAATCTTCATGACAACGCTTTTTTAATTTTAGAAACTTCCTCCCCGATGTCACCCGCTCCAATGGTCACAATTATTTTGGCATCGCTGGCTAAAATATGGGTAATCAAATCGGCTTTTGAAATCAATTTTTTATGCGGATTGGTCATTTTTTGCATGAGCCAACCGGTTGTAATTCCCTCCATCGGCAATTCTCTCGCCGGATAAATATCGAGCAACAGGATTTCATCGAATTGCGACAAACTCGCTGCAAATCCATCGGCAAAATCTTTGGTTCTGCTAAACAGGTGTGGCTGGAAAATCGCGAGTACTTTTTCATTGGGGTAGAGTTCGCGCACCGCTTGGTGAACGGCGTTGATTTCTGTTGGATGGTGCGCATAATCATCGATGTACACCAAACGATCGGTTTTTACCTGATACGAGAAACGGCGCTTGATTCCCCTAAAAGTCAAAAGCGCATGGGCAATATCCTCGTTGGATAACCCGTAAGTCTTTGCCATCGCGAGCGCCATAAGTGCGTTGGTCAGGTTGTGTTTTCCGGGCAAGGCGAACCTTAACCCTTGAATCGTTTCGGTTGGTGTTTGCACATCAAAAACATATTCGCTGTTTTCAATACGCACGTTGAACGCCTTGAATTGTGCGTCTTCATTGACCGCAACCGTGATGCCGCCATTTAGCTTTAGGCCTTTGGCAACGAACAATTTACTTTTATCTTCTACCTTATCGGCAAATTCCTGGAATGATGCCTCGATGGCCGAACTGTCGCCGTAAATGTCCAGATGGTCTGCGTCGGTAGAGGTCACGCAGGCAATATCGGGATGCAGATGCAAAAACGACCTATCGAATTCGTCGGCCTCGACCACCGTCACGGTTTTTCCTGTCCCTATCAAATTGGAGTCGTAATTCTCTACAATCCCGCCAATGAAAGCGGTCACATCTGCGCCACTTTGGTATAAGATGTGGCCGAGTATGCTTGAGGTTGTAGTTTTTCCATGTGTCCCTGCAACGGCAAAGCAAAAGGTATCTTTGGTAATCAAACCCAAAACGGCGGCGCGTTTCATCACGAGGTATTCCCTTTCGAGGAAATAATTCCATTCTGAATGCGTGATTGGAACGGCCGGCGTGATAATCACGAGCGTATTTCCCTGATAATAATCTGATGGAATCAGGTTGATATTGTCCTCAAAATGTATGTCGATTCCGTCGGAAATAAGCTCGGTAGTCAACTCGGTCTGGGTCTTGTCGTAACCGCATACATTTTTTCCGATGGCTTGGAAGTAGCGGGCAAGCGCGCTCATTCCGATGCCTCCGATTCCGATGAAATAGACGTTATGTATTTGGTTTAGGTTCATTTTTTCAGTTGAAAGTCGAAAGTCGAAAGTCAAAAGACTCTAGATTGCGACTATCTTTTTATTGGTTGTTTACTACGATATTCCGTCTCAATCGGATGCCCAAGCCGTTCGACTTTAGACTTTCCTCTTTCGACTATTTAATCAATTTTACTATTTCCTCGACGATATCTTTTGTAGCATCCGGTTTGGCGAGCTTTAATATATTTTCCGACAATTCATTTTGGAGCGCTTCGCTAGAGAGCAATCCGTTAAATACCGTTTGAAATTGGGTGTCGAGTTCTACTTCCCTGAGCAGAATCGCGCCTTTCTTCTCAACGATGGCTTGGGCATTCTTGGTCTGATGGTCCTCGGCCACGTTGGGCGACGGGATAAAAATCACCGGTTTGCCCACCAAGCACAACTCAGAAACCGATGATGCCCCGGCACGCGAAATCACGATATCCGCCGCAGCGTAAACCAAATCCATCCTATCGATGAACGACACCACTTGTATGTTTTCTTTGTCGGAATAATGCTGGTATTCCTCGAGGTAAAACTTACCGCACTGCCAAATGACCTGCACGCCTTGCGCGACAAAATTCACGATTTCCTTTGCAATCAATTGGTTGATGCGACGCGAACCCAAACTGCCACCCAAAACCAGTAGGGTCTTTTTGTCGGGATCGAGCTTGAAATATTCCTTGGCTTCCTTGCGTTTGGCCTTATCTGCCATCGCGACCAGGTCTTGCCTCACGGGATTTCCGGTGAGGACGATTTTCTGCTTCGGGAAAAACCGCTCCAACCCTTCATACGCCACGCAAATCTTGTCTGCTTTCCTGGCGAGCATTTTATTGGTGATTCCCGGATACGAGTTTTGTTCCTGGATTACCGTAGGAATGCCCGCAAATCCGGCAACCTGCAACAACGGCCCGCTGGCAAAACCGCCGGTTCCGATTACGACATCGGGTTTGAACTCGGCGACAATCCGTCGGGCCTTGAGCAAACTGGTGATGAGTTTCACCGGGAACATGGTATTATCAAGGGTAAGTCTTCGCTGCAAACCGGCAATCCACAAACCGCGGATATTGTAGCCCGCTTGCGGCACCTTCTGCATCTCCATTTTATCCTTGGCACCGACGAACAGGAATTCTGCTTCGGGAAACCGCGACTTCAACGCATCGGCAATGGCAATCGCCGGGTAGATGTGCCCACCGGTTCCGCCGCCGCTTAGTATGAATCTTGGTTTTCCCATATCTCTTTTCTTTCGCCTTTCAACTTTCGCCTTTCAACTTTCAACTTTCAACTTTTGACTTTTGACTTTTGACTTTTGACTTTTGACTTTCGACTGACTACTATTTGCCGAGAACTGCGTTCATCGGGTTGGTTTTGTCTTCTATAGAATAATTGCCGCTCGCTTTGGCAGGTTCGATTTCACGGAGTTCGGCTTCGGCGGCTTCTTCGCGCAGGATTTGCGCGTCGATCATGCGACGCAGCGTCTCTTCACGTTGTTCTTTTTCTTGTTTTTCGGCAGCGACTTCTTCTTCTTTTTTGGTCACGCCGATGATGATGCCCAGCGCAATACAAGTCATCCAAATAGAGCTTCCTCCACTTGAAATCAACGGCAGCGTTTGCCCCGTTACCGGAAGCAGTTCTACCGCCACGGCCATATTGATCAGCGCCTGGAATACAATCGGGAAACCCACACCTACCACAACGAGTCGCCCGAACAGCGAATTGGCTTTGTGCGCCGCGACGATGAACCTGAAGAACAAGAGCAGGTACAAGCCGAGGACTAAAAATCCTCCGATTAAACCATATTCTTCAACAATAATCGCGTAGATAAAATCCGAAGACGATTGTGGCAGAAAGTTTTTCTGTACGCTTTTTCCTGGCCCAAGTCCTTGTATTCCGCCCGATGCGATGGCGATTTTTGCCTTTTCTATCTGGTAATGTTCATCATCGGTGTCTTTGTCGCTATCGTTCGAGGAGAAACTTTCGATGCGACTTTCCCAGGTATGCACCCTGTTGAAAAACCTGGCATCGGGAAATGCCTTGGCCATGAGCACGAAAAGTACCAACGCCGCGACACCGCAACCCATAATAATCCCGATATACTTGAGCGGATATTTACCGATAAAAACCAACATCAAGACCATAGAAAACATCAGTGCCGCAGTCGAGAAATTCGACGGCAGGATGAATCCCAAAGTGACAAAAACCGGTGTCCACAACTCCCACAACGAATTCTTGAAGGTAATGGGCGTTTCGCGTTTCTTGGATAAATAACGCGCAACGAATACCATGAGTACAATCGAGGCCAAAGTAGAAGTCTGGAACGTGATTCCTATAAACGGCACCTGGATCCAACGGCTGGCATTGGCTCCGGCAATGACCGTTCCTTTGATCATCGTATAGGCCAAAAGCACCCAGACGACAGGCAATGCCAAAATAGACAGCGCGCGGAAATAATGGTACGGCACTTTATGTACCCAATAAATAATCAAAAACCCGATGCAGATGTGCGCAAAGTGCTTGATAAGATATCCAAGCGTATTTCCGGTACCGTGACCCATGTAGGCCAGGTTGCTGCTCGCACTAAATACAGGCATAAAGGAGAACAGCCCGAGCAATGCTACGAACGTCCAGATGACTTTGTCTCCTTTGAGGTTTCTGATTAGTGGAATCATTTTCTTTATTTCAATATTCATTGTTGAACGTTCGTTGTTCAACATTTCTTTTTTTTTTCGAACCGTTGAACGTTGATCAACGAATGTCGAATGTTGAAGTTTGGAACAGCTATAAATTTTGAACAGCCTGCTTGAACTGTCGGCCACGGTCTTCGTAATTCTCAAATAAATCGAAAGACGCACAAGCCGGCGAAAGCAACACCGCATCGCCTTTCTCGGCCATGCGCGACGACATCTTTACGGCATCGGCCATGCTGTGTACCTCGATCATCACATCTACGACGCTCCCAAAAGCATCGATGATTTTCTTGTTGTCTACACCCAGGCAAACGATTGCTTTTACTTTTTCGCGCACCAGCGGCATGAGTTCGGCGTAGTCGTTTCCTTTGTCGACGCCACCTACAATCCAGACCGTTGGCACGGTCATAGAATCCAAGGCAAAGAACGTCGCGTTGACATTGGTGGCCTTAGAGTCATTGATGTATTGTACATTCTGGATTTTAAGCACTTTTTCTAAACGGTGTTCAACGCCCTGAAAATTAGACAGGCTCTCGCGGATGGTTTCCTTTCGGATCTTCATCAGTTTGGCCACTGAGGTTGCCGCCATCGCATTCTTGAGGTTGTGTTTGCCCTCAAGGGCGATGCTTTCGGTTTCCATGATGAACTCTTCTTCGTTGATGTTTACTTCCATTTTATTGTTGTTTAAGTAGGCTCCTTTTTTGAACGTTTGGGTAAGAGAAAAAGGAATTAATTGAGCATTTGTTTTGTTGTTTTTGAACCAATTGGCCATCGCTTCGTCGTCGGCATCATAGATGAAGAAATCGTCCTTGGTCTGGTTCATGGTGATCCTGAATTTAGAGTCGATGTATTTCTCATACTTGTAATCGTATCGGTCGAGGTGGTCTGGACTGATGTTGGTGAGGATCGCAATATCAGGCCGGTAATTCACAATCCCGTCGAGCTGAAAACTGCTGAGCTCCAGCACATAAAAATCATACTTGTCTTCGGCCACTTGCCAGGCAAAACTCTTCCCGATGTTTCCGCCAAGCCCCACATTGAGCCCTCCCGATTTTAAAAGGTGGTAAGTGAGCATTGTGGTAGTCGTCTTGCCGTTGCTTCCGGTAATCCCGATGGTTTTCGCCTTGGTGAATTGTATCGCAAACTCGATTTCTGAAATAATCGGGATTTTCGCCTCGCGCAATCGTTTGACGATATCCGATTTGTCTGGGATTCCCGGACTTTTCATCACCACGTTGGCGTTGAAAATCTTCTTATCGGTATGGGTTTCCTCTTCCCATTTGATGCCATTAATTGTAAGAACTTCTTTGTAGTGGTCTTTGATTTTTCCGAAATCGGATACGAAAACCTCGTAGCCTTTTTGTTTTCCGAGAATCGCGGTGCCCACGCCGCTTTCACCTCCGCCTAATATGACCAACCGCTGCATCTATCGGAGTTTTAGCGTGACGATGGATAAAATCGCAAGGATAATCCCAACAATCCAAAAGCGCGTCACGATCTTGCTTTCGTGATAGCCTTTTTTCTGATAGTGGTGGTGCAACGGCGACATCAGGAAAATCCGTTTGCCTTCGCCGGTGCGTTTCTTGGTCCATTTGAAATAGGAAACCTGTAGCACGACCGAGAAATTCTCCACCAGGAAAATCCCACACAATAGCGGAATGAGTAATTCCTTACGAACGGCAATGGCCAAAACGGCAATGATTCCACCAATGGTCAAGCTTCCCGTATCGCCCATAAATACTGCTGCCGGATATGAATTGTACCACAAAAACCCGATGAGCGCTCCGGCAAAAGCCGCGATGAATACCGTCATTTCTCCCGAATTGGGGATGTACATGATGTTGAGATAACTCGAAAAGATGATGTTACCCGAAACGAACGTGAACAAACCCAGCGCGACGACCGAAATGGCCGAGGTTCCCGCAGCCAATCCATCGATGCCGTCGGTTAGGTTGGCGCCGTTGGATACTGCGGTGATGATGAAAATCACGATCGGGATGAACACAATCCAGGCCCAGTTTTCATAACCTTCGCCGGCCCATTGCAAAAGCTGCGCGTAATCGAATTCGTTGTTTTTGACAAATGGGATGGTGGTGGCTGTCGATTTTATTTCGGGTGCCGCTTGCGAAATCACATTCTCGGTACGATTGATTTCTATTGTTTTTAGCTTCTCGTTTCTGATGGTCACGCCCGGGTGCAGATACAAAACAGAACCCACGATGACACCCAAACCCACTTGCCCGATGACTTTAAAAATCCCTTTGAGGCCTTGCTTGTCTTTCTTGAAAATCTTGATATAGTCGTCGATGAAGCCTATCGTCCCCATCCACAAAGTGGTAACGATCAACAGGATGATGTAAATGTTGTTGAGTTTGGTCAGTAATAATACAGGAATCAGCGTGGCGATAATGATGATAAGCCCACCCATTGTTGGCGTCCCCGCTTTTTCATTCTGTCCCTGCAGGCCAAGTTCACGTACCGTTTCACCCACCTGTTGGTTTCTGAGGAACCCGATGATCTTTTTTCCGTAAATCGTAGAGATCATCAGCGACAAAATCACTGCCAATCCCGAACGGAACGTGATGTACTGGAATACGCCGGTACCCGGAATGTTCAGCGTCTTATACAGGTATTCAAACAAATAGTACAGCATGGTTTTCTATTTATTGAGTTGGGTTAACAGTTCTTTTACGATGGCCATATCGTCGAAATCGTAGCGTACGCCTTGGATTTCCTGATAGGTCTCATGTCCTTTTCCGGCTATGAGGATGATGTCATTGGGTTGGGCGAGTTGACAGGCGGTTTTAATCGCTTGCTTGCGGTCAATGATCGAAAGCGTTTTTTTGTAATTCTGCGCTTCTACCCCTTTTTCCATATCGGCAATAATGCTTTGTGGATCTTCTGTACGTGGATTGTCGGAGGTGATGATCGCCTTGTCACTCAAAGTCGATGCGATGTTGGCCATCACTGGGCGCTTGGTTTTGTCACGGTCACCGCCGCAACCCACAACTGTAATAAGTTGCTCATTTTTGGTGCGGATATCGTTGATGGTGCTCAGTACATTCTCGAGTGCATCGGGCGTATGTGCGTAGTCGACAATTGCGGTGATTTTAGCTTCCGAAACGATGAACTGAAAGCGACCTGAAACGCTTTCAAGTTCCGACAGCAATCGCAAGGCTTCCAGTTTGTCCATGCCGAGTTCGATCGCCGTTCCGTAAATCGCGAGTAAATTATAGGCGTTGAAAGTGCCGATGAGTCGAACCCAAACATCATTTTCATTGATTTTCAATAATAAACCCGATAGTTGGTTCTCCAGGATCTGCGCTTTATAATCGGCGTAAGATTTAAGCGCGTAAGTAAGTTTCCTAGCATAGGTATTCTGCAACATCACCAGCCCATTCTTGTCATCGATATTCGTAAGTGCAAACGCCGACTTGGGTAAGTGGTCAAAAAATGACTTCTTCACATCGCGGTATTCTGCAAACGTCGGATGGTAATCCAAATGGTCGTGCGAGAGGTTGGTAAACACGCCGCCTGCAAACTGCAAAGCTTCGGTGCGCTTTTGGTGTACGCCGTGCGAGCTCACTTCCATAAAGCAATACTCGACGCCTTCGTGCGACATCTCGGCCAAATACCGGTTGATGGTAATCGAATCGGGTGTGGTGTGCGTGGCTTTGTACTGGGTTTCATCCACCATGATTTTTACCGTCGAGAGCAAGCCAACTTTGTAACCCGCTTTCTTAAACATCTGGTACAACAGCGACGCAATCGTCGTTTTGCCATTGGTTCCCGTTATGCCCACCAATTGCAAATTCTGCGATGGGTTTCCGTAGAAATTCGCCGCCAAAAACGCCAGCGCGGCATTGGTATCTTTTACCTGGATGTAAGTGACACCGCTTGCGATAGCCTCGGGGAAAGTATCGCAAACGATGGCCACTGCGCCCATCTCGATCGCCTTTTGTATATAGTCGTGCCCGTCGGAAACGCTTCCGCGGATGGCCACAAAGACATCATTGGCCACGATCTTGCGCGAATCGAAATCGAGCGCATTGATGCAGATGTCGGTAGGTCCTTTTACGGCCTCGATGGCCACTTTGTACAATATGTCCTTTAAGACGATCATGATAATTCTAGTGTGATGACAGTGCTTTCATCGAACCTTTGTCCGGGTTGCACCGATTGTTTTTTTACTTTCCCGAATCCAACCACTTTCACCTTGATGCGCAAATTACCCAGCAGCGCCACGGCGTCCATACCAGACATACCTTTGAGGTTGGGAACTACGGTTTGTTTTTGGCTTGCTTTTTTATAATAAGCGGCGTAGCTGTTCTCTTGCTGTGCGTCTTTTTTATTGAGATTTTTGATCTCGTTCATCGATGGCGCGTCGGTAAAAATCTTTTGAGCGATTCGTTTGAAAACGGGCCCAGCCACATCGGCTCCGTAATAATTATTCAACGATGTATTGGGTTCGTGCACTACGACAATACAAGAATATTTGGGTTTGTCGGCAGGGAAATAGCCAACGAATGACGAGATATAGTGCTTTTCGGTGCCGTCCTTGCGGTTGTAATTGGCTTGTGCAGTCCCCGTTTTTCCGGCCATCGAGAAATCCTTAGAATACAATTTTGAACCGGTTCCTCTCTTGACAACATTCTCTAAAACCGCCTGCACCTTGTCTAGCGTTTCCTTTGAACACACTTTGGGATTGATCACTTCTTTGTTGAATTTCTTGATGGTTTTGTTCCATTCCTTGATTTCTGAGACGAATTGCGGCTTGACCATTTCGCCATTGTTGGCAACCGAATTGTAGAACGTCAAGGTTTGCAATGGCGTGATCGAAACCCCGTAACCGAATGCCATCCACGGGAGTGAAATGGCGCTCCAGCGATTTTTGTCGGACGGTTGCGGCACATACGGCTTGCCTTCGCCCTGAATGGGCAATCCAAGTGGTTTGTTGAGCCCAAAGTTGTTGAGATGATCGACGAATTCCTCCGGGTTGTTCTTGTAATTGTTATAAACGGCCTGTACCAAAACCGTATTCGACGATACTTCAAAACCTCTGGCAAGCGAAATTTTCCCATAACCGCCTTCGTGCGAATCGCGGACTTTTTTACCCGAATAGGTGATGATTCCGCCTTGGCTGTCATAGACCGCGCTGGTGTCGACTTTCTTGTCTTCGAGCAACGCCATCAGATCGGCAAGTTTATAGGTCGAGCCCGGTTCATGCGATTCTGCTATGGCGTAATTGGTGGTTTCGTAATAGGTAGAATCTTTGTCAGAGCCGCGCCCGAGGTTGGAGATTGCCTTGATGTAACCGGTTTTGGTTTCCATCACCACCACACAGCCATGATCGGCTTTGTACAATTGCAATTGCTTGAGTAATGCGTGGTGCGCGATATCCTGAATATAAACGTCAATGGTTGAAACCACGTCATAACCGTCTTGCGGGTCTACTTCATTGACATCGCGGATGGGTTTCCACTGGCCTTTGGCAATCTTCTGTTTAAGAATTTTACCGTCTTTGCCATTCAGGTATTTGCGGTATGCCCACTCAATACCTTTGCCGTCGGGCGTTCCGTCGGGTTTTAAGCGTTCGTATCCAATGGTTCTTTCGGCAATTTTACCAATAGGATGTTCGCGCACGGTTTTTTGCTCTACGATGATTCCGCCTTTGTAGGCGCCCAAGTTGAACAGCGGAAAACTTTTGATTTTCATGTACTGCGTGTAGCTCAGGTCGCGCGCCACAAGGTAATACCGGTTGTGGTTGGCTCGTGCCTTGCGTAATTCCGAGTGAAAATTACTGGCGGGTTTACCTAAAAGAAATGACAATGAATCGGCCAATGCCTTTACATTTTTCTCAAAGGCTTCTGTTTTTGGAGCCACCGCATCAAAACGGATGACGTAATTGGGGATCGAGGTCGCAAGCAAACTGCCGTCTGCAGAATAGATATTGCCTTTATTGGCGGGAATCACAAAATTGCGTACCGTGCGTTCCTTGGCGAGTTTGCGATAATAATCGCCCTCCACCCATTGGATGTTGGTCAGCTTGACAGCAACGGCAATTGCCATCAGGAAAATCCCAAAGGCAACCAGGTAAATCCGGTACGTGATGTGCTTGTCCTCTACTGCCATAATCTTTTGAAAAATCCTTTTTCTTCTGGTTTTTTGACTTTTATTTTTACCGGCGGAACCGATGATGGAAAGATGTTCTTGGCCACCATTTTTTCGGATACCGTCGATTCCATTTTGAGTTGCATCAATTCTGAGCGACGGTCTACAAACTCAGACCGCAATTCCTTGACTTCACTGGTGAGTGCCACAATCTTGAAAACCTTTTGTTCGTAACGCTGGGTGTTGGCAATCATAATGATGCCTAGCGCAATCAAAAACACGATGAACCGCCAGTTTTTGGCTGCATTGGCGTCCTCGTTAATCAGGAACCTTGCTTTCAATATGCTGTAAACCCCGCCGTTCTTCATGCTTATATTTTTTCGGCCACCCTTAATTTGGCACTTCTTGCGCGGTTGTTGCTTTTGATTTCCTCGGCGTCGGGCACAATGAGCTTCTCTATCGTTTTAAACGGAACCGAGAAATTCCCAAAGAAATCGCGTTCGGGTTCGCCTTCAAACAGGCCGTTTTTGACAAATCTCTTGACAAGCCGATCTTCGAGCGAATGGTACGAAATCACGCTCAGACGACCGCCCGGCTTTAATATTTCTAGTGATTGCTCGAGGAATTCGCGCAAGGCTTCCATTTCCTGGTTGACCTCGATGCGGATCGCCTGGTACATTTGCGCAAGGATCTTATTGCTTTTGTGTGCGGGCAAAAATCGACCGAGCACATGTTTTAGTTCTTCGGTATTCTTGATTGGATGACTTTCGCGCGCTTCGATGATGACACGCGCAATCGCGGGTGCATTTTTGAGTTCGCCATAATCAAGGAACACGCGGCTTAGGTTGGCCTGGTCGTATTCGTTGACCACGTGATAGGCGCTTAAGGTTCCTTTTTGGTTCATGCGCATGTCTAGTTCGGCATCGAAACGGGTAGAAAATCCGCGTTCGGCGACATCAAATTGGTGGGAAGAAACACCTAAATCGGCAAGAATGCCGTCTACACTTCTCACGCCATGAAATCTCAGAAACCTCTTGATGTACCTGAAATTTTCATTGATTAAGGTGAACCTGTCGTCTGGAATGGCATTGGCCAACGCATCGGTATCCTGATCGAAAGCAAACAACTTCCCATCCGGACCAAGCTGGCGCAGGATTTCGCGCGAGTGTCCGCCGCCACCAAAAGTCACGTCTACATAAACACCGTCGGGCTTGATGGCGAGACCTCCCACTGTTGGCAAGAGTAAAACCGGATTATGATATTCCATTGTCATCATCATTTACACCTCCCATTACGTCTTCGGCGAGATCAGCAAAATCTACCACCGAATCATCGATTGACTTTTCATACAACTCCTTATCCCAAATTTCCACGATGTTCACAGCAGAAGAAAGCACGATGTCTTTTGAAACCTTGGCAAAAACGGTCAGGTCTTTTGGGATTAAAATACGTCCGAGGTCATCCACTTCAATGACTTTAACCCCAGCCGTAAAACGACGGATGAAATCATTGTTCTTTTTGACAAAACGGTTGAGCTTGTTGATTTTCTGCATCATCAGGTTCCACTCTGACATCGGGTACAACTCGAGACACGGCTGAAAAACAGAACGCTTCAAAACGAAGCCGTCCTGAAGCGAAGCCGATAGTTGCTTCTTTAAAGGCGCCGGCAGCAGCAGCCTTCCTTTGGCATCTATTTTACATTCGTATGTCCCGATTATGGAGTTCAAGGAAACTGGATTTAATGATTTGGAGCAAAAATATAAAAATAATTACCACATTTTACCACAATCTCCCACTTTGTTGATAAGTTTTCCCACTTTAACATCGTGCACAAGAACTAGTGCAGGGCTACACAGAATCAGTTCTTTAACGAATTGTTAAGAAATCTAAAGGATTGAAAAGAATAGTACAAAAAAGCCATTGGAATTGTAAATCCATTATCGTTAATTCAACAAAATAAAAAGCGTGAAAACAGCCGGTTTTTAGAATTAAGAATGGTTTTCTTAAGCGGCGAACTGTTCAAATTGATTGAAACTGCTTTCTTTTAATCGAAAAATCCTATATTTGTGCGCCGCCTAAACCGCGGACAAAACGCCAAAAAAACAGATGGATAAAGACTTAAAAAAAGAAGGCCGTTACAGTTATTTTGAAGCCGGAGAAGGCACGCCAATCATCATCCTCCACGGACTCATGGGCGGGCTTAGCAATTTTGACGGCGTGGCCAATTTTTTTCCCGAGAAAGGTTACAAAGTGGTCATCCCAGAATTGCCCATTTACACCCAAAACATCCTCAAGACCAATGTGAAGGCTTTTGCCAAATTCGTAAAAGATTTCATCACGTATAAAGGCTTTGATCGCGTGATCCTTTTAGGCAATTCGCTTGGCGGACACATCGCTTTGTACCACACCAAAATGTATCCCGAAAAAATGCTCGGGCTTGTCATTACGGGAAGCTCTGGTTTGTATGAAAGTGCTATGGGCGACAGCTATCCGCGCCGTGGCGATCGCGATTACATCCAGAAAAAAGCAGAAGACGTATTCTATGATCCCAAAATCGCAACGCCTGAAATCGTGGAGGAAGTCTACACTATGGCCAACGATCGCATCAAATTGATCAAGACCCTGACAATCGCCAAGAGCGCCATAAGACACAATATGGCCAAAGATTTGCCCAAAATGCACGTGCCCACTTGCATCATTTGGGGTAAAAATGACAAAGTCACGCCGCCAGAAGTGGCCGAGGAATTCCATCAGTTGTTGCCCAATTCCTCACTCTATTGGATTGACAAATGCGGACACGCCGCGATGATGGAACATCCCGACGAATTCAATTCGCTGATGTACGACTGGTTGAAAGAAAAACACTTATAACACAAAGCCGCTCTGTAAGCGGCTTCTTTTTTAGCTAACTTTGCCCAAATTTAAAAGCATGAAAATCAATACGGCAGAATTCATCATCAGCAACTCACAAGTAGACAAATGCCCAAAGGAGATGATTCCCGAATACGCTTTCATTGGCCGTTCTAACGTGGGGAAGTCATCGCTGATCAACATGCTCACCAACCATAAAAACCTCGCAAAAACCTCGGGTAGGCCGGGAAAAACGCAGTTGATCAACCATTTCAAAATCAACAACAATTGGTTTTTGGTGGATTTGCCGGGTTATGGCTATGCCAAGGTTTCTAAAAAAACCAAATCGGTTTTCCAGCAGTTCATTACCGACTATTTTGAAAAAAGGGAACAACTCGTTTGCGGGTTTGTATTGATCGACATCCGCCACGAGGCGCAAAAGATCGACCTCGAGTTCATGGAATATATGGGCGACAGCGAAATCCCATTCTGCATTATTTTTACCAAAGCCGACAAAATCTCGAAAGGGAAAGTTGACCAGCATATCGCCGCCTACAAAAAGCAGATGATGCAGAACAACTGGGCCGAGATGCCGCCGTACTTCGTCACATCGGCCACCGAGCAAATCGGGAAAGAACCGTTGCTCGAATACATCGACGCACTCAACCAAGGGATTTTCAGCTCAGATGAATTTTAACTACTTGGTCAATTCTAATTTCTCTGCAAAATAATCGCAGAAATCCTTCATCGTATCGGTCATTTTCTCGTCGGCTGTGGCGCGGTTGAAGGTATCGGCCATGGCCACAAGCGTCTGGTGAAAAAATTTCTTCATTTCGTCGACCGGCATGTCCTTGGTCCAAAGGTCGATGCGCAAGGTTTCCTGCGCATTGGAGTCCCAAATGGAGAGCATCATGGCTTTGGCTTCCTCGGCTTCTATGCCGCCGTCTTGTGCCGTCCATAGAAGTTTTTCGGGAACACGGTTTTCGTCTAGTTCTACCGTGAATTTAATTTCTGATTTGATTGTATTACTCATCCTTTTTGGGTTTGTATTTTGATTTTTCGAAAATTTCCTTGGCATCGTTACGCAATAGTTCAGGAAGCGAAACCTCGTTGTTTTCCATGTACGAGCGTACGATTTGCCAACCAATCCAACAGCCGGTGCGCCCAGGCGATTCATTGTCTATCTCTAGGTAAAATTTAGAGAACGGCGCCGGCGCGATGAACCTCGGGATCAATTTCTGGTCAGTGTCATAGAGCATTTTGTTTTCGATGAAATAGCGCCACATATAACCTTCATTCTCCTGACACCATTGGATTTGTTCAGGTTTGTAACCAATTTTATCGGCGTCGGTGGTTTCTGGCAGCAGCAAATCCTTGAGGTAAAGTTCCTTGCCCGCGTATATCATTTGCGACAAAAAGGTGCTTTCTGTTGGCGGCGGAATCTGGCCTATTGCAAAAGTGTGCGCGATATCGGGCAAAATCTGGCTTTTGGTGAAATTTTGTTTCAGGTATTCGGGAAATTGGTAAAATTTGTGGTCTTTGCCCAAGTAAAGCTCGAGCGAGATGATCAACATATTGTTGGCGTAGATGACCTTGTTTTGGTAATCCATTTCTGAAATGACGGTGTAGATTTTGGGAATCTTCGCCTTGGGAAAATAGTATTTGATGTGTTTGAACAATTCCTCGATCTTTTGCGTTTCGCCGCTGAAATCGCCGTATTGCTTCTCGACTTCGGCGTAGAGTTCACGCCATTGTGGATTTTGCATTTTTTCAATCCAGACCTGATCATCGTTTCCGGCTGGGAAAAAGAACGGATATTGCGCCTTGAGTTGCGCCAAGTCTGCGGGTTTGGTCTGAAAAAAAGCTTTGTCGAATCGATCCACATCGACCTGCATCGGGATTTGCTCTACGGCTTTTTCTACCTTGGTTTTCTTATCGCAAGACACCAAAAGGACGCAAAACAGCAACGGCAACCAGAAATATTGTTTCATAGACGGTGTTCTAGCCCTGATGGAAGCGGCATCCTTTTCTGGCTTTCTTTAAGACAGAAAAGATACAGCGTACAGCAGGAAATAGCTTCAAAAATTAATTAACTTTGGGCAAAGATACATCCGACAGTTTTAAATTTTCTGAAAATATGCCTAAAAAAAGTACGATTAATGTTCAAAGCGTCAACGATCAGATTGTGAGTTGGCTAACAGCCTATGCCGATAATGCTAATGTGAAGGGGTTTGTAGTGGGGATTTCGGGCGGTGTAGACTCGGCGGTGACCTCAACTTTGTGTGCACAGACCGGTTTTGAGGTGTTGTGTGTGGAGATGCCCATCCATCAGGCACAGAGCCAGGTCACACGAGGACGCGAGCACATCGAGCAACTCAAAAAACGTTTCCCGAATGTCTGGAATGCCGAAGCCGATTTGACGCATGCTTTTGAAATTTTCAAAAAAGCGGTACCCGAGACCGACGATGTGGTGCGTGGCAATCTCGCCTTGGCCAATACCCGTGCGCGTTTGCGCATGACTACCTTATATTACTTTGCAGGCATCCACGGATTGCTTGTGGCGGGAACCGGGAATAAGGTAGAGGATTTTGGCGTTGGATTTTACACCAAATATGGCGATGGCGGCGTAGATTTGAGCCCGATTGCCGATTTGATGAAATCGGACGTTTATGCGCTTGGGGAATACCTCAAAATCCCCCAGTCGATCCTGACTGCAGCGCCTACCGACGGGCTTTTTGGCGACGACCGCACCGATGAGGACCAGATTGGTGCAAACTATGACGAACTGGAATGGGCGATGCTTGCCGATGCCGACGGGAAAACCGCCAACGATTTCTCTGGCCGCGAAAAACACGTTTTTGAGATTTACAAACACCTGAACAAATCTAACCAACACAAAATGAACCCTATACCAGTTTGTTTAGTTCATCGGGATTAATGGCGTTTCATCTAAAAAATTTTAGTTATTAAGTTTTTATTAACTAAATTTATAGTCTCATTCGGGTTAAAACCCATAAAAATAGCATTATGATAAAAGTTTGTCTAGCGGATAATTATCCTGTGGTTCACTTTGGGGTAAAATCGTACTTCAAAGATCATATCGATATCAGCATCGTTGCCAATGTTGGAAATTTTTCAATGGTCAAAGATGTACTATATACTAAGGAGATAGATGTATTGGTTTTGGATCTCGACCTCGACGGTCTTTCGAGTATATACGAACTCAAAGCCATTATTAAGAATTACACAAAAACCAAGATCATCGTTTTTAGCAGCTACTCGGAGCAAATCTACGCACCAAACGCCATAAAAGCAGGAGTCGCAGGTTATGTACACAAAACCGCGAAACTCGAAAGTTTGGGTATCGCGATTATGAAGGTACATCAGGGACAAGTCATTTTAAACGATGTCATCAAGAAAAACCTCGCCCTGATTGCCAAACAAAACAAAAGCGAGCGTTTGTACCGCAAACTGTCTAACCGTGAAATCGAGGTGTTGCGTTATTTGAGCAACGGTAAGAAAAACAACGAAATCTCTTCTATTTTAGGGCTCAATGAAAAAACAATCAGTACTTATAAGTTGCGATTGCTCACGAAATTGAATGTTACAAACCTGGTAGATTTGGTCAATAAGGCGAAAACGCTTGAGATTGTTTAGAAGGTGCTAAGGTAAAAATAGCTGAGAAATAATAGAACGTCCTTTTTGGGACGTTTTTTTATACGCAGTCAGAAAAAACTCAAGCACTAATACCGTGACATTACCCTTCCTAATTTCTTTGAAAAAGTATTAATCAAGCGCGAATAATCCATAGCCATAGAGAGTGGCTCTGTGTTGTCGGAGTCAGGCTCATGGGAGATTTCACCTTTAAGTTCTTCTATGATACGGCTCACCAAAAACCAACGCAACGTGAGTATCGTTTCTGAAACGTATTGCCCAACGGTTTGGTCTTTGAGCTTCACAATGATGTGTTGGCCTTCCCAATTGTGCAGCGATTGTTGTTCTTCGAGCATGAGGATATCGGTGACTTCCTGGTTGAATTCGGGTTCGAGGTTTTGCAGGTATTGCTCAATCTGGAAGTGTTCATTCTGGTGGAAATAATCCACGAGGTGGTTATAGATGCTCCTAAACAACGGATTGGCGAGCTCTACCTCATCTTCCTGCAAACTCAGGAATATGCGTTGGTACACTTTGTAGTCTTTTTTTTCGATGACTTCCTCTATTTCGCCTTCTTCGTTGGTTTTGAGCAAGACATCTTCAAATTCCTCGATCTTGTCGCCGTAAAGTAGCAGGATTTCGATGATTTTGCGTTCCAGTCCGTACAGGATATCGACCTTTTCTACCGCAACGGCCTCGTCTTGGTCTTTAACGACCTCAAACGCCTTTTGTTCCTGTTTGGCTTTCTTACCGGCCTCGCTTAAGTCTTTTTGGACAAGCTGTGCGAGCGTATTGAGCAAGACCTGCTCTGAAATGTCCATGATGCGCGAGGTTTCCTGTATGTAGATTTCGCGCTTGATACGGTCTGGGATTTTGGAGATACTAAGTACCATATCGCGGATCAAATCGGCTTTTTTGATGGGATCGTGTTTGGCTTCATCCATCAAGAGTGACGCCTTGAACTGGATGAAATCGTTGGAATTTTTGTCGAGGTATGCCAGGATTTCCCCGGACGAATGCTTGCGCGCAAAACTATCAGGATCTTCGCCTTCTGGAAAGGTACAAACGCGAACATTCATGCCTTCCTCGAGGATCAAATCGACTCCGCGGATCGAGGCTCGCAAACCCGCCGCATCGCCATCGTATAAAACGGTGATATTTTTGGTCAATCGGTTGACAAGACGAATTTGGTCTGGTGTGAGCGCCGTTCCAGACGAGGCAACCACGTTTTCTATACCGGCCTGGTTGAACTGGATAACATCGGTGTAACCTTCCACCAGATAACAAAGGTTGTTTTTGGCAATGGCTTGCTTGGCCTGGAAAATCCCGTATAAAACTTTGCTTTTGTGGTAGATGTCGCTTTCGGGCGAATTGAGGTATTTGGCTGCTTTTTTGTCATTGCCCAAAATCCGTCCACCAAAACCGAGCACACGACCCGACATGCTTTGGATTGGGAACATCACGCGGCCGCGGAATCGGTCTATGAGCCGTTCTTCTTTGTTGATGGTAAGCCCGGTACTTTCAAGAAACTCAAGCTTGTAACCTTTGCCGAGCGCTTCTTTTGAGAACGCGTCCCATTGTTCGGGCGAATATCCGAGGGCGAATTTTTTGATGGTGTCTGAAGTAAAGCCGCGCTCTTTGAAATAGGAATAACCGATGGCCTTGCCTTCCTCGGAATGTAAAAGGATGTCGTGGAAATAGTCTTTGGCGTATTCAGAAACCAGGTACATGCTCTCTTTGATGTCGGTGACGGCTTTTTCCTCGTCGGTGCGCTCGGTTTCCTCGATCTCGATGTTGTACTTTTTGGCGAGGTAACGGATGGCTTCAGGATAAGTGAAATGTTCGTGTTCCATCAAAAAAGCAACCGCGTTGCCGCCTTTGCCCGAACTGAAATCCTTCCAGATTTGTTTGGCGGGCGACACCATAAATGACGGTGAACGCTCGTCAGAAAATGGGCTGAGTCCCTTAAAGTTACTACCGGCGCGCTTGAGTTGTACAAAATCACCAATGACCTCCTCAACGCGGGCGGTTTCAAAAACGGTATCGATGGTGTTTTTTGAGATCAAAGTTCAGTGAAAAGTCGAAAGTCGAAAGTCGAAAGTCGAACGTTGCAAGCGTCAAAGATAGGAAGTTTTCTGTGGTGCTGAAATGGGCACGGCGTTTTTTAGCCCGGATGGCAGCGGAAAGCCTTTTGGATAAAAATGCATTTTTTGCCCAACTGCAAACGCGACCAACCGAAGCGCTTTGCGGTGGGAGCAAAAAAGCATTTTTGAAGAAAAGCTTGCAGCGTACAGCCGGATTGGCTTCAAAAAAAAGCGCCTCTTTCAAAGCGCTTCTCCAAGTATGAATAACTAAACAAAATTTAATTGAGGTCAAATCGGATGCCTGCCGAAATGTTGTTCTGGTCTACCGCATTGTTCTTGAACATGGGGTTCAGGTCGTATTTCACATACAAACTGGTTTCTTTGTAACCGATGTAAGCGCTCACACCGTAGTTCCAGTCGTCTATATTCCAGTTGCCTTTTTGACGTTCCTTGATGCGGTAGCCGTTTTCTTTGTACGAAAGGAATTGTTTGGAGTTGACGTTGTAGCCCACGAATCCGCCAAATCCCATCCTGAATCCTTGGTGGCTCCTGAAGATTTTCTTGCCGTCTTTGGTTTCGTTCTTGCTGAAATCGAACTCCAAATGCAGGGGAAGTTCAAGGAATACATTTTTAAAATAGGTGTCTTTGGCGCGCAAATGGTGTGGCGAAACGGCCAAAACGGTTTGGTTGCCTGTGTCTACAAACGCGCGGTTGTCTGTAGCGGTAAGCATATTGTAGGTAAAGGAAAGCCCGTATTTGAAATGAAGTAGGTTGCTTTCTTTGAGGATTCTGGTGTTGTGCGTGAATCCCCATTCAAAAAAAACCGATCTGAGATAGCCGAAATCGGAGTTGGCTACGGCGCCATCGGTAACCAGGTTATTGAAACCTCCGGCGAGTACAAATTGCGAAGTGGTTCTGGGTTCGCCGTTTTCTTCTTTCTTTTTACGATCTTCTTTGTTGTCCCAGCCGATGGAGATTTTATTTTTCTTATGAACCGAGTCATTTTCGGAGATTTTGCCGTCTACTTTTTCCTGTACGAGCGCTTTGAGTTCTTCTTCGGCGCTGGCTACACGCGTTTCGATGTTTTTGGCGCGTTTGTCGGCAACTTGCTGTTTTTGGGATTCGGCTTGCGCGGCGGTTATGGCCCCGCTTTCGAGTTGGCCGTTAATCAATTCTACTTCGGTTTTGAGCGCGGCCTTCTCTTCTTTGGTGATGGTTTCAATCTTTGCGGCAATGTCTTTAGCGCGCGATTCGAAGGTTGCCTGCCCGAAAAGGTTGGTCAAAAAAAGGCATAGGAAACCGGTTAAGTAAATGGTTAAATTTCTCATGTGTTTTGGATTTAAATGCTGATTAATGATTATTGTTGGATGTTTCGGGTGGAGACGGCTTGGGCAACCTCCTGGTAATTCCGTCCGATTTTGCGGATGATTTTCTCGCGAAAAGTCTGGTTGACTTCGCCGTCTACCTGTGACAAGAGGCTTTTGGCGTTGACTTTGACCGAACTTTTGGCGGGTGATTGTTGGGCGGTTCCGGCATTGGCAAGCAGTTCGTCAACTGATTGGTTGGTGATGGTCTGCCCGGTTTTGGCTGATGGTTGGTTCTCTGCGATTAACTGCGACTGATTAGGAAGGTCGTTAACCGTTTGAACCGGGTTGATGGATTGATTTTGATTGATTGCGTGTCGATTGTTCGCTTCTTGATTGATGATTGAATTATTGGTTTTGATTGATGATTGCTTTGTATTTGTAGGCGTTACTGCTGCGATGCTTTGTGAATCGGAAACTGTTGGAAGGATTTCTGTTGTTGCTGGTTGGGTTGTCTTTTCCTCTTTGTTATTTTGAAGGACAATCTCATTATTCCCTTCCCTTCTTACGTCTTTGAGTTCGGGAATATTGTTGAAATAAACCGTCCCCATGAGCAAAAAACCAACCACACTTGCAGCGATATAGAGCCAGCCAAAATCTTTCTTTGGCTTTTTTTCCTCGGCTACAGTAAGCATTGCATCGAGTCTGTCCCAGGCGTTGGCTGTGGGCGTAATCTCGCGCTGGGCAAGTTTACTCCTAAAATCCTTATCTATCTTATGCTGTGCCATGGCTGTAGTTTTTTAATTTGGATATTTGTTCCTGCAACATTTTTCTCGCATGGTGCAACTGCGACTTCGACGTACTTTCTGAAATGCCCAGCAGGTCTGCGATCTCGAGGTGCTTGTAGCCTTCTATCGCGTATAGGTTGAAAATCATTTTGTATCCGTCGGGTAAACTGTCTATCAAAAACTGGATGTCTTCTACGCTGAGGTTGCTTTCGATGTTATTGAAACTGTCTTCCTTGTAATATTCGTCTTCCAGGAAACTGACTTTTTTTTGCGCTCTGATGTAGGAAATGCACTCGTTGATCATGATTCTTCTGATCCAGCCTTCAAAACTGCCTTTGTGTTCAAAATTTTTCATGTGGGTGAACACTTTCATGAAAGCGCTGATCATTAAATCTTCGGCGTGGTGTAAATCCTTGATGTATTGTCGGCAAACGCTCAACATTTTAGAAGCGTACTTGTTGTAGACCAGCTGTTGTGCCTGCCTGTTGTTCTCGACAGCCATTTGGATGATCTCCTTTTCTTCCTGATGTAAATGGATTACTTTCAAAATCTTTCTAAAGGGTTTCTGTTAGCATAGACGGGAACCAATCCAAAAACGTTGTACAATGGTATTAAAATAATGGATTTTTCTGGGGAGTATTTTTAAAAACCCTTTAAAATCAGGCGATTCGAGCGAATTATTTTTTTAAAATTTTTATCGCTGTTGCAGTTTCCTGACAATATTGTGTCATCAAAACCCCGGAGCCGACAGCTCACTTTGTTTTGAGATGGTCTTAGTGGGTTATTTATTGAAGCGCCATTAATTTAACAAAGTATCCGGTTTTTCTGCATCTGCGGCATTCGATTTTTCACTAGGGACGGTAAAGCCCCTTCCCTGAAGGTAATTTACGAATCCCGGAAACATCTCTAATGCAGATATTCTGCACCAAATGCTAATCCTGCCTATAAAACCACCTATATTTTCCTTTCAATCACATAGTTGACCATCAAAGTCAAAGCTGCCTTGAATTCCGATTCGGGAAAATCGGCCAAGATTTGTAATGCCTCTTGCTGGAATTGGGCCATTTTCTGCTCGGCATAAGCCAAACCGTTGTTGTTTTTGACAAATGCTATGACTTCCTTGACGCGTTTCTTGTCCTTATTGTGGTTTTTGATCGAGTTGATCACCCAATCTTTTTCTTTCTTGGTACAATTGTTTAGCACGTGGATGAGCGGCAAGGTCATCTTTTGTTCTTTGATGTCGATTCCCGTGGGCTTGCCGATGGCATCCTGCGTATAATCGAACAAATCGTCTTTGATCTGGAAAGCCATCCCGATGAGTTCGCCAAATTTACGCATCTGCTCTACTTTTATATCATCCTCGACCACTGATTTGGCACCGAGCGCACAACAAGCAGCAATCAGAGTCGCAGTTTTCTTGCGGATGATTTCATAGTAAACCTCCTCCACGATATCAAGCCTTCTCGCCTTTTCAATCTGCAAGAGTTCGCCTTCACTCATTTCCCGAACGGCAACCGAAATAATCCTGAGCAAGTCAAAATCACCATGGTCAATAGAAAGCAATAATCCTTTTGAAAGTAAATAATCGCCTACCAAAACGGCGATCTTGTTTTTCCAGAGTGCGTTGATTGAGAAAAATCCGCGGCGACGGTTGCTGTCATCCACCACATCGTCGTGAACCAAAGTCGCCGTGTGGATGAGTTCAATCACCGAGGCGCCACGATAGGTGCGTTCGTTTACGTTTCCGTTGGATAACATTTTGGCAGTCAAAAACACGAACATCGGACGCATCTGCTTGCCTTTACGGTTTACGATATAATAGGTGATTCGGTTGAGCAGGGCCACCTTAGAGGTCATCGATTCGTAGAACTTCCTTTCAAAAAGTTCCATTTCGGCTTGTATGGGCTGCTTTATTTGCGCGGTGACATTCATCGTTTCCAAAGATACTTATTAAGTTTTATTTTATACTTTAGGGTACGAAATTTTGTATTTTTAACGCCGCTGCTACTTTTCTGTACGTTGTTAAGTGGGGCAAAAACCAAAACTAAAGGCCATGAAAACAACGATTACAGCGTTAGCGATAATACTTTTTTTATTTGTTGTAGGTTGCAGCAAAGGAGAAAGAGACGATTCCAGGTACTATCCAATGAAGGCCACAGACATAGTGGCCAACTATAGCATAGACAATATTGCCGACGACCTGAGCGACATCGCACAAATTGAATCAGAAGCCGTTTCAACTGCCGGAAGAGGTAGCCAGCCCGGATTATTGGGTGAATGTACGCAAACAACAACCACAATATCCGGCAACACCTGGACCAGGATCATTGATTTTGGAACGTCTGACTGCAGTCTGGCTAACGGTAACAAGGTACGCGGAAAAATAATCCTAACTTTTTCTGACGACTTTCCGGCCGCAGTTCGAACGGTCAGGTATCGACTTGAAAATTTCTACCATAACAGTCGGTTTGTACAAGGGAACGACAGCTTAGGAAAGACTTTTGTAAACGGCCATCCGACGGCTGCCTTAAATTTGAGCATGACGGTGACAACGCCTACCGGGTTTGTTCTTCAGCGAATGGGACGGCGCCTGCGCGAGTTTACATCCGGATACAACACGCTAGCCTGGTCTGACGATCAATTTTCAGTCACTGGGAGCTGGAGCACGTCTTTCCCAAATAGAACGGTACACTTCTCTACTGTAAATTCTCCGTTGATTATAAAGAGCGATTGTGAACATATCCTTGGCGGAACCATCAAATTTACCAGAGACAATGCGTCTGCTGCCGGACTTCTGGACTATGGCAACGGCACTTGTGACAACCAGGCCACACTTTATGTAAACGGGAATCCGTCTGTCATCAGCCTATAATTTCAAAGCGTTCCAGGCAACGTCAGGGCTGGTTTTTCTCAAAATTTTACGGATATGTTAAACCTTTTCTAGTCACTCACGTCTTAGGGAAAACTTAAAAAATAGACATTATGAAAACACCAATTTTAGCTTGCGCGATGGCACTAATGTTTTTGACGGTGGGTTGCAACAAAGACGACGACAAAACATCGCCTTTAACCGCTACAGAAATTAAAGCCAACGCCGACATGGACAACATCTCCGACGACGTCAGCGCCATTGCCGAATCAGAATCCGACGCGACTTCTACCGCCGGGCGCGGCGGGCAACCCAGTTTTTTAAGTGGCTGTGCCCAGGTGATCACTACAATTTCGGGAAATACCTGGACGAGAATCATCGATTTTGGCGCCACCAACTGCACGCTTTACAACGGAAACTCGGTACGCGGTAAAATCATCATCGTTTTCTCGGATGATTTTGATGCCGCCACCAGAACCATCAACTACAGTTTTGAAAATTTCTACCACAATAACCGCCATGTAGAAGGCAACCGCACCGTAGGGAGGACGATCGTCAATGGGCATCCGAGGGCGGTAATCGATTTGAACCTTACCGTGACCACGCCGCAAGGTGCCGTATACCAACGGACAGGGCAACGCGTCAGGGATTTTGTATCCGGTTTCGGCAACCTTATTTTATCAGACAACCAATTCTCAATCACCGGAAGTTGGGTCACTACTTTCCCCAGCGGAACCATCCAAAGCGCCAATATCATAGCGCCGCTAATCGTACACTGGGATTGCGCGCACATCATGAGCGGCTCGATTTCGTTTACGCGCAACAATTCTTCGGCAACCGCCGTCCTGGATTATGGTAATGGCAGCTGCGATGATATGGCCACGCTCACCATCAATGGCAATGTTTACCCGATTGATTTGGGGATTTAACGAACGTCTATAAAAAAGAAATCCCGGAAATTTAAAACTTCCGGGATTTTTTTATGCTTCTTTGTTGGCGAGTTGCCCACAAGCCGCATCGATGTCCTTGCCCCGGCTGCGGCGTACTTTGGCCACGATGCCGTTGGCTTCGAGCGCGTCGATGTAGGCATTGATAGCCGCTTCTGAGGCTTGTTGGAATTCACCGTCGTCGATTGGATTGTATTCAATCAGGTTGACCTTACACGGTACATATTTACAGAACTTCACGAGCGCATCGACAGATTCCTTGTTGTCATTGATGTCTTTCCAGACGACGTATTCGTAGGTAATTTTGCTTCCGGTTTTGCGGTACCAATATTCGAGCGATTCGCGCAAATCGGCGAGCGGAAAATTGCTGCTGAACGGCATAATGCGCGAACGGATGCTGTCAATGGCAGAATGTAGTGATACGGCGAGTTTGAACTTTACCTCATCATCGGCCAGTTTCTTAATCATTTTTGGAATCCCCGAAGTGGAGACCGTAATTCTTTTGGGCGACATTCCCAATCCGGTAGGCGAAGTAATCATGTCAATGGCCTTGATCACGTTGTTGTAATTCATGAGCGGTTCACCCATTCCCATAAAGACGATATTCGACAACGGATGGTTATGATAGAGTCGACTTTCCCTGTCAATGGCGGCGACCTGGTCGTAAATTTCGTCGGCATTGAGGTTGCGCATGCGCTTGAGCCTTGCTGTTGCGCAGAAATTACAATCGAGACTACAACCCACCTGGCTCGATACACAGGCAGTTGTACGGGTTTCGGTGGGAATCAATACCGACTCCACCACGAGGCCGTCGTGCAACCGTACCGCGTTTTTTACGGTGCCGTCGCTGGAACGCTGCATGGTATCTACCTGGATGTGGTTGATCACGAAATGGGCTTCGAGCATGGCGCGTGTTTCCTTAGAAACATTGGTCATATCCTCAAAACGGTGCGCGTTTTTGCTCCACAGCCATTCGTAAACCTGGTTGCCGCGGAATGCCTTGTCGCCATTACTGACGAAAAATGCGCGCAATTGCTCTTGTGATAAGGCGCGGATGTCTTGCTTTTGGATTTCCATGGCGCAAATTTAAGCACTATTTACGGGATAATTGATAACTTTGGCAAATCTAAAACAAAGCCACATGCACTTCATTTCGCCCGAACTTGAGGATTATATCGAGCAACACTCCCAGCAAGAACCCGAATTGCTCGCCGCATTGAACAAGGAAACCTACCAGAAAGTTTTGTTGCCACGCATGCTCAGCGGACATTTCCAGGGTAGGGTTTTAAGTATGCTGTCTAAGCTGATTCGACCGGTGAACATCCTGGAGATCGGAACCTACACCGGTTATGCTGCACTGTGTCTTTGCGAAGGCATGCACGAAAATGGCCAGTTGCACACCATTGACATTAAGGAAGAACTCGTGGATTTTCAGCGCAAATACTTTGACCGTTCGCCTTGGGGAAGCCAGATTTTCCAGCATTTGGGAGAAGCGGTAGATGTGATTCCTACATTGGATTTAAAATTCGATCTGGTGTTCATTGACGCCGACAAGGAAAACTACCTCAACTATTTTGAATTGATGGTTCCCAAGATGAACAAAGGAGGAATTATATTGTCTGACAATGTCCTTTGGAGCGGAAAAGTCCTTGAGCCGTTACAACCCAACGACCTCAGCACGAAAGTGCTTTTAGAATACAATGAACGTTTAAAAAATGATCCGCGTGTAGAAACGGTGCTTTTGCCGATTCGCGATGGATTGACGGTGAGTCGGGTGCTTTAAACCTCAACATTCGTTGGTTCACGTTGGTTGTTCAAAACTTTTAAATTTGCGAGCTTGCTCGGCCTAGCCCGGATAGCAGTGGAAATCCTTTTGCAAAAAGGATAGTGCGGGACCTGCGTAGGGAAATCCTTTTTGTCAAAAGATTGCAACGTATAGCCGGAATAGCTCCTGAAAATTTACCCGGGAAAATACTTCTGCTGCGCCAATCGGTATAACTTATAGCAGCCAAACCCAGTAAGTGCGCCCATGAAATACCCAAAAAGAATGTCGGACGGAAAATGCAAGCCCAGGTAAATACGACTGTAGCCAAAGACGAGCGGCCAGAAGAAAATCTGCCAAAAATACTTGTAGTGTTTTTTCATAATCAGGTACAACAACGTGGCTACCGCCGAAGTATTAGAGGCATGTCCCGAAAAGAAACTGTACGAATCGCGAATCAGAACCTTGCGGATGTTAGGCCCAAGATTGGGGTTGTTGCAAGGTCGCAGCCGCTCAAAACCATTCTTGAAAACGTTGGTAAGCTGGTCTGTAAAGGCAATTAAAATGGCAATAAAAAAGAGCAGGTAAAGGGTTTGCTTGCCGCCGATTTTCTTGTAGATCAGGTAAAAAAGCAATAGAAAAAAAGGAATCCAGTGGATTTGTTGGGTGATGTAGAGCCAAAACGGGTCGTATTGCTCTGAACCCAAACCGTTGAAGAACTTAAATAAGTCGTGATCCAGTTGCAGCAGTTTCTCTAGCATCTAGTTTTGTCTTTTGATTGGGCCGGTAATTTCTTCGATTTCTTGGTGAACCCCTTCGATTTTCGGCGTCACTTGGTTGGCGAGGTTGTCTTTGGCTTTGCTGATTTCGGCTTGGATGTTTTGCGAAACGTCGGTGAAATTGCCATGGATGTCCTTAAAAGTATCGGTAAGCCCGTTGGCATCTGCGCCTTTCTGGATTTCACTTTTGATGTCGTTGGTGGCGTTTTTAAGCTGCGCCATCGCTTTGCCCATGGTACGGGCGATTTCGGGGATTTTATCCGATCCGAACAACATCAAAACTATAAAGAGGATGAAGACCAACTCGCCGCCGCCAATTCCAAACATATTTTCTTATTTTTTTAGCAAAGTTATGCGTTTTTGAAGTTCAAATCCTCAAATTAACCATATTTTAAGCCTCACTCGGTTTTTACAGGCTCTGGCGTAGCAATCAGGTCGTTGTACTCTACCGCAAGCCTTTTGACATAAAACATAGTTAAGGTTTTATTTTTGTCGTTGAGTGCACGGGCAAAATCCTCGTCTTCAATAATGTAGTACTGAAAACCTTGTATGTAGTCTTCTGGGATTTTCAAGGTTTGCGTGTAGTATTTGTCCTCAAACCAACCATCGAGTTTGATGAGCAATCGCTCATTGCGTTCTACCTGAATCTCCTTTTTGAGCTGTGCGGTGCGTCCCGACATTTTATTGAGCAGCGGATCTAGTAATCCGGTAGTGGCAGTGCGGAGTTTACGCTCGGCTGGCGTGTAGCGCTTCTGGCCCTTTTGAGTAATCCCCATTTGTTCTGAGTTGATTTGGGGATGCGCGTTAACATCGACTTCATTGAGCTGGGTCATTTTGGTGCTGGCCTTGATGAGCAGGATTTCTTCTTTGAGGTCGTCGGCAGAAATGATTTTTCGCCTGGTTTCAAGGTTTATCCCAGTAATCACAAGTACATCGCCTTCGCGAAGCAAGATCGTAAAGATACCTTCTTTGTTGGTAATGGCAGTCTTGTAATCGCGAAGATTGAGTACGTTGACCTTGTCGATGGCAGACGAATCGGCTACGATTTTGGCCGTCACAAGTTTCGCGGGCGATTGTCCCCAAACCAGCTGCGCGCACAACATCAAAAGAAAAAATAGAATGTTATTTGTTTTCACTTGCGATAATCTCTAAATATTTAACCGCGTATTCTCCCATGAGAAAAGTAGCCAGCGTTTTATTTTTGGCTTTGATTGCCGCTGCAAATCTATTGTTTTCGGCCAAATAATATTGGAATCCCTTGACATATTCTTGTGGGATTTTGAGTTTGTGCGTGAAATATTCGGGCTCGAACAAATAATCAATCTGATCCAATAATTTTTCCTTCCCTTCTACCACAAGCTCCTTTTTGAGCATCGCCGTACGGCCTGAAAAAATATTGAACAATGGGTCTATCGATACACCGCCTCCTTGCCCGCTCCAACCAGTAGCTGCTTTGAGTTTGCGCTCGGCGGGCGTGTAGGTTTTTCTGCCCATTGGGATAATCCCAAGTGCTTCGGCGTTGATGTTTTTGTATTGGTAAACCATCACTTCATTGAGTTGGTTCATGATGGGAGTCATCTTCAGGAAGAGCAAATCGGTATTGATCATATCCGATGCTTTGACTTCATACCGCAAAGCTTTGAATTGGATAGACGACAGCATCAAAGTATCGCCAATATCCATCGCTATAGAAAAATAGCCGCCTTTCTGGGTAATCGTTGCGTCCTGCGTTTTGAGGTTGATTACATAGATACCGTCAATATCATTGGCGTCGGCCATTACTTTGCCTTTGATAATCTTGCGCGTAGTTTGCGCAATAGAAGCATTGGGAAAAATGCTAAATAACACGAATGCCAGCAGGATTTTGTTCATTGGTTTGGTTTAATCGAGGGTAAATATAGAAGCGGCGCCTGCCAATAAATTGCCAACAGCCTGATAATTAAATGTTAATTTAAATCCATCACGTCAGGCGCTGACAGACAAGTATTCTTTATCTTTACGACAACGACGAACCTTCTACAACCATGAAAAATCTTCTGATTGCAAGCACCTCCACTTTGCACGGCAGCGGCTATCTGGAATACCTTCTGCCCGAGCTGGCTCTCCATTTTAAAAATTGTGAAACCATTGTATTCATTCCTTATGCAAGACCTGGAGGCCTATCGCATGAGGCATACACCCAAAAAGTTTGTGAGGCTTTCACGGGCATAAACGTCAACGTAAAAGGATTGCATGAGTTTGAATCCGCCGCCGATGCGATCCGTTCGGCACAAGGCATTTTTACAGGTGGCGGCAATACGTTCCTACTCGTCTACCAATTGTACAAAAACAAAGTGATGGACGTTTTGGCCGAAGCGCTCAAAAACGGAACGCCTTACCTTGGTACAAGTGCCGGAAGCAATATCACCGGGCTCACCATGCAAACTACCAATGATATGCCCATCATTTATCCGCCGAGTTTCCAGACATTGGGCATGATCCCGTTTAACCTGAACCCGCATTACCTCGATCCCGATTTGCAATCCAAACATATGGGGGAAACACGCGAGACCAGGATTGCCGAATTCCATCAGTTCAACAATGTACCGGTTTTGGGCTTGCGCGAAGGCAGTTGGCTCGATGTGAAAGGCGATAAGATTATCCTCAAGGGCGAACTTTCGGCAAGGTTGTTCCGACCTAATCGCGAAGCGGAAGAATTGGAACCGGGTGCCAATTTGAGTTTTCTTGGAACACTGTAAACAAACTTTCTTGCTATATTTATTGACAAACTGAAGTTTCTAAAACTTTAACAACGTGTGCAGAATTTATGCATTTGTATTTCATTTTAATTTTTTAGGGATAAATCCGCCCCTTCCCTGAAGGTAAAATACAATTTTTTCTGTTACCATCCTCGCAGAAAAACTACATCGATTGTTAATCTAGGGCAACTCCTTAAAACCCTCTAAAACGAAAAAAAGCCGCTCCAATTGAAGCGGCTTTCATTTATCTGTGATTTAATTACAATTCGAGTACGCTGTTTTCTGCGCCCGCAAACTCATTCCAACGGTAAGAATCGGCTTGGTCGTCGTTGACGAATGTGCCGTCGATCAGGTAGCGGAATTCATAAGAAGCTTCTTTGTTGATGTCAAAAACTCCTTTGAAAGTTCCGTTTTTAAGTTTGCTGAGTTCACCGACCTTTACATCCCAGTTGTTGAAATCACCAACTACTGCTGCTGTATTTGCCTGTTTTGCATCTACGGTGAACGTCACCTTTACGACTGGTTTGGTCTTTATAAATTGTTTCTTAATTGCCATAACTGTTTCATTGTTAGAATTATGCAGCAAAGTAAGGTATTTCATTTCAAACAAATAACAGTCGCAATACGATTTAAGGATATGGCAAAAACTCCAATAAATTATTAGAGAATCGATTTTCTTACACCGTTTTCGGTTGAGAATCCGATTGGCGAAAACCTTTGCATAGTATTGATTCTGTAAAATAAAAATCCCGAATCCTGCACGATTTTGGTGGCAAGATTCGGGATTTCGTTAAAAATTTAATGTATTTATAACTGCGGACCGGCGTTTACCAGACGCTCGCCTTCTTCATTGTCAGTATATTGATTGAAGTTTTTGATGAAAAGAGATGCAAGGTCGTTGGCTTTTTCTGTCCATTCGGAGGTGTTGGCGTAGGTTTGACGCGGATCTAAAATCCCAGAATCGACACCTTCTAAAGCCGTTGGGACGTGGAAATTAAAGATGGGCATTTGTTTCATTTCTGCGTGTTCAATCGATCCGTCTAAAATTCGGTCGATGATGGCACGTGTATCTTTAATAGAAATCCGCTTTCCGGTTCCGTTCCAACCCGTATTGACCATGTAAGCCTGGGCGTTGTGCGCCTCCATTTTCTTGACGAGCTCTTGTCCGTATTGTGTTGGGTGCAATGACAAGAATGCTTTCCCAAAACAGGCCGAAAAAGTTGGTTCTGGTTTGGTCACGCCTCTTTCTGTTCCGGCCAATTTGGCTGTAAACCCTGAAAGGAAATAGTATTTGGTTTGCTCGGGAGTCAATTTAGAAACCGGAG
>ERZ795056.667-NODE-667-length-42630-cov-6.931932_pt1 | contig 42630 bp, 34 predicted proteins | sample MGYA00375140_ERZ795056 | MGnify/ENA primary metagenome ERZ795056 (study PRJEB30185, sample SAMN05720227) | activated sludge metagenome | isolation source: Anaerobic digester | place: USA | collected 2015-03-09 ...
TGAAAGGATTCGGGTAGTTCTGCATCAAGTTGAATGATTCAGGCATATTGCTGCTCCCTTCAACACTTGAAGGTGTAGGAGAAGAAGTTACAATACTGTTTGCCGGCTGAACGAATATGAAGTTCGGCATATCGCTGTTTGTTGCTTCAAGTATAGTTGCAAAGTTTGCAATTGTAGTATCCCTTGTGATGTTACCGTTAAACGGACTTAAATTCATTTGTCCCGCACCGTAGAAACTTTTAACTATAACCTGTCCGGTAATTAATCCGGTAGGGAAATCCAGGACTGTTTTGGGTGCCAAAACAGTTGCTGTTAAGTTAATGTTGGATATTTTGAATACTTTAGTATCAACAAAATTGATGATAGCTTTATCTTTTGATGTTCCGGTTACGCTGAAGCCGCCTTTCCATTCTACTGTGTCGCCGTAAACATTTACAACAACCGTAGCGTTGGAAGGAGCGCTTATAGTAGTATTGTTAGCCTGTTTAATTAAACTTGCATCAAGGTTGAACACGTTAAGTTCGGGGTTTGTTCCGATTAATTGTATGTGTCCCCATTCAAATTTAACTGTATCGGTTTGTGCTAAAGTAGACAATTGATACGATAAATCTTCCAGGTGAACTTTTGCTGCGTCAAAATCGATTACTGAATCTTTTACAATTCCTTCGTCCGATGTAAATGCTGTTGTTGAAGTAATATATTCTTTATAAACTGTTCTTCCGTAATAAACTCTTCCGCTGATAAAGGTTAAATGATGACCGACAACAAGAACATCACCGGAATTCGGAGGCAGTTTATCTCCAACACTATACTTTCTTAAATCTGCATACTTACCGACAGCTAATTTACCTTCTGTATCCGAAGAAGGTTGAATAAGAGTATCGATAACAAACAGGTTGAAATCTTTTGCTGCTCCAAGGTCGAAAGTTGTAGAGCCGATGTTACTGTAATCAACTTTAACAGTTATTACGAGAACCGAAGAATCGCCTGCATTCAATCCGCCTACATTCCAGATGCCTGTTGAAGGATCATAAACGCCCGAAGGATTAGATGAAATAAAATCGAGTATCGGCTGTAATTGGTCGGAAACCTTAACGGAAGATGCGTTACCGGTTCCGATATTTTTTACTTTTATAGTATAGTTGATAATATCTTCATTGTTTACAACAGTCTTATCTGCTTCTTTTTCAACAACTAATTCGATTTGTTCAAACCACTCAATTGATTTATTGATAGTTCTTGAAGCAACTGTTGGAGTAGCAAGAATCAGTTTTTGTTTTCCGTTGGGATTAGCAACATGATAATATTTTGTTCCGGAAGGGATACCAACAATACCCGTGGCAGTAATAGTTGCGCTTGTTTGTCCTACAGCCGGTGTAAGCGTAACTACAGGTGAAACACCCGTAACATCTGTAACTACATTCGATGCGCTCAATGTGCCGCCGGTTGTTGTTAAAGAAATATTAACATTGGGCATTGCAAGACCCATATCATTAAATGCTTTTACAGTGAATGAAATCGGTGAGCCGACATTAAACGATTGAACCGGGACAAAAATTTCAAAATTATTTAAGTTAAAGCTATGAGCGTTTGTTTTTGCATCTGCAATTATTGCAAGCGCCCTGTTTTTAATATCGTTTATACTTGAACCGGTTACACTGTTTACATTAAGGTTGTCTGTAAAATGCCACAAAGCAAGCTGAACTGCCGCTGCTTCTTTTGCCTCGGCAAGCATTCCGGGGTAGCTTGACTTAAATGGGTAATAATTGTTTAGTATGTATGAAAGTGTGTCGTTGGTTGTCTCTACATCCTGGTATTGTTCGTTGTATGCGAGATTATGATTAAGGTCTATACAATATAATCTGGTTGAATTCCCGTCTATTGTAGCCTTAAAAGTACCGGCGAAAACTTGTGTGGTCCATGGTGCAGGAAGATTAACATTTACTCCTTTGTCTGTTCCGCTAACGGATGCAATGCTTTCGATTCCTGCCTGCAAATTGATAGTGATTACCAGTATTGCAATTAAGATAGATAATATGTTTGTTTTCATTGTTTTATTACTCCATATTCGTTTTGGCGTAATTGTACAGGAATAATGCCAGAAGGAAAAAGTTGATTTTCGGCTAAAATTCAACTGTTTTTAAATCGGGACGTATCATTATGAGATGGTGATCTCAATTTAGTATCTATATGGACTGTGGAGGAAAGAAGTTTCCACTAATATCTTTTTCTGATGGTTTGTTTTTGTTAATTTTCAATAGACAAAATTAAAAGGTACCGTAAATTGAAACATACTCTTGTATTCTTCGTATTGTTATTATCTCAAATACTGTTTGGTCAAAATTACAAACAGGTTAAGGTTTATTATAATTCTTATGACCAAATCGTGAAACTTATGGGTGCAGGCTTTGCCCTGGACGATGCTTATTTTAATAAAGATAACTCATTGAGCATTTTCCTGACAGATAGCGGGCTTGATAAGTTGAAGGGAATGAACCTCAATTACGATATTCTTATCGACGATTGGTTTGAATACTACAAATCCATACCGGTATTAACAGAGGCAGAAAAAGAAAACGCTTTAGAGGAAAGCCGTCAAAATTTCGGTGTTGAAGGTTTTGGATACGGATCTATGGGCGGATTTTATACTTTTACAGAAGTTGTAAATAAACTTGATTCTATGGCAATCTTATATCCGGAAATTATTACGTCTAAGTTCTCCCTTGGGAATTCGCACAACGGCAACCCGATTTGGGCGGTAAAAATTTCGGATAATCCCAATATAAACGAAAATGAGCCGCAGGTTTTCTTTGATGCTTTAATACATGCACGCGAACCGCAGTCAATGGCAACAGTAATGTATTTCATGTATTATCTGCTTGAGAACTACGGCACTAATCCCGAAGTAACGTACCTTGTTAATAACAGAGAAATTTATTTTGTCCCGGTTTTTAATCCTGATGGGTATGAGTATAATCGCCAAACGAACCCGAACGGTGGCGGAATGTGGCGGCTAAACAGAAGAAACAATGGAGGTTCTTACCAGTATGGAGTGGATCTAAACCGGAACTTCGGGTATATGTGGGGTTATGATAATACAGGCTCAAGTAATTACCCGGGAGATGAAACTTATAGAGGTCCATCTGCTTTTTCAGAACCGGAATGCCAGGCGGTACGCGACTTTGTTCTTACAAAAAATATTAAAACGCATATAAATTATCACTCCTACGGCAACTATATTATTTATCCGTGGGGTTATATAAATCAACTAACACCGGATTCGGAAACTTATATTGAATATGCTTCATATATGAGCAGGTTTAACGGGTTTAATTACGGTAATAGTTCTCAAATGCTCGGCTATGAATCCAACGGAACAGTACGGGATTGGATGTACGGAGAACAAACGTCAAAAGGGAAAATTTATTCTTATGTTTTTGAAGTCGGTAGTTCATCCGATTACTTTTGGCCTCCTCAAAGCCGAATATTCCCGCTTGCACAACTAAATGTTCGTCCGAATCTATTCAAATGCTGGATTGCTGGCGAATATGTTTCTTTTGACGGAGCCGAATATAACCAGCAGTACTTTAATCCCGGCGATGTAATTCAAATGTTTCCCGCAATTAAAAACCAGGGATTATCAACAGGGCACAATATAACCGTTACACTTACATCCCTTTCCCCGGATGTTGTAATTAATTCGGGAACAATTGTTATAGATTCGATTCAGGCAAGAGCAAGAATAGAATTGACCTATCCGTTCGTTTTTTCAATTGTCCATTTACCAACACCAAGTCCAATAATAAAACTTGTTGTTGCAACATCATTGAGCGAGGTGGAAATGAGCCGGGATACGGTTTCGCTTAAACTTGGTGTGCCGATGTATGCTTTTATTGATACGACCAACAATATCAACAGCTTGTGGACGATTACGGCAAGTCCCTCAACTCCCAAATGGGATGTAACCGTATCAAGTTTTTATTCGTCGCCTAATTCGTATACTGACAGCCCTTCGGGAAATTATGTTGCAAACGCAACAGTAACTATGACAACAACCAACCCGGTTAATCTTTCAAATATGAATGAACCGACTTTAACATTCTGGACGAAACATGATATTGAAACAAAATGGGATTGCAGTGTAATTCAAATTTCAACAAACAATGGAACAACCTGGAACAATCTTACCGGAACATTGTCTAAAGCCGCATCCGGCAGTGGAAGACAAACTCCGAGCGGTATGCCTATTTACGACGGCGTTTTATCGAACTGGACACAGGAAGAAATAAACCTGTCGGCTTATACCGGTCAGCAAGTTAAACTGCGATTTGAATTACGGACCGACGGAAGTCAACAAAGAGACGGCTGGTATATTGATGATATCGGGATTGTTACATATAATATAATTCCCGTAGAACTTTCGGCACTATCGGCGAAAGTATTGGGCAACTCGGTTATTATAGAATGGACAACCGCATCCGAATTGAATAACCGCGGTTTTGAAATTCAACGGAAGGTTAAAGAGAATGTAAGTGATTGGAAAACACTTGCATTTATCCGGGGTAACGGAAGCAGTAGCGAAATTCACAATTATTCATTTAAAGATGAAAATCCTATCGCCGGGAAAATTCTTTATAGATTAAAGCAAATTGACCATGACGGCTCTGTAAAAATATTTAACGAGTTGGAAATTGATTTTGCCGGCGCGTATTCATTTTCGCTTGGACAGAACTACCCTAACCCATTTAACCCGGTTACAACGATAAGGTTTTCCGTACCCTCACCCAGCCTGGCGGCGGGCAGGCGTGAAACGTCAGACGTCAAACTTGTTGTGTATGACGTAATGGGAAGAGAAGTATCAACGCTCGTAAATGAGAAGAAAGAACCGGGGACATATGAAGTTAAATTTGATGCTGCACAACTAACTTCCGGAGTCTACTTCTATCGTTTAACTTCGGGCGATTTTATCGATACAAAAAAGTTAATATTGATTCGATAAGTCTTTATAAAATATTGAAGCGAGCAAAAACCATGCAAATATGGGTTCGCAGTTTAGAAGTGTAGCGAACCATTCGGTGAATTCAAAAACAGAAAATAGTTTGACCTGCCGGGAACCGGGTTGAAGAGGAATAAAAATCTTTCCATTCCTCTACGGAGTTATAATTCAACCTCGAATAAATCCGGTTTCAATTCGTAATTCCTTAAAGCCATTGCTGTTTTATATGAATTAACTTCCAGAATTGGATAGAGAGACTCAATATCTTCTTTTAATATTTCATTCTTTGAGACCACCTGTATTTTAACCTGCGTCTGTTCATACTTATTTTCACTAAAAAAGGAGTTCAGATTTACGGTTAAATTCTCATTGGGATTGATAATCTCATAATCAAAACCTGTTGATAAGAAATAGTTTTCGAATGCTTTTAAGCTATACTCATAATGTGTACAGCATAATGCGGGATAGATTCTTTTGTTGGTAGAAACTTCTTTTAATGCCGTACCCGCGTAATCGGCAATCATCCTTTTCACTTCGTCGGAACCTGGTGCAGACTGTATTTCACTTTCAAGCATTGGGCATGGAACTGTAATTATTCTTGATTCATCAATCCCGGCTTTAATCAATTTCTGCTTATGCGCTCCGCCATTGATTGTAGTGGGCGTACCGAGAATAATCCCGATTGAATTTCCGTCCCCCATTTTTTCAAGAAGTAAATCAACACCCGCATCAACAATTCCGACTACCGGGTATAGCGGATTCTTATTAAACTTAGTGTGTTCATAAACTACCGAAAGAGTGTTGCATGCAATCAAGAGCAAATCCGGCGAATACCATTCGTTTATTCCTTCGAGTACGGAATTAAATACCATGCTTTTTTCATCCATATTTTTCATCCTGTTGTATCCCATTGAAGGATGAAGCAGAGCATTTACGAAAATCAATTCGACTTCTTTTACGGCTTTACTGCCTGAAAAAAGTTTTTCAAGCCGCGGCACAACGTTTAATCCGCCAAGCCCGGAATCCGTTACTGCAATTACAAGTTTTTCTTTACCGCCAATGTTTTTTATCGTGTTATTCATTCGTTCTTTTGATTATTCTTTCTTATCCGTTAAAATTGTACGTTGTTTTTAATATTTTAAGCAAGGTACAAAGTGATTTCAACGGTTATTTCAAGGTTAAATGATTCTTACTCAAAATATAGAGAAGAAAAACTAAATAGAAAAAGAGTTACACACAAAGAGGTTGTTTCGCTAATTCAACCTCTTAAAAAGAGAAAAGATATAATTGTAAAAAAAGCCGGGACTTCTATTGAAGGGCGGGACGTCTATCTATTAAAATTCGGGAGAGGAAAAACAAAAATTCTTCTCTGGTCCCAGATGCACGGGGATGAACCGACGGCAACGCTGGCATTCTTCGACCTTTTTAATTTTTTATTGAAAAGCGATGAGTATGATTCGATCCGGAAAGAGATTTTCAGTAAGCTTACTTTGTACTTTATCCCGATGCTGAATCCTGACGGAGCAGAAAGAATAACCCGTGAAAATGCTGCAGGTATTGATTTGAATCGGGATGCACTTGCACTTCAATCACCTGAATCGAAAATTCTCATCAACGTAGTTGAAAAAATAAAGCCGGATTTTTCTTTCAACATGCACGACCAGGATTTCAGGTGGGCGGCCGGAGATACAAATAAAATGGCGGCTCTGGCTCTGCTTGCACCGGTATTCGACAGTAAAAAAACAATTAATAAATCGAGAGAAAAAGCAATTAAACTTGTAGCGTCAATTTATAACGAGTTCTCAAATTACCTGCCGGGCTATATCGCACGCTATGGTGATGGTTATGAACCGCGTTCATTCGGTGATATGATTGCCGGAAGAAATTCCTCGACTATTCTGGTTGAAGCAGGTAAACTTGCAAACGACCCTGATAAAATCATTTTAAGGAAAATGAATTTTCTTCTCATGGTTTATTCCTTCCTTGCAATTGCAAAAGTGAGTTATAAAAGCACCCCGGTAGAAGAATATTTTAATATTCCCAACAACGGCAACTTTTTATTCGACCTTCTGATTAAAAATGTTACATTAAAATTAAAAGGAAGAAACCTAAAAGTTGATATTGCAATAAACCTTGAAGAAAAATACTTTGAGAATGAAAGAATACCTTATTACGTTTCTTCCGTGGAGTTGATTGGTGATTCGAAAGGTTTGTACGGAATCGAAGAGTTTGATGCCTCCGGTTTAACAATAGTTAAAGGAAAATGCTCGAAGACAATTATTAACCCGGGAAAATTAGATTTGCTTACAGTACAGAAGGCTTTATTAAAAGGGGAATTGTGCCTTTCTGTAAATAGCGGGTCGGGTTTGAAGCCGTACACTCAATTCTCCGTTAATTTTGTTACCGGGAAAAACAAAAATATCTTTGAACTAAAACTTAAATCCCCCGCTAATTTCTATCTATACAAAAAAGAGAAGCCGGCTTATGTAGTTATCAACGGGAAACTCTTAAAAATAGATGAAATAAACGGGATTGAACATAACGGTTTGGTGCTGTAAGACTTGTTTGAGGTTACGTTTATTACCCAAACAACCAAGCGAGGTTATCAAAAATCAAGTTAGTACAGGAAAAAATGAAAGATGTTTTAACTTATATTCGAAAAGAACTTGAAGCAAATAGCGATGAAAAAACCAAAGAGTCAGGGCAGAGATACTTTAAAGAACCCGTGCAGTTGATAGGAGTAAAAACCGCAATTGTCGGTAAAATTGGCAAGCGGAGTTTTGAAATGGTAAAACAAAACCCGAAATCCGGGATTTTTCAACTTTGTGAAAAGCTATGGAAAACAGGCTACATGGAAGAATCTTTTATTGCATGTAACTGGTCATATTTTGTTCGTAAAGATTACAAGCCGGAGGATTTTAAGATTTTCGAAAAATGGGTAAACAATTACGTGAGTAACTGGGCTGCGTGCGATACTTTATGCAACCACACCATAGGTGAATTCCTTGAGATGTATCCCGTCTTTATTGACGAATTGAAAAAGTGGACAGCTTCTTCCAACCGTTGGGTCAAGCGTGCCTCGGCAGTATCGCTTATTATACCGGCAAGAAAAGGGAGGTTTTTAGCCGATGTTTTTCAAATAGCGGATAAATTGCTAATGGATAAAGACGACCTTGTTCAAAAAGGGTACGGATGGATGTTGAAAGCGGCAAGTCAAGCTCACCAGATAGATGTTTTTAATTATGTGGTTAAAAATAAAAATGTAATGCCGCGGACAGCATTAAGGTATGCGATTGAAAAAATGCCGAACGAACTGAAAACAATCGCAATGAAGAAGTGATTTCAATTAATTAAAACCAATTTTTCTAAGCACAATAATTAGTGAAAAAAATGGAGAGAAAATGAAAACTAAAGCAGTATTTCCGGGACAATATGTTCAGGGACAGGGAGTATTAAACGATCTCCCCGAAATAGTAAACCTATTCGGAAGCCGTGGCTTACTCTTAACCTCGCAGACCGGGGTGAATAAAATTCTTCCTGCTTACGAGAACATTTTAAATTCAGAAAACATAACGGTCGAACTTTTCAAAGGTGAATGCTGTGAGGATGAGCTGGAGAGACTTATTCACATAGTTAAAAAAGAAAAAATTGATGTTGTTATTGCAATGGGCGGTGGCAAAGCTATTGATACCGGGAAAATTACTGCGGATAGAGCATGTCTCCCAGTTATTGTTGTGCCGACAATCGCCTCTACAGACGCACCTTGCAGCGGTTGTGCAGTAACATATACCCCGTCAGGAATTTTTGAAGCAGTTCATTATCAAAAAAGGAATCCAGCAGTAGTGCTTGTGGATATGGATATTATTGTTAAATCACCGACGCGGTTTATTGTTTCGGGAATGGGCGATGCACTCGCAACGTGGTTTGAAGCAAGGTCATGTAACCGAACGCAATCGCTGAACGAATGCGGTGCACTAAGCACAATCACTGCATTGAATCTTGCCAAACTTTGTTACGATACAATTTTGAAATACGGAGTACAGGCAAAAATCGCCAGCGAATCCGGCGTAATTACGCCTGCACTTAATTATATAACCGAAGCGAATATTTTATTGAGCGGTATCGGGTTTGAAAGCAGTGGACTTGCAGCGGCTCATTCGGTTCATAACGGGCTTACCGCTCTTGATGAAACTCACTCTTTTTATCACGGTGAAAAAGTTGCCTTCGGTGTTTTAACCGGGCTTCACCTTAATAGTGCCGACCCTGAAGAAATTGAAGAAGTATATTCCTTTTGTGAAAAAGTCGGGCTTCCAACAACTTTCAAAGAAGTCGGTATTAATGAAATCAATATGGATAAATTAAAAACCGTAGCGGAAAAATCATGCGAGCCAGGGCAGTATATTCATCATGAAGCGGGAGAAATCACACCAGAAAAGGTAATCAGCGCAATGATAATGGCGGATGCTTTAGGAAGAGAAAGAAAAACAATTAAATGAAAAAAGCTATTGTTATAGGGGCATCATCCGGAATTGGAAAAGAACTTGCAAGACTACTCGTAAAGAACGGGTATATAGTTGGAATTACCGGTAGAAGAAAAAACCTGTTAATCGATCTGAAAAACGAAAACCCTGATAAATACTTTATCGGCTCATTCGATTTAACCGATACATATAATATAAAAACTAATCTTGAGAGCCTTGTACGGCAATTGGACGGAGTTGATTTACTCATTATTAGTTCCGGTACAGGAGATACTAATGATAGGCTCGATTTTGAAATCGAAAAAAGAACGATAGAAGTAAACGTAACCGGTTTTACAGCAGTTTGTGATTGGGCGTTCAATTATTTTGCTGAACAAAAGACAGGGCATATAGTAGGAATAACTTCAGTTGCCGGTATACGGGGAAGCAGGCACGCACCTTCTTACAATGCAACGAAAGCATATCAAATAAACTACCTGGAAGGATTGCATCAAAAAGCAAAGAAGCTAAAATCACGCTTATTTGTAACCGATATCCGTCCCGGTTTTGTTAATACCGATATGGCAAAAGGGGATGGGTTGTTCTGGGTTGCAAATGTTGAAAAAGCGGCATATCAAATATTCAAAGCGATTAAACAAAAAAGTTCGGTTGCTTATGTAACAAAACGCTGGCTGCTTGTAGCCATTCTTTTAAAGTATATGCCTAAATGGATTTACCTGAAAATGTGATGATTATTAAAACAAACGGGAATTATTATAAAGATATGACAAATCAACAAAAAGTGAAATACAAGGAAACCACATGTAAAACGGCTCTGAACAAGTTGAAAAGAAAGATTCCTTACGGTTGGGATTTAAACGTTTACCGTGGCTGCCTCCATACGTGTAAGTACTGCTATGCAATATACTCGCATGATTATTTAAATGACGATGATTATTTCGGCAGTGTGCATGTAAAAACAAATATTGTTGAAGTCTTGGAATCGGAGCTAAAGAGTAAAAGCTGGAAAAGAGAAGTAATCAATTTAGGTGGTGTAACGGACAGCTATCAACCATGCGAAGCAGAGTATAAGCTGATGCCGGAAATATTAAAACTGCTGATTAAATACAAAACGCCCGCAATTATTTCTACAAAGTCCGATCTCGTTCTTCGAGATTACGAATTAATAGATGAACTCTCCCGCATAACATATATTAATATCGCGGCTACAATTACCACAATGGATGAGGGAATAAGAGAACTAATTGAACCGGGAAGCTGCGAAAGTATGAAACGTTTCAATATGCTAAAGGAATTCAGGAAAACAAATGCTTCAATCGGTTTACACGTTATGCCGATAATTCCGTTACTAACGGACAGCTATGAAAACCTGGAGGCGATTTGTTTTAATGCACGTGATGTTAATGTGCATTACATGCTGCCGGGAACCCTCTACTTAAGAGGAAAAACGAGAAATTACTTTTTCGATTTTGTGAAAAGCAACTTCCCGTTTCAATATGAAGAACTAAAAACTTTGTATAAAAAAGGCGGGGCAGATAAAGCCTACAAAGATAATTTGTATAAAAATGTGAATGAACTTAGGGCAAAGTATTCACTGTCGGGCAGTTATTCAAAACCGATGAAGGAAAAAATGCATGTTGATTGAAACCATAAATGAAAATAAATCCTTCCCATTTTAGCGGGTTTATTTGAAGGATTTTTTGTTCGAAGTCGGGGGAAATAATATAGAATAGACGTTTTTTTTTGATCTGAATTCTTATAATAAATCAGAAAGAATCATTATTGATCTGCGCACAATTGTAATTTGAGATTTGGTTAATTCTTTACGTTTTCTCCCATATTTCTTCAAAAAAGCAGATAACCCGAACCGGGATTGAATCCCTTTCTAAAAATAGTACACGGTGCAATGTGGAATCAAACACTATTTATTCTAAGATTAATTGCTATTTTCGCCGCCAGATTCAACAGACTTCGGAGTTTAATTTTGGAATACATAAAATGGATGGCTAAATACGAACTTGGTGTAAATAAAATAGATTCTCAACATAAACATCTCATTGGCATTCTTAATGAATTTTTAATGGCGCAAAAAGAAAACAAGAGTAGTTCCGTTCTAAAAGATATATTAGAGAAGGTTATTGACTATACCAAGTATCATTTTATAACGGAGGAGACTCATATGGTTGACCATAAATATCCCGCTCTATTGGAGCATAAAGCCCAGCATAAGGTTTTGATAAAACAAATCATTCAAATTTTGGAAGGATTAAAGCAGAATAAAATATCCGCACACGAGGAACTTACAACCATATTAAAAAATTGGATACTTAAACACGTGTTGAATCACGACATGGAATACGGTCATTTTCTTAATGACAAATAGCAATAGCGGTATAAGTATTAGTGCAGGTATTGGTGCAATTAAACGGTTCTTGAGTATCTGCCTATGTCTTCTTTTCTTTCAATGTAACCGTCGAAGTTCATTGCAATATTGCGGATAAGAAATCTTCCCATCGGTTTTACTTCGATTTTACCGGGAAGGATTTCTATAAGATTATCATTTCCCATCTCTTTTAGGTTGTTCAAACCCCACGCAAAATACTCTTTAAAGTTAATATCGAACTTTTTTTCAACCGGTTCAAAAGACAACTCGAAATCGCACATCAATTTCATAACAACGTAACGCCTTAAAACATCATCACCGCTTAATCTGTATCCTTTACAAACCGGCAGGGATTCTTCGTCAAGTGATTTGTAGTATTCTTTCTCCGTTTTATAATTCTGTGCGTAAACATTTTCAAGTTGGCTAATAGCTGTAATTCCGAATGCGTAAAGGTCTGTGCCGGCATGAGTGCTGTATCCCTGGAAATTCCTGTAGAGTTTCTTTTCCTGCAAAGCAATAGCAAGCTCATCGCCCGGTTTGGCGAAATGATCCATCCCGATAAACACATAACCGGCTGAAATCAATTTCTCAGTCGTCATTTTTAATATTTCAAGTTTAACCTCCGGCGTCGGAAGGTCTTCCGGGTGAATTAATGCTTGATGTTTTTTCATCCATGGTACATGAGCGTAATTAAAAACAGCAATTCTATCCGGTGATAATTTAATGATTTTATCTACAGTTGGAGCGAACGATTCTACGGATTGAAAAGGGAGTCCATATATTAAGTCAAGATTTATGCTTTGATAACCGAGTTCTCTAACCCAGGTGATTGTTTGAAGCGTGATGTCTTCCGGCTGAATTCTATTTACAGCCTTTTGTACTTTATCGTCAAAATCCTGTACACCCATGCTTATCCGGTTGAATCCGTTGTTCCTCAATGCAGCAAGATGTTCTTTTGATAATCCGCGCGGGTCAATTTCACAACCGTTTTCGGAGTTACTATCGAACAAAAAAGATTGGTTAATGTAGGATGCAAGATTTACGATTTCATCCGGGGTAAGGTGTGTCGGTGTACCGCCGCCCCAATGCAGTTGGGTTACTTTTCGTTCCGGGTGAAGATAACCCCGCAATAAATCGATTTCTTTTTTTACATATTTGATATACTCGTTCACTCTATCCCTGCTGCGTGTAATAATCATATTGCAGCCGCAAAAGAAACATAGCGTATCGCAGTAAGGAAGATGGAAATACAAAGATAGCGGACGTTTGTTTTCGCCGGCGTTGGTTTTAATTACTTCATCAAGAAAATCGTTGGATGTAAACGATTCGTTAAAATGGGGTGCTGTCGGGTAGCTTGTATAACGCGGTCCCGGTTTATCATACTTTTTGAATTTGGTAAGATCAACTTCAAACATAATTTCTTTCAATCAATTTTATCGTGTCAACCATTCTAATTGTGGTATTTCACGCTTTCCTCTTTAACAAATTTTACAAGTGCTTTTGCTTTTTCCGGGTCAATGTCTGGAAGGATTCCGTGTCCCAGGTTAAATATATGTCCGCTTCCTTTTCCGTAAGATTTCAGAACGCGTTTTACTTCTTCTCTTATTTTTTCTTCCGGGGCATAAAGTACTGTGGGATCAAGGTTGCCCTGCAAAGCAACTTTTTGACCTATTGTTTTGCGGACTTTTTTAAGATTCATTGTCCAGTCAAGTCCGACCACATCAGTACCGGAAGCAGCTATTTTCTTCAATGAATGATGAACACCTTTTGAGAAGACTATAACCGGTTCTTTTTTTCGTTTTATTAATGAAATAGTTTTTTCGATATAGCGGAGAGAAAATTCCAGGTATTCATCCCGGTTAAGAATCCCACCCCACGTGTCGAATATCTGCACAGCATTGGCACCGGCTTCAATTTTTGCAGAGAGATAATTACCCGCAACTATCGCTAACTTATCAAGAATCGAATGAGCAAGAGCCGGGTTTGAATAAATCATCTTTTTAACCTGTGAAAAAGATTTTGAGCCCTTTCCTTCTACCATATAAGTTAACAGCGTCCACGGCGATCCGCTGAATCCTATTAATGGAACTCTTCCGTTCAGTTCTTTTTTAGTAAGTGAAACAGCATCAAGAACATATTTTAATTTTTCGGAAGGGTCAATCAGTTCAAGTTTTTTAGCATCTTCTTCAGAGCGAATCGGATCGTGAAAAACTGGTCCCTTCCCCTCCTCAATTTCAAGGTGCATTCCCATTGCTTCCGGTATAACAAGAATGTCGGAGAAAATTATCGCTGCATCTACACCGATTATATCAACCGGTTGAATTGTAACTTCGGCGGCAAGTTCGGGGGTTTTGCACAGTGTAAGGAAATCTGTTTTTTCTCTTACTGCGCGGTATTCGGGTAGATACCTTCCAGCCTGTCTCATAATCCAGACAGGTGTTCTATCTACCGGTTCATTAAAGCAGGCTTTAATGAACCGGTCATTCTTCAATTTTTTCAAACACTCACCTTGAACTATTAGGAATAGAGATTGGCAACACCTTTTGCAAGGGATTCCATCGTAAATTCAGTTGGAACAAGAGCCACTTCATAATCGGCACTTTCGATAGCGGTTTTTGTAGTCCTTCCTATAGCCGCAATTTTCCCCTGTCCGAGCGGGTTACTTACACCGCTTTCTCTTGCAATTTGAAGAAAATTATTGAATGTAGAAGGACTTGTAAATACGAACCAATCTATCTTTCTTTGAACCAGTTCGTGTATCCTGTTCTTGGTATCAGCGTCATTTGGAACCTGCACGTTATAAAGCGAGAATGCTTTAACAACAGCGCCTTTGGAAGAAAAAACTTTTTGTAGTTCTTTGCTTCCAATAACGGAGCGTGGAATTAACACCACTTTATCTTTCAAGTCGAAACCCGATAGTGCTTTTTTAATTCCTCTTGTGCTATACTCTTTTGGAACTATGTCAACTTTAATTTTCTTAAGTTCACACTGCTGGGCGGTTTTGCTGCCGATCGCAACAACCGTTTTCCCTTCAATTCGCGAAATAGTATTTGTAGCGACCAATCTCTCATATAGAAAATCAACCGCATTAACGGAAGAAAAGATAACAATATCTATGTTGTGATTTTTAAGGAAGCTGTCCACTTCGGAATAATCATCAACCGGGGTTACTTCTATTGTTGGAAACAGAATAACTTCGGCACCTAAAGATTCAAAAATCTCACCGGACTCTTTCCCTTTTTCGGCGCCTCTTGTAATAACAACTGTTTTGTTTGTTAAAGGTTGTAACATTTGTGTACTCATTTTACCGACCATTCATTTAGTTCAAGAATAAAACCATTAAACGGATCAATCATGATCTCTTTCCCCGACCCTCTAAAACCATGGCTTCCTTCGGATGCGGTTAGTGTGTTTAATATATGCCAAACATACTTTTTATGTTTTTCATTCCATAAAAACCCGACCATCCACTCTTTTACCCCTTGTTCCAGCCCGTATTCCCGGGCAATTTCCCTGGCTTCCTCTTCGTTTATATTAAATTCACAGCCGGAAGGGTTGTTTATACAATCCGGCAAACCGGTAATTCCCCTATCTTGAACAACGTTCCCGAGCGTATCAACAGAAAATATAATTTTGTTGTGTACATACGGCTTTTCCTCCATGCTTAACCAGTATACCATTTCAAAGTAAGGAGCAGAATACTTTGAGCGATGAAAATCGACTTTGATGTTTTTCTCAAAAAAATCTTCTCCCGTATAAGAAATTATAAAATTATCAGCAGATTTTAAAATTTCCAGCGGAATTGCTGATTTTTCTTCTTCGTTACATTTACTACAGCTACAAGAAATGTAAGTAAACAACAGAAGAAGAGAGAAGAAAATTAAAAATAATTGTTTCACCTTTACTCTCCTCTTTCCACTTTGAAAATGTCTTTGAGAACTTTCTTTGCCCCGGCTTTTAATAATGCTTTTGCAGTTGATTCACCAAGTTTAACCGCTTCACTCTTTCTGCCCCGTTGTTTGGTTCTGAATGTAATAGAACCATCCATGCTTCCAACAAGTGCGTCAAGATAAAGCCCGTTTTTTCCGACTTCTGCAAAAGCACCTATCGGAACCTGGCATCCACCCTCAAGTGTTTTCAGTAAAGCCCGCTCTGCAGTAACTGCAAAATAAGTATTTTCATGATGAATTGAACGGACAACTTCTTCAACTAAAGTGTTTCCCTCTTTAATTTCTATACCGAGCGCTCCCTGTCCAACAGCTGGCAGAATATCTTCCGTACTAATACGGGATGAAATATACTTATTTAAACCCAATCTTTCAACCCCTGCGGCTGCAAGAATTATAGCGTCCCAGTTTGATTTTAAGAATTTCTCTATTCTTGTCGGGACGTTTCCCCTCAATTCTACTACCTTAATATCGGGTCTTAAATGCAAAAGCTGGCAGCGTCTGCGTAAAGAACCGGTTGCAACTACAGCATTCTCCTTAAGATCGAAAATCCCGGTGTTTTTCTTCTTTGCTATCAAAACGTCATTAACAGCATGACGTTTTGTAACCGCTGCAAGTTTTAATCCTTTGGGAATTTCTGTTTCAAGGTCCTTTAGACTATGTACGGCTAAATCGATTGTCCCGGCAAGGAGTTCAAGTTCAAGTTCCTTTGTAAATAAACCTTTATCGCCGATTTTCGACAATGCAACATCAAGAATTTTATCTCCCTTTGTAGTAATTATTTTAATTTCAACAAGGATGTTTTTATTCTTTTTCACCAACTCGCGTTTAACAAACTCAGCCTGCCATAATGCGAGTTTGCTTCCACGTGTACCGATTATAATTTTACTCTTCATTTTTATCTGTGTTAGTTTTATCAATTCCGAATAAATCCCGTACGATTGCTATTTTTGCGGCGGATTCAGGGGAATTTGTTCCCATTTCGGCTGACTTACGCAATTCAACTGTCGGGTGATGCAATAATTTATTAATGATTTTTTTTGTAACCATATCAATCTTTTCCCTGTCGCCGGGTTCAAACTTATTAATCATTTTTTGAACTTCATCAGCACGGATTTCTTCAAAGTAATCCCTGAGGGATTTTATTGTGGGAGCTATTTCAAGCGAGTTGTACCAACTGAAGAAATTTATCATTTCCTCCAGAATTATGTTCTGAACTTTAGGTAATTCCTCTTTTCGCTTTTTAAGATTTTGTTCAACTATGATATTAAGCGAATCGATGTCGTTGTAAAAAACATTGTCGATATCTCCTGCGGAGGGGTCTATGTCTCTCGGGACAGCAATATCCATCAAAACCGTTGCTGCATAATTCCTTTTTTTCATCATCTTTTTAATTTCATCTTTAGTGATGATGAACTCCGCTGCTGATGTTGCGGATATGATAATGTCAAACTCGTGTAATGATTCTTTAAACTGAGTGAACGGAAGGATTTGTGCATGCAGTTCCTCCGCTGCTTTTTCAGCTTTTTCGTAGGTACGGTTTGTTACTGTCAACTTACCGATGTTTTTATCTTTAAGATGTTTTGCGGCAATCAAACCTGTTTCTCCCATACCGATTACAAGAGCCGATTTTTTATTCAAGTTGGAAAATATCTTTTCAATCAGTTGAACTGCGGCATAGCTAACGGTTATAGCTCCTTCACTAATTTCCGTTTCCGATTTAGCTCTTTTGCCCACTTTGATTGCGGCGTCAAACACTCTTTTAAGCATAAAACCCGCGGCACCGCGTTCTTCGGCTAATTGAAACGCTTCCTTAACCTGCCCGAAAATCTGGTTATCACCGATTAGCTGCGAATCTATACCTGCAGCAACTTTAAATATGTGGTTCAGTGCCGAGCAAGAAAAATATTTATGAAAGTGTTCGTCTTTTATACCGTTTACATTTTTCTTTTCGAGTAAAACTTTTTCAAGATGGATGTAATTTACTTCAGGTGATTTCGGAAACCCGTAAATCTCCGTCCTGTTGCAAGTTGATAAAACAAATCCTTCACTTAAAATATCTTTACGGGAATCATCCAGCAGTTCTTTGATTTCTTTTGAATCAAGATGTAAAGCCTCTCTCAATTCAACGGGGGCTGTTTTATGATTTATTGATACCGCTATTATATTCATGCTGTAATTCTCTTAATCATATCTCAATAAAAGGAATGAAAACTACTTGCTAAAAAATTAGTAAGGATTGTTGATATAATAGCAATTATAAAACCGAAAATGGAAAACATCACTACTTTTTTGCCTACCCATTTTTTTGTTAGTTTAGCAAAAATTCCGACTCCGTACATAATCCATATCAGCGAAGATGCAACGAGCTTGGGGTCTAAGTATGAAAAATCCGGGAAAGCCTGCGGAAGCCAGATTACACCGATTATTATTGCAATCGAAAGGGATAGAAAACCGATTACTGCGGAATAAAAACTAAGTTTTTCAAGAATTTCGAGATTCGGCAATCGCTCGAAAATCAGCCCGAATTTGTTTGATTTAATTTCTTTATAAAGCATTAAATAAAGGAAACCATATACGCCGGAAATTGTAATTCCCGCATAACCTATCAGTGCATGAAGAACATGAACGCCGAGAAGGTTGCTTCTCAGAACGTCTTTAACTTCAATCAAATCTTTAATAAAGATTGAAGAAATCAATTGAAATATGAAAGAGATAATAATAATGAAAGGTCCTGTTCCTCGTATATCAGTAGCCAGCTCAAGCACGAAATAAGAGAACCCGATGCCGAATGCAAGCACTGTAAATATCTCGAATACGTTTGTTATCGGCGGATGATCGAATGCGAAGGTTCGTATTAAAAGATAAAAGCAGTGTAAAATGAGTGTAAGAAAAAGTATTAATCTTTTAGAATTGTGTAGCCTTCTTCTGCTTTTAATGAAGTCGTATAAATATATACCGAAAGCCGCCAGGTAAAGTAGCGGCATTAATAAATTCAAATAATAGATAGTATTGCTCATGTTATTCTTTTTCTTTCAAAACCAAAAGTAAAATAGCCAAAGTCATATACGGTTGCAATATTAATTACCGACAAACCAAAAGAGTATATTACCGGTCCCGATGCTCTCTTAAAAAGGAAAAATCCCGGTAGATGAAAACTAACTCAAATTTACCGGATATTTGGTTCAAATATAAGGAATAAACAAAATAAGTGCTATGTTAATTCAAAAAAGAGAGCGGTAATCCTTTTTAAGAATCAGAAGTGATTCGAATTCTATTTGAAAAGGTTGTCGGCGACCTCACCAATATTCTCTGTTTTATGTCGAATATTTATAAATTTGGTTGAACTCCCCTTTTTCATAAGTTGAAAATATATCACATAAGTGATATATTTGTAAAAAAGGAAATACAAAATGATAAGAACATTAATTTCACTTCCGAGAGAAATAAAAGTATGGCTGGATGATTATTCCAAGAAAAAAAACAAACCTACCGCAGAAACAATAAGAGAAGCATTAAAACAGTACAAGGAAAAAGTTGAATCCGAAAAAGTAGACTCATTGGAAGCAACAGCCGGTATTTGGAAAGACAAGAAACTAGATGCGAATGAATATGTCGATAAGTTAAGATCGGAATGGTGATAATATGAATTATCTTATCGATACAGTAATTTTAATCGATCACTTAAATGGCATTACCAAAGCGACACAGTGGTTAAAGAAAAACAAGGATTCATATATAAGCCCGATTACAAGAGCGGAAGTATTAACAGGTGCAGAGGAAAAGGAGAAGCACTCAATAAAAATACTCCTGGACAGTTTTCAAACGCTGGAAATTACTTATGCCGTTGCAGATTTATCCGCAGATTTGAGAAAAAAACATAAATTAAAACTGCCGGATGCCTTGCAAGCAGCATTAGCAATAATAAACAAAGTTGAGCTGGCAACAAGAAACACAAAAGATTTTAATGAAGATATGGGGTTTGTTAAGGTTCCATATAAGTTGTAACTGCCGATGATTCGGTTTATATGGGATAAAAACAAAGCAAGAAAAAGACTATGAAGAAAACAGATAACACTAAAAAAGTTAAAGACAACGAATTGGAAGAAGAATACAGTTTTGATTATTCCAATGCCAGTAAAAATCGTTATGCTGACTTATTAAGCGAGGAGCAAGTGCTTTTCCCTATTGATAATGAGGTTATTAAAGTATTCAAAATGTCTGTGGATATTACCAATTCAAAAAAGAAAGTTCGTAGGAGCTGTGACGACTTATTTATCAAGCCATTTTTTAAATGCCGCCGATCTTTCTATGCTTACAAGAGATTCAACATCTTTTGGTGGAGTGGGATTCAATTCTATTTTAATTCTTGAACGTGAAAAGGGGGTCATGCTTTTTATTGAATTGAAACTAATAATGATTTTTCTGTTTATTCTGAAAAAATTTTCAGGGTCCAGTATTTCCATTAATTTATCGAGAGAAAAGTCAACCGGATAAGTATTGTTCTGATAGGTGGTAAGAAAAACATTCTTTTCAAGAGCAAAAAAAAATGCAATTTCTTCGGTTTCAATTTTTTTTATTTTTTGTCCGTACTGGATTAAAAATCTTTTTTTATAATCAACCTCTTTACCGATGTAAGTTTTTAGGAGAGATTCAAAATCGAAAATTTTAGGAACCGACAACCGTTTCATTTTTTCAATTGCAGCCTGGAGTTCATTCTTCCTTACGGGTTTCAGAAGATAATCTACCGAGTTGTGTTTAAATGCTTTTATTGCATACTGGTCGTAGGCGGTTGTAAAAATTATTGGTGCCCGCACTTCAACCTTCTCAAAGATAGAAAAACTTAATCCATCCGCAAGTTGAATATCAAGAAAAATTAAATCGGGGTTGTTTGTTGCAAGCCAACCCACTGCTTCTTTAACAGAAGGAAGTATAGCTTCAATACGAATTGTGCTATCAATCTCTGTTATTAAATTTTCGAGCCTTTCAGCCGCAAGTTTTTCATCTTCAATTATAATTGCTTTCATATCTCGGGTTGTATTAATGGTAATTTTGCGATATACGCGTCTTGGGTTAACTCAAAAACCGGCTTTTGAGTCGTTAAATAATTATATCTGTTTGTCAAGTTCTTTAAACCAATGCCGTTTGATTTATTGCTATTCATTTTAATCTGTAAATTGTTTTGAATAACAAGTAACGCCCCCTCCGTATAAATTTTTATTATTAAGGGATTGGAATCCGATATAAAGTTATGTTTTATGGCATTCTCAAGAATAATTTGCACCGATAAAGAAGGGAGCATATAATCAAGTTTGCCGCCATCTATACTTTTTTCAAGAAACAGGGCGTCCCCGAATCGTATTTTTTGAAGGTAAAAATAAGAATCCGCAAAACTTATTTCTTCGCCCAGTGTCACAATTTGTCTATCAATAACTTCAAGTGTGTACCTATAAACAGAAGAAAACTCTTCTATAAAGGATTCGGCTTTAGCGGCATCTTTCTTTATTAATGCGGATAAAACATTCAGGCTATTAAATAAAAAATGAGGATTAAGTTGGTTTTTAAGGGTGTCAAGCCGCATTAATGCGTTTTCTTTTTCAAGTCTTTCGGCGATGGTTTTTGCTTCCTGGTTACGCGTGAAAAAAATAATCGCTTCGAGTGCGCTTACTATGAGTATATTTACTATTACGGCAATCAGAGTATTAGTTAATAATACTCCTTTAAATTCTTCTTTGTAGGGCATAAGTGAATTTGCAGTAAGCGTCAAACAAATACCAGCAATTGAGCCGGTAAGTATTACCAAAACAATTTCGCTCACCAGCCTATATCCGGCACTACTCTCCCATACAAGTTTTTTATCAAGGTAATTGATATAAATAAGATTTACGTAAGTAAATACTAATCCGAATAGACCGCTGAATGCAGTTCCGATAAACAACCGGACGAAAAAATTGGAAACACCACTAACGATTATATAACCGGTGTAAGCATTGTATCCTATAATTAATAGCTGAAGTATTAGCACCGCTAAAAAAATTATTAGTATTGTGTTTTTAGTAAATTTCATTTTGATTCTAACCTTGTATGTAAAAATAGTTTATAACTTCAAAGAAATGAAATACTTCATGGTATAAGATAATTAAACCGCCCCGTCCAATTACCGGACGGAGACGGTTCCTCAATCTTAATTACCAATTACTTATGCTACTAAAAGATACCATATTTAAAGGTTAATCCCGCATTGAATTTCTTGAGCATGTTTTCATCTGTCTGTATCATCTTAATCGGAGAAGTATTCCGATAGCTGCCATTTAATCCAATCCACCAGTTACCTGCTATTCTTTGCTGTATTTCAACAGTGGGTTCTGTTACGAAAAAATTTGTTTGGTCTATAATTTCCTGATACCAAACCTTTTGCTCTCTATATTCTTTATCGTACCTGTATTTTGCTAATCCGCTCGCCATTAATAAAGAAATAGATACTTTCAAGTTCTCGGTTACCGAGAATATTTTTTCGATATAAAAACCAGCATAACCTGCTTCTACGTGATAAGTGCCATCCTTAACCAATGCGTTGAGTTTTTTATCATAGTATAAACCTGACGCATCAAATCCAACCGCCCATCCGTTATCGAAGACTATTGCTGCCCGGAAATCTAAAAAACCGGCTCCGTTTGATTCATAACTCGTATACTTTCCGTTCAATGCGAGATAACCATTTAAGTTTATATCACCGATAGATATTAAGTGGTTTTTAGTATCGTTTTGAGCCAATAGATTGATGGACAAAAATAGTACTAATACTACAAAAATTCTTGTTTTCATTTTGTATCCTTTTGTATTGTTTTGAATAATTGTTTAATAATTTCAATTCAAACTTATACCGAAATAAAAGCACTAAAAAAAATAACACGACGAGTGTGTTGATGTAGCGGATGAAATCGTAAAAAACAAAGATGAATCAAAACTTCCGCATATTATTTATAGCATGTTTTCTTCTTTTTCCATTTTATCCCGTCCTTATAAATCTTAACTTTGCACAGGTTTTTACTACAAGTTTTAATTATTTAAGAGGCACTATAAATGAAAAAAATAATTTCTGTTCTAATTGCTGTCCTTTTCTTTTCTGTTACATCATTTACGCAGGAAGAAGCACGGCTGTTGAGATTCCCCGCTGTTTACGATAACCAGGTTGTCTTTTCTTATGCGGGAGATTTATATACTGTAAGTAGTTCAGGCGGGACTGCAAGAAAGCTGACAAACGACGTCGGTTACGAAATGTTTCCACGGTTTTCACCGGATGGAAAACATATCGCTTTTACAGGACAATACGACGGTAACACTGAAGTTTATTTAATCCCATCCGAAGGTGGTGTACCGAAAAGATTGACTTACACCGCTACACTTGATAGAGATGATGTTTCCGATAGAATGGGACCGAACAATATCGTTATGACATGGCGGGACAACGAAACAATCGTTTACCGCTCAAGACAAAGAGAGTTTAATGACTTTAAAGGGCATTTGTTCTCGGTAAATGTTGATGGCGGGTTGTCCGAACAGATTCCACTGCCGAGGGGCGGGTTCTGTTCTTTCTCACCGGACGGTTCAAAGATTGCTTATAACCGCGTATTCAGAGAGTTCCGTACATGGAAAAGATACCGCGGCGGACAGGCTGACGACATCTGGATTTACGATTTCAAAGACAAAACAACAATAAACATCACTAACGATCCATCTCAGGATATTATCCCGATGTGGTACGGAAACAAAGTATATTTTATCTCCGACCGGGACAGTAAAATGAATCTTTACTCTTACGATTTCAATACAAAGGAGACAAAGAAGAATACATCTTTTACAGAGTTTGATATTAAATTCCCGTCAATCGGTAATAATGCTATTGCCTTTGAAAACGGCGGCTACATTTATTTGTTTGATTTGAAAACTGAAGAGGCAAAGAGATTATCAATTAATATCAACGAAGATTTCAGTATCGGAAGAGGCGGGATAATCGACGTAAGTAAGAATGTAACAAATTATGAAATTTCGCCCGACGGCAAGCGCGCATTATTTGGTGCAAGGGGTGAAGTTTTTACAGTCCCGGTAAAAGACGGACCCACAAGAAATCTTACAAACTCTTCGGATGTACATGAAAGAAATTCCAAATGGTCTCCGGATGGAAAATGGATAGCTTACATCTCCGATGCAACAGGTGAAGATGAAATTTATATCGTTCAGCAGGACGGATTAGGTACACCGGTTCAATTGACTAAAAACAGCAGCAACTACAAATACTCTATTTTATGGTCACCCGACAGTAAAAAAATTCTCTGGAACGACCGTGCTCAAACTCTTCATTATGTTGATGTAGAATCGAAAAAAGTTGTAAAGGTTGATGAAGCCGAGGCTTTTGAATTCAACAGCTTTTCATGGTCGCCGGACAGCAGGTGGATTGTGTATTCAAAACCTGAAGTTGAAACATTTTCAAAACTTTATCTCTATTCTGTTGACGATGCGAAAACAACACCAATCACAGATGGATGGCATGACGCTTTCGGAGCAGAGTTCAGCGAAGACGGAGAATATATTTACTTCGTATCACAAAGAAACTTTTCTCCTACTTACGGACAAACCGAGTGGAATCACATCTATACCGACATGATGAAAATTTATCTCGTTACTCTTACAAAAGATACAAAATCACCTTTTGAACCAAAGAGCGATGAGGTTGCAATAAAGAGCGATTCTAAAGAAGAAAAGAAGGATGAAAAGAAAGAATTAAAAACTGAGGTAAAAGTTAAAGTCGATTTCGACGGCATAATGGATAGGGTTGCAGAAGTTACTCCCTCGGCAGGATTTTACTGGGGATTAACCTCCGCAGGAAATAAACTTTATTATCAAAAAAGAAGTACGGGGAATTCAAAAACAAGCTTAACCCTTTACGATTTTGAGAAGAAAAAAGAAACCGATCTTGGTGAAATTCAGGGATATGAAATCTCTGCCGATAAAAAGAAGATGATAGTATCACAAGCTCAATCTTATGCTATAATTGATCCTCCAACTGCAAAGATTGAAATAAAAGAAAGATTAAATCTCTCCGATATGAAAATGAAACTTGACCGTTATTCCGAGTGGAATCAAATTTTTAACGAATCATGGCGGCAGATGCGGGACTTCTTCTACGCTCCAAATCTTCACGGAGTCGATTGGAAAGCAATGCGGGAGAAATATCAACCGCTTGTTAAGTACGTTAATCACAGGATGGATTTAACTTATATAATTGGTGAAATGATCGGTGAATTGAATGCCGGACACGCATATGTAGGTGGCGGAGATCATCCGAAACCGGGAAGAATAAAACTCGGTTTGCTTGGGGCACAACTTGAAAAAGATGCTTCGGGTTATTACAAGATTAAAAAAATTCTTAAGGGACAAAACTGGGATAATTCACTCCGCTCCCCGTTAACTGAAATCGGAGTTGATGTAAAAGAAGGCGATTTTATTATTGAAATTGATGGTAATTCAACAAAAGATATGAAAGATATTTATGAATCACTTGTAAACACTGCCGGAAAGCAGGTTGCACTTACAGTCAACTCTTCTCCAAAGCCGGAAGGAAGCAGAAAAACTGTTGTTGTTCCTACCGGGGACGAGCAGCAGCTTTACTATTTCAACTGGATTCAAACTAATGTTGAAAAAGTGAATAAAGCTACTGATGGGAGAGTAGGATACATTCACATACCGGACATGGGCGTAGGCGGGCTAAATCAATTTGTAAAATATTACTACCCGCAATTGAAGAAGGAAGGATTGATAATCGATGTTCGCGGAAACGGCGGCGGTAATGTTAGCCCGATGATAGCCGAAAGATTAAAAAGAGAAATCGCAATGATTACGATTGCAAGAAATTCAGTTCCGAATGTTGATCCTTCGGGAATGCATCTTGGTCCCAAGGTTGCGATGCTTGATGAATTTTCCGCATCGGATGGTGATATATTTCCGTATCGATTCAAAAATTATAAAATGGGAAAACTTATCGGTAAGCGTTCATGGGGCGGAGTTGTAGGTATTCGCGGCTCGCTTCCGTTTGTTGACGGCGGTTATTTGAACAAACCGGAATTCTCACGTTACGACGTTGAAGGGAAAGAATGGATTATGGAAGGTTACGGGGTTGACCCGGACATTTACGTTGACAACGACCCTGCACTTGAGTATGAAGGAGTAGATCAACAATTGAATAAAGCGATAGAAGTAATTCTTGAGGACCTAAAAAACAATCCGCCGAAATTGGCGCCCCCTCCACCATACCCTGATAAAAGCAAATAGCAATTAATAAAAAAGAGGCTGTCTGAAAAGGACAGCCTCTTTCTTTTTTGTTTATATTCGAATAACTTATTTTGCCTCGTTAGCTTCTACTACTGCTATTGCAGCCATATTGACTATATCGTCTATTTCGGCCTCTTTTTGTAGTACGTGAACCGGTTTACTTAAGCCGGTTAGAACAGGACCGATAACCTCTGCACCTCCAATTCTTGCAAGAAGCTTGTAGGCTATATTACCTGCATCAAGAGTAGGGAATATAAGCGTATTTGCCCTGCCGAGTAGAACCGAGAACGGGTATTCGTTGACGATTATTTCCGGCACCACTGCTGTATCAGCCTGCATTTCACCGTCAATAACAAGATACGGGTCTTTCTTGCGGGCTATTTCTACCGCTTTCCTTACTTTAATACTTTGCGGGTAAGAGGCGCTTCCGAAGTTGCTGAATGAAAGCATCGCTACTCGCGGTTCGATGTTAAAACGTTTGACCGTTTCAGCCGTTTGAATTGCAATCTCTGCAAGTTCTTCGGCTGTCGGGTCTACGTTTACTGTTGTATCCGCAAAGAAGTAAACGTGTTTTTTAACGAGTACTATATACATACCCGAAACTCTATTTACGCCTTCTGCCATTTTAATAATTTCAAGTGCGGGACGAATAGTATCCGGGTAATGGAGGGTTAAACCTGAAATCAAACCATCGGCATCACCCATTTGCACCATCATTGCCCCGAAATAGTTTTTGTGCCTATGCCTTATAAGAAGTCTGTGAGCTTCTTCTTTAGTTACACCTTTGCGCTGACGGAGTTTATACAACGCATCAACATATTCCTCACACTTTTTGCTTTGTGCTGGGTTTACTATCGTGAAGCCGGTATCGTCAATGTTGTTCTTTTTGATAATCTCTTTTATTTCTTTTTCGTTACCGAGAAGAATCGGGTGAGCAATATTTTCTTCAACTAAAATCTCTGCTGCTTTAAGAATCTTTATTTGATCTCCTTCAGGGAAAACTATCCTTTTCGGATTTCCTTTTGCGCGTTCAATTGTTCTTCTTATAATCTCTTTGGATAAGCCGAGATGCTCAAGAAGTTCTTCTTTATACTTCTCCCAATTTTCAATCGGTTTTTTTGCAACGCCAGTCTCCATAGCCGCTTTTGCAACTGCGGGGGCAACGTAAGTTAATACGCGCGGGTCAAAAGGTTTGGGAACAATATAATCTCTTCCGAAAACAATATCCTTTCCACCGTATGCTTTTTTAACAATTTCCGGAACATCTTCTTTGGCAAGTTTTGCAAGTGCATAAGAGGCGGCAAGTTTCATTTCTTCATTTATTTGAGTTGCTCTTACATCCAATGCTCCGCGGAAGATAAACGGGAAACCGAGTACGTTATTTATTTGATTCGGATAATCCGACCGTCCGGTTGCCATTATAATATCTTTACGGACTTCGGTTGCATCTTCGTATGTAATTTCGGGATTCGGATTAGCCATCGCAAACACTATCGGATCATGTGCCATGGATTTAACCATTTCTTTGGAAATGGCTCCACCGACCGAAAGCCCCACAAGCACATCGCACCCGACAACTGCATCCGCCAGGGTTCGTGCATCTGTTTTACGAACGAATACCTGTTTGTATTTATTCATTCCGTCCGTTCTCCCCTCGTGAAGAACACCTTTTGTATCGCACATTGTAATGTTTTCAGGTTTAACACCGAGGGCAATATATAGTTTCGCACAGGAAATTGCCGAGGCTCCGGCACCGTTGAAAACAACTTTTATTTTTGCCAGGTTTTTCCCAACAACTTCAACCGCATTAAGAAGAGCGGCGCCGCTTATAATAGCTGTTCCATGCTGGTCGTCATGGAATACAGGGATATTCATGGTTCGTTTAAGTTCTTCTTCAATATAAAAGCATTCGGGGGCTTTTATATCTTCAAGGTTAATTCCGCCGAAAGTCGGTTCAAGCAGTTGTACACATTTAATGATTTCATCCGGGTCAAGGGAGTTGATTTCTATATCAAAAACATCAACATCCGCAAACCGTTTGAACAGCACACCTTTTCCTTCCATAACAGGTTTGCCTGCCGCCGCTCCAATATTTCCGAGTCCGAGAACTGCGGTTCCGTTGCTGACAACGGCAACAAGATTGCCTTTGGCTGTGTATTCGTAAACAAGGTCCCCGTCTTTTTCAATTTCAAGACAGGGTTCTGCTACTCCCGGTGTATATGCAAGGGAGAGGTCTCTTTGAGTTATACAAGGTTTAGTCGGAATGACTTCTACTTTGCCCTTTCTGCCACGGCTGTGGTATTCAAGAGCTTCTCTTTTAGTAATTTTCATAAGCGATCCTCCGGGGAATGTTGATTGGTAGTGATTTATATTGATTAACAATTTCTATCATTTGCCGAAAACTATTAAAAAATTAAAGCCGATGCAACTAAAATCTATTGCAGGCAAGAGTTATTCATAACTTTATTGTAATATATATGCGGGTGGATAGAGAATACTGGTCGGTGTTTGTTTTAGTTGGGAAATAAATCTGCTAAAGTTCGTACCCGCTTTTATGGGTGCACATCAATCCATCTTTATTTAATACAATGTGTCAAAGAATATAATGTTTCCGTATAAACGTAGATTAGAAATTTATTGCAAGGGGAAGATCATTTTCCCGCAAAGGAATCTCTTTCAATCGCACTAGTTGCTTATTAACGAATTCCGGGATAGATTTTAAATTTTCGCCGGGGTAAGGTTTTGTTTCGGAAATTTTCAGAACAAATTCAATTCCCTTTTCAAGGTTTTCTTTGAACACTTTCAAATAGTTGTTTTCTGCTATACTGTTTCCCATTGTTCTGAGAAGTTTTTCGTAAAAACTTACATACAGTTCAACTTCTTGAGCAAACATATGCGGTCTTTCCCCCGGGACTAAAGAAACGCCTCTTCCGTAAATATGGTCAATCATTTCTTTTAATGAATACTTCCGGTTGAACCACACAATATTGGGTCCTGGACAAATTGATTGAGGAGCTTTCGATTTGGGAGAAATACCGAGTTTTATAAGTGCGCCATTCGCAAGATGATCACACAAGCATACTATTTCAAACAACGATTTTTTCAATTCTTCCTTTTCCGAATCCGTATTTACCGATGAAGTAATTTCGGAGACTTTTTTTGATTGAAATTGACGCGAAGCCGTACAGATTGGCTTATCCGTATATTCCGAATTCGAAATCAAAAATCCTTTGGGGCATGGGGAGCCGGGTTTCCCGCTTAATGCGCGGGAGGTGGTCCATGCTTCCGACCCTGTATTTCTCAAATTGTTGAATGGCACCCCGAGCGGAGATGCACCGCTCAAATAAAGATCTTCCTTTTTAGCATTAATTAATAGACTTAAAGTATCATCGTCAACGCATGTTGCTTCAGGAACTAATAAGAACGGACTACCCCACCCTGTTGAATCACAGCCAAAATCTTCCATCAACCTTTTTGCTTCTCCGTTTGTTCCAATTCCCCCCTGAACAGTAATTAAAGGATTATGTGTAAAAAAGGACTCGTTGAAAACCATGTTTTGTTTTTCATAGAAGGTCTTGATTAGCGGAACAAATTCTTTCGCCAGTAAATCTTTTTTATCTTTAAACTCTTGTAGTATCGACGGGAGAAGGTAACCCTGCGAAGCAAATGCATGTCCGCCACAATTTAATCCCGATTCGATTCTGAACTCACTTACTTCAAGTCCCTTCATGGCTAAAAATTTTCCCTGAATCATTGCAGAGCGGAAATCGCTTACTTTAATGATAATCTTTTTCTTAATGGTTCCGTTAGTATCATTATAAAAATCTTTAAAACTTGTAAGAGAGCTAAGTAGACTTCTGTTAAATCCGGCAGAAAAAACCACCGAAGATGAAAGGTCACTATTTGCATATCCGCGCAGGGTAGTTTTTGCATCGCTGAATTCTTCACCTAAAGCTGTCCCATCTTTTGCATAAGTTACTCTATCGACTTTAGACATAATATTTACATCAATAGAGCCGGGACGCATTAAAGAGGTTAATTCATTTGCAACAATTTCCTTTCTGCTTCTATCGGTGATTGCCAGATACTCCGTGAACATCTTTTTCAAAGGACTCTCATCAGGAAGAAGTTCAAAGTATTTAGTTTTTTCATTCTCTCCGATTAAAGGAAGGAGTTTCATTTCATTAAATTTTTTAGTAACAATTTGCAGAACAAGATTTAAATATGCAGTAATCCGCTTTGTCCTTTTAAGTGGATCATTCTTATCGATTTTGTCAACATTTATTGAATACTTACGGGAATAATAGTTGCAGATTTTATTGATTAGTATATCGTCACCGATGGACATAACAGACGAAATACCAAGATGCGCTACACGTATCGGCGAGTCAATCGAATGACCGGTTCCCATTACGGGAATATGAAATTTATGAATTAAGTTCTGCATACTATTCTCTTTTTCCGGCACTCTCTGTATAAATTTAAAAACAACGTTATAAGTGAAATTCAAAATAAGTAATAAATGCGGGATAAAAATAGAATGGACGTTTTTTTACATTACTTTTACACAGTTTATTCTTTTTGTTGGAACTCAATATCTTATCATTTCTGAGTTTACTTTTTGTTTTGGAGTTTTGTTTGGGTGAATAACCGCTTTATTCTTAAGTTCGCAGCACAATCCTTTTCGGAATAAGGCTTAAGGCGAATTATTTTCGGCAATGTTAAATTATTTGTGTCAAGCGATTTATTTTACAACCGTCATCGCTTTTGTTGTTCTGTAGCCGCCTGATTGCAATTGATAATAATAAACTCCGGAACTGAGGTTCGATGCATCAAAATTAATTTCGTACCTGCCCGGTTTTTTATGTTCATTTATTAATGTTTGAACTTTTCTCCCCATTACATCATAAATTGTAATTGTTGTGTGTCCCTCACGGGAAACCTCCCAGCTTATTGTGGTAGCGGGATTAAATGGGTTCGGGTAATTTTGATGTAAAACAAAACCATGCGGGTTGATTTCGCCGCTGTTGTCAATACCAGTTAAATCTTCAAAGTAGTCGAGTATTTTGTTCATTATTTCAAAACGTTTGCTTTCCGGATAAATAGACTCGAATGGGAAGCCGAAAAAAACCAATCCGCCGTTTATTGATCCTGAAGGGAATAATCCTTTATATGTAACTCCGGCAAAATTATTTGAAGTTAGCCCGGAATATTTTAAAACGTTTGCTCCGCCGTTAATTCCGTTTATTACATCCGGGTACCCGACATTATATGTTCCGTGCGTTCCGTTATCGAAGGTTATATTCGTTATTCCGCTAAAAACCGAACCGGCAATCCCTTCGGCTGTGTAATATGTATTCGCTTGATTATTGGGGGCATCATAAACATAAGCCGATTTTAAATAGTGCCAGATAAAATTTTTATCAGTAGTTGTTCCTTTATAATCTAAGTCCCATGCTACTTCAGCCCCGGAAACGAATAATGCCCCGCCGTTATTTAAAAATGAACTCACAAGATTTTGTTCGGCAGTACTGAATGTTTCGTTTGCGGTGCTTTCCGTACCGAGTATCCAGTTCACTATTTTGTAGTTATTCAGATTGAAAAGTCCGTAGACAACCGCTTCGTTTGTTGCCGATTCAAAATGATGCCCGTAATTTTTAACTGCGGCAGCATACATTCTTACAAAATCATAAGTGTTGCCTGTATAAGCCCGGTCGAAGCCAGTTACTAAAAGAACTTTTGCTTCACTGTTTGTAGGTACACCGGCAAGTACTTCAGAAAATGCACTTGTGTCCGTGCCGACTGCTTTTAGTTTAACATAATAAATCGAATCCGTTTGAAGCCCTGTAATTACCGGGTTTGTTTTTTCAAGCAGTACTGAACTCGTAAAGTTTTTTCCGTCGGCACTTAAATATGCGATGTATTGAGTTACATCCGGGTTATTATTGACTATCAACTTCAAACTGTTCGCATCGTTTGACAATACTCCCCAAACAGAAGGCGCCGCAGTTGATGAAGTGCTCAAAGGATAATAAGGTATCTGAATTTTTCCTTCATCGCTGAAGAGAGAATATAGAGTATCGTTTTGTAAGATTGCTGTTATTCTGCCCGGTTGCCCATTAATAGTAATACTGTCCTGAACCAGTCTTATTCCGTGGCTGTAATCGGCATAAGACTCTTCATGTCCGCTGTACAAAGGTTGAATAGGTGTCCCGTTTTGATAGTGCCATCCGTATATTACGACCCTGTTCGGCGGCGGATTACCGTAAATTTTGTTTGAGATAACAACGTCTTTTTTATTCCCTGCAACAAGACTGCCTAAAGGGTTTGAAGAGATAACAGCCTGCCGCTGTTCCCACACAGTTTGATTATGCTGCCACATCACAGGAATTGTTATCATTGCTGCACTCGGCGGGATAGGAGAGGGAGCGAGTTTAACTGTTGCATTATTCCAGATTTGATCAACAATTTTTCTTGTAGGCATTGTACACTTTAAATTATTACATAACTTTTGAGCAAGTACAGGCGTCATCGGAATCAGAAAGTAATTCGTATCGCATCCAATGGCAAGATAATCCGGCAGAGCATAGTAAGTAATACTATAGTTTGTCCCGTTTACAGTTTGATTAAATGTAACCGGAACCAGACGCCTTTGAAAGCCCGGTACGTTACCACTCATTATCTGTGAATAAATTGCATTCTCTCTATCGGTCAAAGTAAAATCCCAAACAAGTGTAGCGAACTCACTTCCCGTTACAGCGTCTGCCGGACGCGGGGGCAAATTCAGAGTTTGCGAATAACAAAGAAAAGAGAATTGAAAGAAGAACAAAAAGAGACTTATTTTTTTCATGGTTTATTGTCTGTTTATTTTAATTATGATACATCATGTTTGCTTTTATACTTAAAGGCACCGGAATAATTGTTTACACTCAAATTGTTTCAATGTTTATAACCCGACACCATTCTCGATATTGCCGGATAGCTTGCTGATGAATCTTGCCATTTGTGCACCATCGATTACATCGTGATCCATCAGCACCGTCATATTTATGATTTCTCTTATCTCGATCTTATCATTAACAACAACCGGTTTTTTTGCAATTCTTCCGATGCCGAAACAGATAGGATGAACCGAGATCGGCACAAACCAGCCGTTTGCCCTTCCCATCATTCCGATTGATGATATCGAAACATTTCCCATTTTATCGAATGCCGTAAGGGGATGCTTTATTAAATACCGCCAGAAATCACGACGAATAAAACCGGGCAGGCTGTAATAAAACAACTCCATCCTTTTCGGTTTATTGTGAAGAACGATGTCTTCTTTAGTAAGTTTTTTGTTCCGGGCATCATTTATTTCGTCCATTATCTGTGCGATGCTTTTTTCATTACATTTTTTAATCAACAGCGGGATAGGAACTTTTACCCCTTCAATTTCTTTTTCGATTAAAAGAGAAACATTTATATCATTAAAAATAACAATGCTTCTCTTGCCTTTAAGATATGCGGCAGCATGTTCGTATTCTTTGATGGTGGTACTTATTACCTTTATCAACCAGGCTGTAAATGAAATAGATTCACTTCTTTTTTTATGCTCTTTGATTTTTTCCCTGCTGCCGGAAACGTCAACCTCAATTAATGCATGTACATGATGCTTTTGAAGCCCGACGGCACAAACATCGTTTGTGGCGATTCGCGTCTTCGGAAATTTTTCAATTTTATATTCAGCCATATACGGAGTATTTATTGATTAATTACAACCTCAAAGAAATCTGAAAATTTACACTTTAGTAAATCGGATTAATCACATCGTAATAATATAATTTTCATTTGTTTTGGCAAAACAACCCATCGCATCAAACTTTAAATGAAGAAGAACAAACATTGATTATTCCTCAAAAAACTTTTCAACTCTTGTTTCCGCATTTTTCTTCAGGTTATTGTAATAGAAAGGAATGTCAAAACTGTGGTAAATCCCCAACCCCATTGCACCTGAAAGTTGGAACATTACACTATCATTAACACTGCTGCAAACCAGAACCCCCTTTGCCAGATCAATGCGTGCGTTTGCAAAATTGTTGATTATTCCAAAATGACCGAGACTATCAACCGGCATATATGAACCCAAATTTTCGGATGCCGATGCCGGGGTTTCATCCCCTTTCCAGTTGATCGGATTGATGACAATACCGATATTATCTCCCATTACTATGTTTGATCCGGGAGCAACATTTGGGGACTGTGTATTATATGAGATTATCACACCCAAATCATCCGGACCTTCGGCGAATTTAAGGTGTTCGTTGGCATACATGAACTCAGCAGTTACCGGGTATCCTATTACGTAAGCACAAATCATTCTTTTGTAAACGGTCGGGTTTTTATACATATATTCTTTTAGTAAAAATAAAATTACGTTTGAACCTTGCGAATGCCCTAAGAGAATAAAAGGTCTCCCGTTGTTATAATTCTTAATGTAATAATCAAAAGCAGCTATAACATCTTTAGCGGGAATGCTACCGATAACATTCCATCTCTCATTTTCAGGTAATGAAAGTGTATATTTCGCATCAGCCTGCCTATAATAAGGGGCGTATATATTTCCAACTGTTTCGAAAGCGGTTGCCTGTCTGTTGAAAGCGCTTCGAGAACCGATGAGCATTATCTTGTTATCAATAGCGCAAAAGTCGGGTTCGGATGGATCTTCCTTGTACCAGGCTGTTGGATAAACATAGAAAACATCGATATTTTTAGTGTTCTCTAATGGAAGGGACAACCAGTGTTCATGTTTCGAGTAGTCGGCAACAGAGTCTACTTCTGTGCTTTCCACTGAATTACTACATGACATTAATCCCCCCAACAATAACATCACCCCAAAAACATTTAATTTTCTCATTATGTGCTTTTTTGTGTAAAAATTTTTCATAATTCGCCCCGTTTTTAATTATTTCCCGTATAAACCTACGGGTAAATAATTGAAGATACAAAATAAGAAATATAAATAACACCAATAATCGGGTCATGAACTTTTTTGATACACGCTAACATTCCGCGGTAAAGTCGGTAAGAGATTGCGGGAAATTTCACACAAGATACACGACATGTTGAGATTGTTACAATTCTTTCGCAAACCGCAAAACCAATAATCGATTAAACCGCGTTCTGTTAGCTGTAATTAATCCATTATTAACAAACTAGGAAACTTCTTCAATAATGAATTCGAATATCAATTATCTTCTTGCTTATAGTTATAAGCGTAATGAGTTTTTTTTACAAATTGTTTTGAAATTGTATTCATTGATTGATTATGGTTTTAATGAATCCGCAGCCATTTCGGTAACTATTTCATTTTTAAAACTGTAAAGTTTAACAAAGGTTTGAGAAGATCCATTATTGTTCTGCGGTGTTATAACTACGAAATTCATTGCAGTAGAATCCAAAGTATTATGATCTATCCATGTCCCTGAGTTAACATAAATTGATTTTCTCCCTTGATGGTCATTAAATGTTTTGAGCCTTGGAACGTGTGTGTGCCCAAAAACAACGATTCTTACATCTGAATTAGGATTTTCAAAATATTGTACTTTAGCCTGATTATCCATTTCATTGGGATCATCTGAACCGGCAATTGCTTGTTGGGTAGGAATATTAACAGGCACTCGGTTATGGGCCTGTCTTTGAGCCCATGTGTCTTGAATACCTTTGTACAGGTTAACATCAATTAATCCGTTCGCAGTTTTTTGAAAAGGCACCAAATCATTAACTGCGTAAGTACCGGTGAATCCATTAAAATTTGTTACAATAATTTTCTCATCAAATCTATTTTTTATCTTAAGATAATTTACAGCCCATTCCCAAATTTTCCAATATCCATATAATAGGTTTTGGCTTTCATCACCCGAAGCGTTCGGTGTAACAATTGGGAGTGTATCACCTGCTGCAGGAAAACCCTGCGTTACGTGTAGGGCAGCTATTCTTGTGAAAAAATATCCGGGAGGTGAAATTGTTCCGGGAGCGATTTCCTGATTTGAAAAGGGATCGGGTGCACAAAAGAAATTGTAGCGGTGCCCATGCTCAATTGCTATTTCGGGATGTCCGGTCGGGGAGTAAGTCCCTAAACCCAGTTCCGGGTCTCTCGCCTGCTTTATCCCCGGTAGAATAAGCTCAACGCTTGCTTCCGTTACAGTTAAATCGTGGTTGCCGGGTACATAAGTTACTGTTATTTTCTTTTCATCGATAATGCTTTTAAAAGCATCAATCACACCTTTGTTGGCTGCAGCAATACGTTTTACAAAATCAGCTTGATCCTTGCCCTGATAAGTATTGATCGGAGCCGGGACAAACCATTCATCAAGCAAATCGCCTGCAATAACAAGCTCTTTAACATTAGATGATGCTTTAATCTGCTTAAGTAATTTCTCAAGAGATGGAAGGTTATCTTTACACTCAGCATAAGCAAGGTCTGCGCCAAGATGTATATCGCTGATTACGACGATCATATTTCTTTCATTCCCACCATTGCTAAATGGATCGATTCCAGATTTTGGGTTTTCGCATGATGCAAGCATAAATAAGCACAACATTACCAAAACCACACTTAATAATTTCATATACATTTTCATAATTTATTCCTTTTAATTATCTACTACTCATTTGGCTTTTCGATTTCGCCCCGTTATTTTTGAGTGGGTTCAGGTCTCCACTTTTGTTTTCAGTTTTACAAAATATTTTTTTAGAACCATAAAAGTTGTTTATTGACTATTCTATCGTCTTTCCGTAATGCCGTCTTAAACTTGCAGATAACGTCTTGGGGCGTGGAGTTTTTTACTTTTTAATCTTTTCCAATCAAAGCATTCATTAAGTCATCAACTCATTTCCTATTTATCCATAAACCCTCAACAAAATGGACTTTATATATCAACTTTTCACCAACTTTAATAATGCGAATAGTTTATATAAAACCATAATTATTATCGTATTCTTATTTGAAAAGTTAAGTGCAAGTCTCTATTTTGAAAGATTATTTACTAATATCATTTTATACAACCAATTGGTGCAAAAGTTTGGCGGTATGAAAAGTTGCCAATTGCGGGGGATTTCCATAAAAACCCTTTGGGCAAGTAACTGAAGATATAAAATAAGAAGTAAAAATGACACCAGTAATATATAATCAATATCGCGGATTAAGTTTGCTCCTTTTAATTCTTTTTAAATTCCAAGTATTTATCTCCGCAATCTTGAAAGTGATGATAATCATTCATTGTATTACCGTAATTCTGGATTGTAATAGTATTATCGATAAACTGTCCGCTTACGGTTTTAGGGGGTGTATTTCCTATAGGGCCATCAAAGGTTACATAATAAATATCTTCTTCTACATGAACGAGAGCAGTTCCTTCCAAATCAAGATGTTCACCCTTAAAGTAATACTTTAGAACACCATTCTCCTTTACTATTGTAAGTGCGATATTACAACCCAATTCAGGTAATCTGTAATAACCGGTGATATCGGGTATAGAATTACCGGGTTGGGAATTTTCCACTTTGTCGCTATTCTCTTCAGTTGAGGCGTTTTTATCTCCCGAATCTCCACATGAAAAACTGAAAAGAAGTATTAGAACAACTACAAATATTTTGGGGTGCATTTTATAAATCCTTAAAAAAATTAAATCAAAATCGGTAACTCAATTTACACATAACTAAACATAAAGTTAAATTTTGAGTTTTTCCAACTGAGTAATGAGATTGTTAGTTTTTTTTGTATTACCACCCATGTTAAATACACGATTATCAGATGTACTTATTTTTTATCTAAAAACTGTTCGGTTGTCTTAACAGTTGCGTAAAAATAGTTTAGCGCTGCCAAAAAACTATTTTGAACCTCCCCGGCTTTTACTATACATCCATTTATTTCCTGGTCTTTTGTTGCACAGGCATCACCAATTAAAATGATATTAAATCCAAAATCTTTTGCTGCTCTTACGGTTGCATCAATACACATGTGAGTCATCATGCCGCAGATAACCAGATCGGTAATCTTTTTATCTTTTAAATAGTCAAGTAATTCGGTTTCTCTAAAACTATTTGGATAATGCTTAGCAATTACCTTTTCTTGCTCTAACGGTTTTACGTTGTCATGAATTCCCACCCCTTTTGTATTCGGCAAAAAAAATGTTGCTGTTGGTGTTGCCGCGATATGTTGTACATGGATTATCGGCAAGTTATTCTTTCTAAAGTGTTCAAGAATTAATTTCGCATTATTGCTTGCTTTGTCGGAACCAACAAGCTGCATGGTTCCTTTATCGAAATAATCATTCTGAATGTCAATAATTATCAATGCTATTTTCATATCTTCTCCTAATTGATTCTGTTGTGAAAACCCAAAAACTGGTATCATGCAATAAAATACTAAAGTTAGAATTATCTGTTTCCTGTTTTTTTTACAACCTTCTTGTTGACTGTTGCCCGCACTGTTTTGGGGTACGCGTGTTTTATTCTGTTGCAATGAAAATTTCTACTTCCGAATTTTCTCCGTTTCGAGATTTTTGCCCGTAAACTTCAAAGTCGTAAGTATATTTGCGTTTAAGTTCTTTATCTCTTTGCCAAATGTTAAGCCATGTATTCACAACTGCATCGGGTATTTCGCCTTTAGCGACAAATTTTTGGAAACTGTCGGGTTTAAATTCGCGCCCGATGAGTCCTCCCGGTATCTCGTCAAGTGTTGAAACCGGGACGCCAATAATTGAGGTGTATTCGTCCGTAAAATCACTTTTATAGTCGGTATAGATTGAGAGAATGTTGTCGGAAACCTTATTGGGAATTTTTCCGTAAATATTGTCTGCAAAGAATTGTTCCCAAAGTTTCGCCAAATCATGTTGTGATTGCCGGTCTTTGTTTGTGGTTCTAATAGAAATTCCGATTATCTTAAATCCATTTGTCATATCTTATTGTTCCTTTACATAGTCAACTGTAATAATTCTGATTGTGTTTTTGTTTATTGTTATTGTAATCCGATTTTCAGGGTTTGTAACATATATATTCTTTCCAATCCGTTCAAAACAGGATTCTTTTTTCTCTAAGATTAGTTTATACAGCAATTCTTCTATTTCAATTTTTGAAAGTTGGGTTTTCAGTTTTTTGTTAATTCGTCCATAGACCAATTCGGTGTAGCACATACGGCTTAAAATTTCAGGTTTATTTATATTCATAATACTATATCGTTAAATCGTGTGACTGTAACGTGTTCCAACAAGTTTTTGGCTGACCATAATGTCCTCTACTTGCTGAAAGTGGTTGTACAAAAGCACTTACTTTTAACCGAACATAAACTTCGAAATATGGACATAGCCTGTCTGAACTATTGAACCATCACTTTTGAACTTGTTAAATAACATTCCGGTAAATTATCTCGGTCTCACCCCAATTAGCTTTTTAATTATTGTTGAAAGCAGATATTTTCTGGTTGTATTTAGTTTATCTGCTATCCCGAATTCATTATTTTTTAGCTGCGACCAATAACTTGATAGGATGTAATATGTATGTCTTCCATATAACATCGCTTCACAATCATGAATTGTTTCATTGATGTATTTTCCAAGAGAAATACTGTCAAAGGCATAAACCACCTGTCCATTGTTGCTGTATTAATTACTCCGTCAATTGTCTATCCGGTTGATAAAATCCGTAATTAATTCATCAACGGTTTTGTTATATAGCTCTTTGAAAGCCAATAGCTTATCTTCAATAACATACATTTCTTTAAAACGCTCGATACCCCAATTATCAATTAAATGCTTTACGAATAAACCGGATAAGGGATACGCGATAGTCCAACCATCGGGAGAAGGTGCTTTTCCCCAAAAAGAATACGTGGAACCTTCCAAAACTAACTCTTTAAAATCCGGAGATTTAAGATAATCAATGTGACTGTTTAACATCTTGTAATCGCTATTTATTTTTGAGGTATCTTGTCCCCACTCATAATAACCTTGTATACCTTCAATAAAAAACGCATTAGTCGTAGAACCAACTGATTTCTCCCAAATAGCATGAAATGCTTCATGTTTAATCAGTCCGGTATAAAAACCGACACAGTGTAATTGTTTCATAAATACTGTTCCAAAAGTTCTATCATTAGGTAACTCATCATACCCTTGCATCCAATAAAAATTTGCAAAAAAAGTAGCTTCGTTGGGTTCTGAATGAATATAAGCGGCAATTGGGTCGGTAACCGGTTTTATGTTCAATTGTTCATAAACCTTTTGGGGGAATGAATCAATCACTGCCACATTTTCGGACACCAATGCCGGATCAATATTTTTTGAAACATAAAGTATAAAATCTTGGGTTGTTATCGTTGTGTAATTATTGTTTCTGATCGAAATCAAATCAATTTCAAATGTTTCGCTGGGCAAATCATTTCCTAAAATGGCTCTCTCATTATTTCTAACAATTGTATACGGAAAATAATGAAATTGAGCCTGAACCAGCCAAACGGGATTAATCGAATTACCGGTAAATACCATTCGAGAGCGCGAGGTGTAATATATGCCATCATTTGGCTCTGTATAATAATTATCAAAAAACTTAAACCCGTTTTTAACCGTTTTAATGGGAACGTTAAATTTTCCCCAATTTTTAAAGCCATCAATTGGACCATGAATCAAGAGAGGTCTATTATAGTCATCTTCGCTTAATTCCGATTCCATTTTTACTATAAGTGTCGTATCACCCAAGAAGTAACCATAAATTCTTTTATATTCATTATCATTTGCGTACTTATCGGATAAAACCATTATTTTATCTGCATTCTCATAAAATGAATTCCAGTATTTTAAACTACTATCTGGTTGAGGCAGGGTTAATACGTCGATATATTTCTGACAATAGGAAATATCAATGAGTGAGAATATCAATGTAAAAACAATAATGATTTTTCTCATAATTACTCCTTTTCTATTATTCATTTTAAAGTCGAAGTTTAATTTACAAAACCATTCCTAACGTATCCATATATTTTCCCTCACTCAACTGGTGCCTTAAAGTTTTGCCGCTTGCCGTAGTCGCGGGTTTCGGACTTTATACCTATCCAATGTTAAAAAACTTGACACGGGGTAGAACGCCCGAATACACTACAATCCACGGCATTATTTATACACAATGTTGTTAAGCTTTTAAGTATGGTCCTATAAATTTACATTCACTTAGTGCCTGCTATAATTGGTTGACTTGCTATCGAGTTATAAGCATAGTCAATTAAGGTTACAATTTCTGTCGTCTTATCAAACTTAATTCGCAGCCAGCCGAAATGAACAGACTGGTTTATTTTGTTCTGTATTCCAACAATTTGTTCCGAATCAGCCCAATTACCCTCATAAGAAACATCCCCATTTGTAAATGTATTTCTTATGACTAAGGCACCGAATTCAGGCGTCCATTGCTGATTTTGCCCGACATTAAAATCTATTGTTGAGCCTGGAATCTCAGCAACTAATAAACCCATATTTAAGAAATTCTCATCGATTGGCGGTCCTGATTTTATTAAATTAGCCCCGATTGGATTCATACCGGCATACAGCCGATCACCCTGACTATTTGCAGTCAATTCTACAAATATTGTAAAATCCACCTGTCCATCTTCTGACAAGTCAATTGCAATCGGGGAGGGGTCTCCTAATTTTACTGTTCGTCCATCCAATTTGTAAATAATCGAATTGGTTGGTTCAATAATTTCATCCTCTTTTTTACATCCCGAAAAGGATAAACCCACTAATAGGATTATACAAAGCAAGTATCTTTTAGATTTCATCGATTTTAAGTACATAATTTTGTTAATGTTTTATGCTCCACAACGTTTTGGCTCTTGGTGCAGTGGCGGTTTGCGGATCATTCCGAACGTTTTCGGGGTCAACCAGCACTGAATCCAGCTAGGTGGGACACAAAGCTCCAAGTTTGCCCCGACAGGTCGGAGTCACCCCCTGACGCAAAACCCGTGTTATGGGCAGGTGTTATGATTACTTTTAAAACTAATTTTCTCTAATTTAAGTCGATATATAATGCTGATAATCCATACAGTTATAAGAATTGTCAATAAAATAGCTGTCTGTAAATTTAATTCGGCAAAGAAGTTATTAAGAGAATGAAATGCTGCAACCGCTAATAACGAGTTTGTCTTTTCTGCCACCAAACCGATCCCCCAACTCCCTAACAATAAGATAAAAAAGAAAATTATATTTGAGCTGGTTAAGTTAAAATTCAAATGCCAAACAAACCACAAAATAGTTATTATCAGTATTCCAACAAATTTTGGTAATGGTACTAATAATTGTTGCAAGAAACCACGCCAACCAATTTCTTCTAGTAATCCGTAAATCAAGACTGTAAAAATTGCAATTAGTGGGAATGTTCCCTTTGCGAAGTATGCAACAATTCCAATTAAAAATGCAGGCAATAGCCAATAAATTGACAATGGAATAAGAATGTTTGCAAAATTAC